>Ga0172381_10000405_pt1 | contig 51601 bp, 56 predicted proteins | sample Leawel6488metaG_FD_119754 | JGI IMG/M metagenome (GOLD analysis project Ga0172381, IMG submission 119754) | Leachate microbial communities from a municipal landfill in Southern Ontario, Canada - Leachate well 64-88 metaG | ecosystem: Engineered > Solid waste > Landfill > Unclassified | place... | reverse complement strand
GTATTCCCTTCAAGAGAGGTCGGGTAACCTTCCTGCAGATATGAAGCCACCGACATCTTTTTAGGCATTATATTGTTAACTATTGCGTTCCAGGAGGTCAAAATCTCCTCCAGATAAGCCGAGCGCTGACTGTTTTGAATATTCTTATTAGGTTGAGGCGCAGCCGGCCCTACTACAGCGGCTTGTTTGACAAGCTTCTGCGGTTCCGGGGCGGCGGTCTGCTGTTTAGGTGCGGCAGGACGCTGACACACACCCTTCTCAAGCGCTTCGATCCTTTTAATCACTTCATTCAGAGGAACTACCGGATTGCTCAGCGTAAGTTTTACTAACGCCGACTCAAGAGGAACTCTGGAAAGGCTTGATTTCTTTATAAAATCTATAGCATTCGAGAAGGTATATATAATATACAGCATATTTTCAATGGTAAATCCAGCGGATTCGTCTTTGTAGCGCTTTATCTTTTCAGCTCCCGCGTCTATTAAGCCTTCGGCGGACGGGCTGATCTTGGTTATAGTTATATTACGGAAATGTTCGATAAGGCCGAGCGCTATCTGAGTAACATCTTTACCTTCATTTACAAGTTTGTCCAGCACTCCCAGCGCGGTAACAGCATCCTTATTTTTAATAGCTGCCGACAATTCAAAGAGAGCCTCATCCTCAACCATTCCCAATATTTTAGCAACATCTTTTGTAGTGACTTTTCCTTTTGTAAACGACGTCATCTGATCAAGCATCACCTGCGCATCGCGCATTCCACCGTCGGAATATTTGGCTATAAGATTTATCGGCTCTTCATCTATATCAAGTTTTTCATGCTTAACTATTTTTTTAAGACTATCAGCTATCTCTTTAGTCGCTATACGGCGGAAATCGAACCTCTGACATCTTGAAAGTATCGTAGGCGGCACCTTATGGGCCTGTGTGGTAGCAAATATGAATTTGACGTGAGCAGGCGGTTCTTCAAGAGTCTTTAAAAGCGCGTTGAAAGCCTCAGAAGTAAGCATATGAACTTCATCTATGATATAAACTTTGAATTTACCTTTGGACGGGGCAAATTTTACATTGTCCCTGAGGTTTCGTATCTCGTCGATGCCGCGATTTGATGCGCCGTCTATTTCAAGAATATCAAGCGATGAACCCTGGGTGATCTCTTTACATGCTGAGCATGTATTGCATGGTTTTATCGTCGGACCTTTTTCACAGTTGAGGGCTTTGGCAAGTATCCTGGCAGCCGTGGTCTTCCCTACTCCGCGCGGACCGGCGAACAGATACGCGTGAGCGACCCTGTCCTGGGATATGGCGTTTTTGAGTGTGGTTGTTACGTGCGATTGGCCGATGATATCATCGAAAGTCTGGGGCCTGTACTTCCTTGCAAATGCGATATAACTCATAGCATTTATAAAATAGCACACCACGCGCGCTAATTCAAGAATGAAATTTTTCTCAATCTTCTGGTGGAAGGGTGAGACGGGTTGCGTCGCTTATCCCGGAGGCGACTTCGGGTATGATGCCCATTTTGCGGTATATCGGATGTATAAGTTTGGCGATAAGCGGGAGTTTTGCGGCAAACACAGCGGAGGCAATGATGGAACAAACTCCGCCCAGGATCAGAGTATTCGCGGCGCCAATTTTACTGGCCAATGATCCGGCAAGCAGGCTGCCGATCGGAGCCATTCCCATGAAAGCCATGGCATAAAAACTCATCACCCTTCCGCGCATACGATCCTCTACTATAGTCTGCAGTATCGTATTGCTTACTGCTGTATTTGTCATAAATCCAAAACCTGATACCGCAAGAAGCAGCATTGAAACGGCCATGCTATGCGAGAAAGAAAATACTATAAGCCCGATCGAAAATATTCCTGAGGATATCGGAATGAGCGAATTTAAGCCCACTATACTTTTCCGTGAAGCCAGATACAATGTAGATATTAGAGCGCCTATGCCTACGGATGACATAAGGATACCCAGTGTTCCGGGCCCGCCCTTAAGAACATCTTTGGCGAATACAGGCATAAGAACCATATACGAACTTCCCATAAGGCTTATAATAGCCAGCAGCAATAATATAAATCTGATCGGCGGAAAACCGAACGTATACGCAAAACCTTCTTTCAGGTCCCTTATCATATCGGATGAACCCTCAGCCTTTTTTCTGGGTTTCATATTCATAACGCAAAGCGACGCTAAGACTGCTAAAAAACTTAGGCCGTTTATAAGAAAACATATGCCTTCGCCGACGAGGGCAATAATTATTCCCGCTATTGATGGGCCGATCAATCTGGCCGCATTGAACATAAGCGAATTGAGGGCAATGGCGTTGCCTAAATTTTCTTTACGCTCAACCATTTCGACTATAAATGATTGACGTGCGGGTATATCAAGGGCATTTATGCAGCCAAGGAAAATACCAAGCACTATTATGTGCCATACAGCAATTGTGCCGGTTAGCGTAAGGACTGCAAGGATCAACGCCTGGACCATTGAAAGCGTCTGGGTTATGATAAGCAGCCGGTGACGGTTAAATCTGTCGGCTATGATGCCTGCAAAAGGGCCGAATAAAAAAGACGGCATCTGGCTTGAAAAGCCTACGATGCCCAGCAGGAACGGAGAATTGGTCATTCTGTAAACCAGCCAGCTCATCGCTATCGCCTGCATCCATGTCCCGATGAGAGATACCCCCTGGCCCATGAAAAACAGCCGGAAATTCCTGTATTTGAGTGCACGGAAAATAAATTTCAGCATTTCTATTCTTTCCTTAAGTCTTGGCGGAGGCTATCCTGACACGGTAAAAGAAATCAGCGGCCTTTTCGGCAACTATCTCTCTCTCCTGGTCCGCGGTAATTACATGGTAGGAATTATAAAGCAGCACCATCTCTTTTATTTCTGAACGCACTTTATCGTAAATGAGCTTGGAATTTTTTACACTGGCAACATCGTCATCTTTAGCCTGTATCAGCTGGATGGGAGAATCTATATCGGGAAGCAGTTTGACAAGATATTTAACCATAAGCTGAAGTTCACGCAAAAGCGTTACAGGAAAATAAGGATATCCATATTGTTCGGCGGCTTCTATATCATCCAGGCGCGCGGTTGCATAATATTTATGGATACGCTGCTGAATTATTTCATTTTTTATGCCATAAGGCGGAGATTCTTTAAAATAGGCAATATATCTGATCGGCGTATATGCAAAAGGAAAGAAAATATTAGACAACGGCGTATTCCATCCATCGTAAAATAGCGTCGGGGCAAGACAGCTGACGCCGGATATACGGTCTTTACGTTCATATGCGAGGAGAAGCGCGAATAACGCACCCATTGACAGGCCGGAAGAAAATATAGGGCCGTTAAATTCCGCCAGCTCTCCCTTGACAAGCACATCACGCACCGATGCGTAGAGCTCCTGCCAGGTAGTGTTCTTTAATACCCATATAGATTCACCGTGATTTGCAAGCTTCGGGCAAACTACGGTATATCCGCGTTTATTCAGATAGGTCGCCAGATACTTCATTTCATTGGGAGTGCCTGTCAAACCGTGGACAAGGATCACTGCGCTGCCGTTATCACCTTTTAAAAATATCCCGCCGCCACCTGAAGATCTGCCCTTAGGTTTATGCTTTTTAAATTCGTTTATATTAAATGAAAATTTAACGGACATTTTATTTACCCAGGGTAAGATACCGGCAGATACACCGTAAAGATAGAGCCCTTCCCCAGCTGACTCTCGACCTCTATCCTGCCTTTGTGTGAATCAGCGATGGATTTGGCTATGCTTAAGCCCAGGCCGAAGCTCTGTTTATTGGTGCGTGATTTATTTATCTGATAAAACCTGTCAAATATATAAAGGATCTCTTCGTCCGGCATACCCATACCAGTATCGCTTACCGTTATCTTGGCAAATTCGCCGTCGTTATGGGCAGATACGATAACCTTTCCTTTCCGGTATGTATATTTAATGGCATTATCTATTAAACTCTCAAACATTTTAACAAGCTGCTCTTCATCACCGTCGATCACTACAGTATCCTGCAAAAACGATGAAAGGGCTATGTCCTTCTGGCTTGCGGATGTTTTTGCATTCTTCACCACACCATCTAAAAGTTTCGTAAGGCTTATTTTCTTTATCTCCAGAGGCATCTGGCTGTTATCAAATTTTGCAAGGACCAGGAGATCCTCAATAATAAGAGAAAATCTGTCCAGCTCTTCCTGGCATTTTTTTAAAACAACCTGGCACTCTTCTTTTGGACGCTCTCCATTCATCACATCTGCAAGTTCGCTTTTAAGCATAACTAGCGGCGCTTTCAGTTCGTAAGAGATGTCCTGTATAAAATTCTGCTGCGAGGAGAATGACCTGTCAAGACGGTCTATCATGTCGTTAAATGTATCGGCCAGCCTTTTAACTTCATCCTTAGTATCCGGTATATGTATCTTCAGCTTAAGGTTTTCCGCTGTGATCTGCCGCAGAGTATTTATCATACTGTTAACTGGACGCAGGGTCAGGCCCACCAGAAGGACACCTGGTATGCCAGCCAATAAAACTGTCAGAGGCAGAAGTATCAGAAGCATAAATAATAGGTTATGCATAGCGAGCGACACCAGATCGATGGGTGCGGCGACCTGAATAATATAAGCTACTTTCCCATCTTCAATATCCGGTTTGGTATAAACACGGAATCTATTCTTGCGGCCATCCTCACTCACACTGCTGAGAGTATCAAAACTATCTTCACCGTGCAGAATGTCCTCAAAATCCGATTTATCCATAGGAGCGATAAAGGGCGTCTTCTTGGTCGCGACAAGTCGCTCGCCTTTTGTGTCCAGTATCTGCACAAAAACCTTCATAAGTTCAGGGTCTTTGCGTTTTTCCTCCACCCAATCGCGCGCTATTTCATTAAAAGGGACTATTGATGATCCGCCGTTCTTCGCATGACAGTAAATGTGCACCGCGTCAGCTACACCTTCCGCCCTTGAACTGAGAAGATCGTCAAGATGGTTTATGAGTATCTTGTCAAAACCTCCGTAAAGGATCGTGGAAAATATAAGCAACGTGGCTGTGAGCAAAAGCATATACCACAATAATATTTTGAATCGGATCGACCTGAAAAACATATTACTCCTTTAAATTTCTAACTCATTGTTATAAGGATAATGCCGGCGACAACCATAAGAGTTCCCGTAAGCTTCATCTTGTCAATCTTCTCCCCCAGAAAAATGTGGGCGCTGAATAAAACAAATATATATTGAATGCTTCCTATAGGGAAGACAAAACTTAAATCGGCCTGGGCCAGAGCAATAAGCCATGTCGCTACACACAAGACCTGGAAACCAAACCCTATCCATATCAGCCTGTCAGCTAAAAGTTTTTTAAGATAAACGATATGCCCGGAAACTCCGCGGATATTTGTAACATCTACGGTATTTGCGCTTTTCTTAAATAAGATATGGGCGACGACATTCAATGCTTCCGATAATACTATAAGTAAAATAACTTTGACTACGGTAGTCATTTTAAAATTGGATCCTTTTTACTTTGTGCTGTGAAATGTATACCGAGAATTACCAGAGCTATGCCAAGCCATCGTATCGGACTGACATGTTCATGTAAAAACATTATCGCCATGATCGGGATAAAAACGTAGGCAGCTGAACCAACAGGCATCGCAATGCTTAAATCTATACGGTAAATTATAACCAGCCATAGAATGAAGCTGATTACGTATATGAGTATGCCGGCCCATACAAACCATGAGGAGAGGCTTTGCAGACCAAATTCAAAAACATTATGAAATGTTATAGAGGTTATACCGGTATCGGCAAGGCCTTTTTTCATAGCCAGCTGGGCTAAGCTGTCCAGCAGGTCATTTAAAATAATGAGTGCGAATACCTTAAGGGTCAGATGGCCTTTTTTCATGCAGGAACCTTTATTAATTTTTCTTTTTTTATTTTTTTAAGCTCAGGATCGAAATTTTCGAATTTGAGAAAATTACACATGAGTTTAAATGCAGGGCTTACTACGGGATTGCAGTATTTGGCGTAAATATGTAATGGGGTGAAATAAAACCCGAGCCTCTTTTTGGGTTCATATCCGGAGATGCCCATCTCATACCTTTTCATTCCGTTCTCAATGGCCCAGTTCATGGCATCTCTATGTTTTATAAAGAACAGATGATATTTATGCGCAACGGCATAATCGAGACCCAGATAATAATCTATCATAGTCCCGTCGGCAATGAGAGCAAACAGAAAAGCCACCAGCTTGCCGTCTATCCGCCATAAGAAAAATTTAACCTGATTAGGCATGTTCTTGGTTATGTTTTTAAAAAAATCCATCGGGACGATCTCGAAACCCATTTCATGCTTATCGAGCATCTGCAGATAAAGAGAATAAACTTCTTTCAGGACATCGCCTTTAAGTTCGTCGACGACCTCCATATCTATTTTTACTTCACCGGCAACCTTTTTAAACTTTCTGCGCATATCATATCTCGACGCTCCGCTCAACTTGGTCTTCAGATAATCATCAAAATCGCTGAACCCCAGATCCATCTCCGCATATGGGAGACTATCCATCCTGACAAAACCTTTTTTAAGCAGGGGGGCGAGAGTATCATTATAATTATGGCCGAAATCTTTAAATGCTATTATAGGAGCCTTTTCGTGTCTTGCTATCTGTTCCATTCTATGAAATATGGCCTGGACTATCCGTTTATCGCCTCCGGCTATACCAATAAATCCCTTACCCATCGGCATGCCGCAGATAAGAGCTTTTACACTGAACATGTTTGGATTGATTTTTTTGATCCGGTTTACGATACGTTTTGCAGGGCCATTCATACTCGTATCGAGAGAATACCTCATGCAGAAACATGGTGCAGCACCCACGGCAGTTTTACCATTATAAACAATGATGTAATAAAACGAAAATTGTTCAAATTTCGACTGATCGAGAGATTTAAAAAAATCGTAACCTTCCAGGACGTCCGGGAAAATACTATTCCAGTCTTTCGATGGTATATCTTCTATTTTTCTTACAAATCTAGTTCTGAGTTTCATTATTTGTTATTATACACGCCAGGTCCGCGCTGTAAACTCCTCTTTAAGGATATCTATAACTTCAGCATCCGCCGTCTGATCAAATTTCACATAAAATTGGCCTACCGCCCCGAAAAAATCCGGCAGCTTCAAAACCACCACTTCATCGCAATATCCGGATATTCTCTCTACGGCCTCTGCCGACGCTACCGGGACTGCCGCGATCAAACGCCTGGCCCCTTCCTGACGCACCGCCCATAATGAAGCCTGCATCGTAGCGCCTGTAGCCAAACCATCGTCGGTTACTATCACTGTCTTTGCCTGCAGCTCCAATTTAGGCAACATCTTTCTGAATATAGCCGCACGCCGTTCCATTTCGGACTTCTGACGCTCAGACTCTTTCTTAATATATTCCTTGTCCGCGCCATGACTTGAAGCCATCACGGCATCTAAAAAAATCTTGCCTGTTTCGCTTATAGCGCCTACCGCAAGTTCAGGATTATTAGGAGCGGCTAATTTCCTGGAAAGAACTATATCGAGTGGAACATTTAAAATATTTGAAACTTCTTTTGCAACTACCGCACCGCCTCGCGGGATACCCAGCGTCAGGTCTGCGGCGATATGCAGATCTTTCAACGCCTGCCCAAGGCACTTTCCCGCATCTTTCCGATCTCTGAAAGCTTCGTCACTGCGCGAAAGCACATGTATTCTATTCACGTTCTCCCCTGGGTTTTTACAGGCTATTCTTTATTTATACCCCTCATCCAATCTGCTGTGGCATTCCAGAATCCCTGCTTATTGCCCGGCCTGGTAAACGGCCTGTCAAGCGTGGAAAGATAGTTCGAAATAGCATTGAAGATCGTCTTCTTTGCCGGCTTTACGGCTGTTGCTTTAGTTTCTTCTGCAAAACTTAAACCAGAGCTCATAAATAATACCGTTAATACAAAGATCCCGATTATTTTTTTCATATTTAAGGCCTTTCGTTTTATCTATTATTTATAGCATAAAATATCATTCTTGACAATCTATCGCTTTTTAATTATCGTATTATATTATGCATGCACTGACACCTATAATAGTAAGTTTACTGGTATTCTCGATAGCATACCGATTCTATTCGAAATTTATAATCGCAAAGATCCTGGTGCTCGACGATAAACGGGCCACTCCCGCGCATACATTTAAAGACGGGCATGATTATCATCCGACAAATAAATATGTATTATTCGGCCATCATTTCGCCGCAATATCAGGAGCAGGCCCTCTGGTAGGCCCCGTCCTTGCAGCACAGTTTGGATTTCTTCCCGGATTTCTGTGGATATTAATAGGTGTCGTGCTGGGTGGTGCGGTGCACGATATGGTAATACTATTTGCATCTGTCAGAACTAAGGGGCTCTCCTTGACAAGGCTTGCGCGAAAAAATGTCAGCAAGGTCGCGGGCGTAGTTACGGGATTTGCCGTGCTCTTCATCATTATAACAGCGCTCGCCGGGCTGGCACTCGTAGTAGTCAACGCGCTCAGCGAAAGCGCCTGGGCCACTTTTACTATTGTCATAACCATACCGGCTGCGCTCATCGTAGCGCTGTATATGTATAAATTGCGCCCGGGCAAAATAATCGAGGCTTCTCTTATAGGCGTAGCAATAGTAGTCGCGGGCGTAGTTTTCGGCGAGCCGATATCAAAAACGGCTTTCGGCAGTTTTTTTATACTTTCTAAACCAACTTTGTCGATAGCGCTGCCCATCTATGGCCTCATAGCCTCAGTTCTTCCAGTGTGGCTCTTACTATGCCCCAGGGATTATCTGAGTTCATATATGAAACTCGGCACTATAGCGCTGCTTGCCATAGGAATATTTATAGTAAATCCGCGGATCAACATGCCTATGGTCACCAGCTACATACATGGCGGCGGCCCGATAATACCAGGTAAAGTCTGGCCATTCGTCTGCATCACAGTAGCCTGCGGTGCAATCAGCGGATTCCACGCGCTCATAGCCAGCGGCACTACGCCGAAGATGATAAACAAAGAGTCCGACATACGCCTTATAGGATTTGGCGCAATGCTTACAGAATCTTTCGTATCTATAATGGCGCTCATAGCCGCGACCGTCCTGTTGCCGGGAGATTACTTTGCTATTAATATTCCTGTCGAACTTTTCCAGAAAATGGGATTTCATACGACCCAGCTTGCCGGAATAGAACAGATGACCGGAGAGGCGCTTTCAGGACGAGCTGGCGGAGCCGTATCGCTCGCCGCGGGCATGTCGCTTATCCTATCATCGATCCCCGGCATGAAACACCTTGTAGGCTACTGGTATCATTTCGCGATAATGTTCGAGGCGCTCTTCATTCTCACGACAGTAGATACCGGCACAAGGGTCGCCCGCTATATATTCCAGGAATTGCTCGCCAATGTAAACCCGCGAATAGTACGAAACAAGACCCTGCCTATGATTATAACCACTGGGGGCATAATAACTCTCTTCTGGGGCTATCTTGTCTACAATGGCGACATATCTACCATATGGCCGATGTTCGGCGTAGCAAATCAGCTCTTAGCAACTATCGCTTTTTTCATCGGCACAGCATTTATTTTAAAACACACTAAAAGATGGTATTACGGGCTCGTAACATTCCTGCCCGGCCTGTTTATGTTTGTGACTACGGTCGCAGCCGGAATCATGAATATAGCCGACAATTATCTGCCTAAACATACCTTCCAGGGAAACCTCAATGCAGCGCTTTCAGCTGTAATGATAATACTGGTAATAATTATATCTTTTGAATCGATCAAAAAAATACGTCATATGATAATTAAGGATAAATTGCTATGAAGATACATTTCCTGGGCACGAACGGCTGGTATGACACTGACACCGGAAATACTACCTGTGTTTTTATAGAGACTGACAAAAATTATATTATATTAGACGCGGGATTTGGATTTTACAAAGCAAAGAACCTTATTAAAAAAAATAAGCCCGTCCATCTATTTATAAGCCATCTGCACCTTGACCATATCATAGGCCTGCATACATTGCCTCTATTTAAAGTTCCCGGCGGGATCGACATTTATATACCGAAAGGGATGAGGAAATTCCTTCAGATATTTTTAAACAAACCTTATACCTCCGACCATAAAAACCTGGCGACAAAGATAAAGCTTTATGAGCTCGATACGAAAAAACCGTATAATATTAAATTGAAATTCGGCAGACTGCTCCATTCCCCGATATGTTACGGATTCAGATTTGTATTAGAGGGTAAAACGGTCGCTTACTGCACCGACACGGGGAAATGTGATGAGCTCTACAAGCTCGCAAAGGATTGCGACCTATTAATAACCGAATGTTCATTCAGGCCCGGAGAAGACGCTTCAAAGGCTGCTCACTTAAATCCTCAGGTAGCGGCAAAAATAGCGGGAGACTCCGGGGTAAAAAAGCTTGCACTCATACACTTTGATGCAGGACGCTACAACACCATAAAGCTCCGCAAGATCGCTGAAAAAAGTGCCCGAAATATTTTTCCGGGCACTTTTGCAGCTACCGATAATCAGATAATTAAATTATAGTCTTATCTGTATCTCTTTTTACTCGATGAAAATTTCCAGGAAGGTGTTCCACGGCTCGGTCTGTGACCGCCGCCACCATGACGGTTTCCGCCTCCGCCGCCGTAATGGCGTGAGGGGGCCGACGAACCCTGGATAAATTTTTCTTTCGGAAATTCAGGATGCTCCGATATTGGCAATTGGGTCTTTATAAGCTTTTCAATACTACGGACATCCCCGCCCTGTTCAGGCGTGGCAAAAGATATCGCGCGGCCTTCATGGCCTGCCCGGGCAGTCCTGCCGATGCGATGGACGTAATTTTCAGCATCTTCCGGCAAGTCGTAATTTATTACAAGCTCTATTTCATTTACATCTATACCTCTCGCCGCGATATCAGTCGCAACAAGTATCCTGTATTTACCTACCTTGAAACCTTCCAAGGCTTCGCGGCGCTGATTTAACGAACGATCAGAATGTATTTCCGCCACTGTATGTCCCATGCTCTTTATAAACCTTGTGATCTTCGTAGCGCCTATCTTCGTCCTGGAGAACAAAAGGACTGAGCCGTTGTATTGATACAGCAATTTCGCAAGAAGATCTTTTTTTGCCTCTTTCCGGACGATAAACACTTCCTGCACAACGCGTTCGGCAGTAGTGCCGGATGGCGCTACTTCAACGCTTACGGGAAGCTTCATATAAGAAGTCGCTATCCTTACGATCGCCTGAGGTATGGTCGCGGAGAAGAGCATGGTCTGTCTGTCTTTAGGGATATATCTCAGTATCCTCTCTATCTGCGGCAAAAATCCCATATCCAGCATCCTATCCGCCTCATCCAGCACAAGAATACTGACGTCTGCCAGCATTATCGTGCGCTGAGTCATGTGATCGACGAGCCTGCCAGGTGTCGCTATAATAACGCGGGGATTTCTGCGAAGCGCCTGCAGCTGATTCTGCATAGATGCTCCGCCTATGAGAACCGCGGTCTTTAAGCCAAACATCGGCGCTATCTTCTGAAATGTCTCGTCCACCTGAAGCGCAAGTTCTCTGGTAGGTACCAGGACAAGGCAGCGCCCTTTTGTCTGAGAAAGGCGCTGAATCACGGGAATAGTAAACGCAAGAGTCTTGCCCGTCCCCGTCTGAGCTACTCCTATAATATCCTTACCTTCTATTCCAACCGGAATTGCCTTATGCTGGATCGGCGTAGGCGTTGTAAAACGCATGCGATCTAGCACTTCCAGTATCTTTGGCGCTATGCTCAATCCGTAAAATGAATTGGTTTGCTGGCCTGTCATATCTATCTCTCTCTTCCTGAAGCTTTTTTAAGCTCCGTTAAAAAATCCTGTTTGGCGCTGCCGCCCATTTCTTCGGCCCTATGCACATCAGACCAGGCACTGTCAAAATCGAGTTTCATCATAGAAACTCTTGCCCGCGCAAGATATGCGCCGCTATTTTGCGGATCAAGCACTATAGCTTTATCGCAATCGGCAAACGCTCTTTCAAATGCTGCCTTATCAATAAAAGGAGTTCCCCGCTCCGCCTGTTCTATCCTGCTTTTATACGCATAAGCAAGAGCGCGATTAATGTAAGCTTCTACATATTTGCCGTTTAGTTCTATTGCCTTACTATAATCGGCTATCGCCTGGTCCATCTTATCTTCATTGGCAAATGTGACCGCGCGTATAAAATAAGCCTTTGCGATCTTCGGATCGATCTCTATTGCCTTGTTTATATCCGAAATGGCTTTATCAGTATTCCCAGCCACTGCATTGATAAATCCCCGTCCTATATAAGCCTGGACGTATTTAGGGTCCATCTCGATAACTTTACTGTAATCCGCGGCGGCCTTATCCATCTCATGCTTTACTGAATACGCAAGAGCCCTGACATAATACGCCTCGAGATATTTTGGATTAAGATTTATCGCCCTATTGTAATCAAAAACCGCCTGTTCTACATTACCATCCGCGGCGTAAGACAAGCCGCGATAAAAATATGCATCTGCGGATCGGGAGTTTGCCTTTATAGCCTTGCTGAGCTCCGAGATCGCCTGGGAAAAATTATGATTCCTGTAATATGATATGCCCTGCTTAAGATACCCTCCGGGCGGTGTGTTTCCGGATACGGAAGAGCCTTTCGACAAACCTTCCGCTTCTATAAGATACTGGAGCGGCTGGGCGGCATCATCGCCTGCGCCAGTCTGCGTTATAATGCAGGATATGATTAATAAGAAAATTGTTCCGGAGAAAATTTTCTTACGCATATTCAGCGCGTCTTCTTGATTTTAATTGTTTCTTTACCTTCTATAACATTTTTTATTTCGGCGAGGAGCTCTGCAGGATCGAAGGGCTTACTTATCAGATATTCAGCCCCATTATTCAAACCTTCAGTTTTCACATCTCTGCTTATGAGCGCCGTAACCATTATGATCGGGATATTTTTAGTAGCCCGGTTCTTTTTCATCCTTTTAACAACTTCCAGCCCGCTCATTCCGGGTAAAAGTATATCCAGAAGTATAAGGTCCGGATTAACCTTCTCCGCTTTCTTAAGCCCTTCTTCGCCCGAGGAAGCTGTTGTGATTTTATAACCGTTCTTTTCCAGACGGAACTTTAAGATCTCCAGCATGTCCGGTTCATCATCTATAATAAGGATTTTCTTAGCCATTTTCATCCCCCTTTGTGGAAAATGAAACGTATGCCCGCATATGCCAACGCCGATATTATGGCTGAGCAGGGTATGGTCAATATCCAAGCCCATACAATAGTGCCGGCAACACCCCATTTCACGGCGCTCATACGGCGAAGAGAGCCCACACCCATGATCGCGCCTGTAATTGTATGAGTTGTGCTTACCGGTATACCAAATGCTGATGATACAAATAGTGTAACAGCAGCGCCGAATTCGGCGCAGAATCCGTCAACAGGCTTAAGTTTTGCAACCTTCTGCCCCATAGTCTTTACTATACGCCAGCCGCCAAACATCGTACCGAGCGCTATCGCGGTATGACACATTATAACAACCCAAAAAGGTATATGAAATGTGCTTCCCAGCAACCCGGCACTGAAAAGAAGGCTCGCTATAATTCCCATGGTTTTTTGCGCGTCATTACCGCCATGCCCTAAGCTATAAAGCGCCGCACTTGCCAGCTGCCCTTTACGAAAAATATGGTCAACCTGCAAAGGTGCGCTTTTACGAAATAACCAATAAACAGCTATACCTAAAACCAATCCTAGGATAAGCCCCATAACCGGAGATATAAATATAAATGCAATGGTTTTAAGTATACCTTTCCACACAAGAGACGTGGGCCCTGCCTTTACCATAGCGGCGCCTATCATACCTCCTATAAGCGCGTGAGAAGAGCTTGTCGGCAGGCCTAGATACCAGGTAATAACATTCCACACACAAGCACCTGTTAAAGCGCCAAATATCGTTTGTTGATCAACAGTCGCTATATCGACTATGCCCTTGCCTATGGTGTTTGCGACGTGAAGTCCAAAAAAAAGAAAAGCTATGAAATTAAAAAAAGCGGCCCAGACGATAGCGTGTTTTGGAGATAGGACTCGCGTGGAAACTACTGTGGCTATGGAGTTGGCCGAATCGTGGAATCCATTCAGAAAATCGAATGATAGCGCCAACATTATCAGGAGGAGTATAGCTAGTGTCATCTATCAAGCCTGTTTTACGAGGATGGACTGCACCACATGAGCAACATCTTCGCAGATATCAAGAACCGTCTCCGAATCCTGATATATCTCTTTTAACTTTATGACTTTTACCGGATCTTTTTCTGTTTCAAAAAGTTCAGCTAGAATATTATCTCTCATTGTATCGCCTAGATTTTCGAGGCGGTTTATTTCAACGCAGGCGTCGGCAACATCCCTGGACTTCTTCTGGTCCCTCAGTCCGCTCACTGCGCGCAATACAGCTCTTGCAGATTCATTTATAACTACAGCGAATTCTGTAAGATTCTTATTTGCACCGTCGACCTTATACACCTTCATCCTGTTTACAATGGTATAAAGCATGTCTGTTATATCGTCAAGCTCTTTGGCCAAAGCATGAATATCTTCTCTGTCAAAAGGCGTAATGAATGTCTTGTTCAGATTGTCAAGTATAGTGTGCGCGACATCGTCCCCCTGATGCTCTATATTATGCATTTTTAGCAGCGACTGTTCATCCAGTGTAGCTTTAGACACAAGCTCTTTAAAGCATTCGGCTGCGTCAACGGCATATTTTGCCTGCTGTTCAAATAGGTCGAAAAAGTTGAACTCTTTGGGAAGGAATCTAAATAACATTATTGGGGCTCCTTTATAATTTATTATTGTGTATTTATTATAAGGAGTAACGGCTTAGGTGTCAAGGTATTACTGGAGAAATGGACGCAGGATGCCTATTTCAGCTTCTCAGGATGGTGTCTTACCACCTCAGCCTGGACCATATATATGACATCTTCGGCAATATTTGTGGCATGGTCGCAGATACGCTCAAGGAACCGTGCAATCAGAAGAAGCTGAACTGCCCGGAATGAAGACTGCGGATCTTTCATCATGTAATCATTTATCAATTCTCCCGATATCGCATTTCTCAGCCGGTCAGCATCACCGTCGGATAATATCACCTTTTTTGCCAGATCGACATCGCCTTTCACAAAAGCGTCTACCGACAGCCTCACCATGCTCTGGGCAACCGTCGTTAACTTCGGAATGTCTACTAATGGTTTTAATATAGGCTTATCGCTAAGCTCAAGTACACGCTGCGCTATATCAACAGCAATATCGGCAATGCGCTCAAGCTCAGCATTCAGCTTCATTCCTGTTGTGATAAAACGAAGGTCTTTAGCCATAGGCTGGTGACGGGCTATCAGATCGATACATTTTTCGTCAATCTCCAGCTCCAGTCTATCTATATTAACATCGCTTAAAATAACGCTATTTGCCAGATCTTTATCACGGCTCTTCAGCGCCTCGATAGATTTATATATAGCCTCTTCAGCGTAACACCCCATTTTTAATATATCCCGGTTTAGATCCTTTAATTCCTGATCAAAATGTCTCTTCATGATTTTTATTCTCCGTTTTATTTGCTATTCAGGTCAAAAAATATCTGCCGCGGCAGTTCTTCTCTTATCCTTAAAACCGCTCCCTGCGGTTTCATTTTTTCATCGAACGGCATGATGCGAAAAGTCAGCCGCTCATCCCTGTCTACAGTTCCGGTAAAACTATATTTAAACGGGGTGTCTCCTATATACTTATCATTCAATATTATATGCGCGCGCCCGGGAGCAGAAGTAATATCTATCTCATACTGATTATATTCATAAGACTTACCGTCATACCAGTAACTATTCGGCCGGACTGAATTTAACCGGAAAGACCCCAGCTTGTTCAATGTATCGTTTTCCCGTATCTCTTTTATAGTTTCACAGGATGACAACAAAACACAACAAAGTACTAAGAGAAGCGCTCTTCTCATCCAAATCTCCCTGTTATATAATCCTCGGTGATCTTTTTACTTGGCTTGGTAAACATTATACTAGTGATATTATACTCAAGAAGCTCACCCATCATAAAGAAAGCTGTAAAATCGGATATTCTGGCTGCCTGCTGCATATTGTGCGTTACTATGATTATAGTATATTTCTTCTTGAGTTCCTGTATAAGCTCTTCTATCTTTAATGTCGCGGTGGGATCTAGCGCTGATGCAGGCTCGTCCATCAGTATGATCTCCGGCTCTACTGCCAGCGCCCTGGCAATACATAGTCTCTGCTGCTGGCCTCCGGACAGATCAAAAGCATTCTTATTAAGCCTGTCCTTAACCTCATCCCATATAGCAGCATCCCGCAGGCTCTTCACTACCCGCTCCTCGATATAATTTTTATCTTTTATGCCATTTATCCTGAGGCCATAGGCTACGTTATCAAAGATACTTTTAGGAAAAGGGTTGGATTTCTGGAATACCATGCCCACTTTTCGCCTGATGGCAACAACATCCACATCTCTATCATAAATGTTATTACCGTCGACCAGGATATCCCCTTCTGCCCTGGCGGAAAGAATCGTGTCATTCATACGATTTATACTACGCAGGAATGTTGACTTGCCGCAGCCCGATGGGCCGATAATGCCCGTAACCTTATTCTCAGAAATATCAACGGCCACATTTTTCAGCACATGTGCTTTGCCATAATAGAAATTGAAATTCTTTACTTTGATCTTAATATTTTCCATTAAATTACTCCGTCCTAATTTTTCTTAAATGGTAACGCAAAACGACCGCGAACAAATTTATACCGAACACAAGCACTATCAATACCAGCGCTGTGCCATACGCGATCGGCCTGACTTTCGATATCGCGTGATGCTGAGTCGACATAATATACAGGTGATACGGCAGTGCCATGAACTGGTCTGACAACGACTTTGGCAGAAACGGCAGATAAAATGCGGCACCTGTAAAAAGGATAGGTGCCGTTTCGCCAGCCGCACGGGACAACCCTAATATAGTTCCGGTAAGCATGCCAGGCACCGCATAAGGCAGAACATTTGTCCTTATCGACTGCCACTTAGTAGCTCCTAGGGCAAGCGCACCTTCCCTGTATGAATTCGGTACATTTTTAAGCGCCTCTTCGCTGGCCGTAATTGTCCACGGCAGAGTCATCAATCCGAGCGTCAGACCTGCCGAGAGTATACATGTCCCCAAGTTCATCATCTGGACAAATAGTATCACACCAAACAATCCATATACTATGGACGGAACGCCGGACAAATTACGGATAGCCATCCGGACGATCCGGGTAATTTTACCGCCTCTGGCATACTCATTTAAATAAATAGCGCAGCCCATGCCCATAGGAATTGCCAGGATCGCGGTAATTACGGTCACCAGAAAAGTGCCTACTATGGCCGGCAATATTCCTCCCTCGGTCATACCGTTTTTCGGCATTGTAGTAAGAAATTTCCAGCTTATGACACCGGCACCCTTTGTAATAAGATCGTAAAGGATAACTACCAGCACAAAAATGACAATGCCGGCACATAACTTCAGGATATTGAAACCTATTATCTCTGTAAGCTTTTTTGCTTTCATTTCATAACCCGCCCATATTTATGCAGAGCAATGTCTGATATCATATTCACAATAAAAGTTATGATGAAAAGAACCAGCCCTATCCCGAAAAGTGCGTAATAATGCGTCGTATTATACGGCACCTCGCCGAGTTCGATAGCTATAGTAGCTGTCATCGTCTGCACTGACTGCAGAAAACTCTTAGGCATGGCTATTGCGCAGCCTGTAGCCATTAAAACGGTCATGGTCTCGCCTATAGCCCTGCCCATGCCAAGCATAGTCGCAGCTATGATCCCTGATAGCGCCGCGGGTATCTTCACCCTGACGATCGTCTGCCATTTTGAAGCCCCCAGGGCCAAAGACGCTTCTTCGAAAGATTTGGGCACACTCTTTAAAGCATCTTCTGAAAGACTTATAATAGTAGGAAGCGCCATAACCGCTAAAAGGATAGAGCCATTAAGCGCGTTGAGGCCATTCGGCAGCCGAAATATCCTGGCCAGAATAGGGCCAACCATAACTATACCTAAAAACCCTATAACCACCGAAGGTATCCCGGCTAATATTTCTATTATAGGTTTCGCTATTTCTCTTGTGCGCGGACCTGCCACATCAGACAAATATGCCGCAGCTCCTACGCCTATAGGTATAGCGATAGCAAGTGCGCCTATAGATACCATGAGGGTACTGACAAGCATCGACAATATTCCATATGAAGGCGCGGTAAAAGTTGCAGTTGGATTCCACGCTGCACTGAATAGAAATTCGCCGATATTTATCTCCTTAAAAGCTGGGAGAGAATTCATGACCAGCAATACAAATATACCGATAAGGACAAATATTACCGATAGACCATTTAAAAAGAACAGGCCATGAATAATTTTCTCTTTAAAATTATTATGTTTCGTCATAGCCTATCCTTTCCCATGTATATTTACTATCTGTCATTTCTTATCCGGCTCCGAGGTTATCTTCCAGATCTTTAGGCCTCATAGGACTTTCTCCGACGCGGCCGGATCTACCCAGCGTCTGATCATTATATGTCTGGTATTCATCCGGTATCGCAAAAAATCCTTCCTCCTCGATTATTTTCTGGCCCTCATCACTTAACTCAAACTCGAGAAAATTTTTAACCAAACCCTTTGGCATACCGTTAATATACTGATTTAAAGGCCTCGTTATCGGGTAATATCCGCTTTTAACATCCATAAGATTTAACGGATCGTAATAAGCGGCACCTATCTTCGATGCTACTTTAAGGGCTTTTATGCCGGCAGATTCTTTGGCATAACCTACACCTACATAACCTATGCCTGAAGCATCCTGCTTTATAGCCTCAACTATCTGCGCGTTTCCGTTCATACTCTTTAAACTGGTGGAATACTCTCCGAACATTACATTTTCTTTCATAAAATCATACGTGCCGGAATTAGACTGTCTTCCGTAAAGAGTGATAGGCAAGTCACTCCCTCCGACATCGCTCCAGTTTTTTATCTCTCCCTTATATATCTTTCCTATCTGTTCAACCGTAAGTTTACTGACCGGATTTTGAGCGCTTACTATAACGCTTAGAGCATCTATAGCTACCACGACTCTTTTCGGATCCACTCCTTTATTATTCGCTTGTTCAACTTCGCTCGATTTAATCTGCCGGGACGCATTAGCAATATCGCAGGTTCTGTTTATAAGAGCCGCCACACCAGTTCCGGATCCGCCGCCTGTAACCGCAACGCTCGTGCCTGGTTTTTTAGCCATATATACTTCGGCCAACTTCTGCACCACGTTAATAAGAGTGTCAGAACCCTTTACCTGCACCATACCATTTGCCCCGAAGCAAACGGCAGGGATGAAGAACAAAAATGCTGCTCCTATAAAGACTATTCTTAATCTATTCATCACTATTCCCCCTTTTTAAAATTTTCTTTACCGTTTAGAATTTCGTAATTACATCTAGCTGCAATTCATTCCATGGATCCTGCTTATCCCATGATTTGATTGGCTCCATCCAATAATACTCAATATTCAGACTTGTATTTTTAAGCAGTTGGTACTCAAACGCCATGTTAATACCTTTGCCGTTTGTGCCGCCTTCGGCAGGCAAACCATTTGTATTTGCGCTGGTCGTCGCGGAAGTATAGGTACCAAAACCATAGAAATCTGAATCAGGAGTAAAGTCTGTAACGGCATCACGCTCGATATAGCGCCATTCTGCCCTTGCTTTCCAGTCTCCGGGTGCTTTAATCTTCTTTTTACCGACGTAGGCTCCCAGTAAAAGCCCGTTATTCTGATCTGAACAACCCATATTATGCACGAAATCAGTATAGAATCCATGCGGAAGGGCAATGTCAAATATCTTTGCATTGTCCACATTCAGTAAAACATCGACTAGGTAATAATTAAATCTATACGTACCGGCCGGATTATCCTGCCCGGCGCCATTCCACCAGCGCGAGTTTGTCCCGGATGACCCTGTAGGCGACTTGTCTTTTAGATGCGTAAAATCCCATGTGGATACAGCCAGGTTAACTATTGTGTCAAGCGGGCCGAACGCTGCAGTTTTGCTTCCGAGCTGGTATCCAAACAATAGAGGATCGGCGCTTAAGTTGGCACCTTCTGTCAACCAATGAAATCCTATATTAGAGTATATATTCATGTCGGGCAGCACACCGGTTTTTATGTCAGGGGATACATACTGAAAAGCTATACCGTTAAGGTTAATATCTGAGTCCCATATCAGCTCAGAGGTTTCATATGGGATAGCAAACCTTCCCAGCCAAAGCCTGGCATCGCTAAAATATTGTCCATAATCCCTTATCATCTCACTGGGAGCTTCAGCTCTTATATAGTACTGATCAAACATCGTGTAATCTTTCGTAAAATAATCATCAAGCGTATCGTTCGTTGACCGCGCGCTCGTCCCGCCGCCCGCAAATCTGACTCCGGCATATGTGAAATCATTGACCTTGCCTTCCATATAAAATCTGCCGCGGACTCTTTCTCTTATACGCTGATGCTTTATAGTAGAAGCGCTGTCTGAGGTTGTAGGCTTCCCCCAATCTGTCTGAGTCCTAAACCTTACATCGCCTCCCCACTTTATACGCTGCGTCCAGTCCGGAACAGACAAAGATTTTGCCTGCGCCAGATCTTTAGACACCTGAAGTTTTGTTTCATCCAGTATTATCTGCGCTTCTGCAGGCGATAATACATTCTTTTCGACCAGCTTATTTACCAAGACATCCACTTCGCTCGCCTGAACCGGCGGCCTGCTAATCAGTGTAAACGAAACTACTAAACACGATATTAGTAGTAGTTTTTTCATTTTCCATATTCTCCTATTTATCTTTTTTTGCGTCATTAATCATTTATACATCTATGCCTTATTTATGGGCTCAAAATCGAACTTTCTTATCTTCCGTAGGTTTTTCTCAACATCGTACATCTCTTTTGCATAGTACAGACTATGCTCTTTCCAATGTCTGTCTTCTTCTATCTGCGCCAAAATCTGTTTCAGATGATCCGACTGAGCCCTAACGCTCCCTATTATAATTTCATCACCAAACACTTCTCATCACCTCCTCCCCTCTAAATTGGGAAGCTTTTAAAGTTACATGAAAAGTATAGATGATTGAGATTAAATCCGCTTCAAGGCAATGTAAAATGCAGGTTAAGTTTTATTTGGGAATTTTGAGAAACTACGAGGGGTTAGAACGATATTTTGATCTTGGTGCCGAGCACATTGGCATCGGTCCATTTATAGTCTTTTACCTTATTGCTCTTTAACATATAATAAATGTCTGCCTTCACATATTTTGCCAGCTCAAATTCCGTTCCGGCGGAAAACCTGTTTTCATTGTAGCCGGTGGAGTTGGAAGAGACAAATATTTCGTTTGAAGCGAAGGGAGATATTTTTATGCTTTTAAATCCTATGGGATACTTCATGGTAAATTTATTGCGATACCTTATCGAATCGTCTTTATACCTGTAATGGCGGTACTCTATACGATTTCGGTCTTCGAGCTTTAGCTTCCCTATCTCATGTTTCAGTGTAGCGTTAACGTTCGGCATATCCTCTTCCATCCATTTACGCTTAACCCTGTCTAGCACAAGGCGGTAGCAAAAAGCGAGATCTAGCACTTTAGCGAAACCGAATACAACGCCAAATTCATAGTGCTGATAGAAAAATTCACTCGCGTTCTCACCGAAACGGAATTCCTGCTCCATCGCCAACTTCACGCCCTTATAAAGCTTAACCTCTTCTGTATCCGTGTTCCATATCTGGAAATCACCTTTTTCATAGGCATAAACTTTAAAGGGGGCGCTAATTAAAGTAAGCATTGTCATTACTACAAATATTTTTCTTATCATTGCTTCCTCTATAACGGCAGGGTAAACCAGAATTTCGAGCCTACACCTTCAGCGCTTTCTACACCGACGGATCCACCATGGAGTTCAACTATATGCTTCACTATAGAAAGGCCAAGGCCTGTTCCGCCAAGCTCGCGGGAGCGCGCCTTATCGACCCTATAAAACCGTTCAAATATACGCAAAAGATCTTTCGCAGGTATGCCGAAGCCGGAATCCTCAAAGGTAATTTTTATTTTATTGTCCATCCTATCGGCGTAGATCCTGATAAAACCTTTGTCTTTATTAAATTTTATCGCATTATCGATCAGATTGGTCAATACCTGCTCCACCCTGTTCCTGTCAGCCTTAAGCAGGCTATGGAGACGGACCTCGTTCTTGACCTCTATATTTTTCTTCTTTAGTTGCGCTTTAAAACCGAGAACAACTTTAGTAAGCTCGGCCTCCAGGTCTATTTCCTCTTTATTAAGAACTATCTCTTTTGATTCCAGACTGGAAAGGACCAGCAGGTCATTAACCAATGTGTCAAGCCGCTCAGTGTGTTCCTGGACTATTTTTAAGAAGCTGCGGCTATTCTCTTTATCGTCAAGGGCACCATCTAACAGCGTCTCAACAAAACCTTTTATCGAAGTAAGAGGCGTTTTTAACTCATGAGAAACATTGGCGACAAAGTCTTTACGCATGGTTTCAAGTTTTCTTATCTCGGTTATGTCATGTATCACCGCGAGACATCCGGCAACGGTATTATTATTAAAAATGGGCGTAGCACTTATTTCAAATATTCTATGCACAGGATATAAAAGCGTTATTTCGCCGCGCATAGGCTGGCCTGCCCTAAGAGCGCCGGTTATTATTTCAAATATTTCATTATTGCGCACAGTCTCCAGAAACGCTTTACCGGTAATGCGCTCTGCGGAAACGCCGAAAATCTTCTCGATAGCAGGATTAACAGAAATTACAGAACCAGTATTGTCGACGACAATAATGCCTTCTATCATACTATTGAATATTGCGGCTAGTTTCTGGTTTTGAGACCCTATCTCCTTTATCTTATTCTCTATCTCTTCCGCCATCCTGTTCAATGTAGCAGCAAGCTCTCCTATTTCATCCTGAGAACTATCATAAATTCTTCGGCTGAAATCACCTTCAGAAAATCTGCGTGATACCTGGATCATTTTGTTTATAGGCGCGACAACCCTCGACGCCACTATAGAGCCCAGAATAAAAGCGAAACATACGGCGAAAAACATCCCTAAAAATACGATCTTCCTTATTTTGAATAAAGTCTTTTGGACGGATTGAAGCGGGACAGAGAGCCTTAATACGCCTATAATCACGTTATCACTCTGAATTGGCAAAGCCGCATATAACATATTGACTTTAAGTGTAGGAGAATGCCTGATATCTATACCGATGCTGCCGGACATGGCTGTTTTAATTTCCGCACGATTGCTGTGATTTTCCATATGGGCAGCGCCATCCTGATTTTTTTCAGAATCGGATAGAACCTTACCCTTAGCGTCTATCACAGTAATGCGGCAATTGCTATTTTTGCTTAATTTTTTAATAAGCGTTGTTAAAGAAACGCCGTCTTCTTTTGTAATTTTTTCTAAGGGAAGCTGAGTTTCGACCAAGCGTGCCTGAGTAACAAGCGAGGATTCTATATTACGAAGTGAATTTTCTTCGAGGCTTTTATCAAGGAAAAACGCTATTAAAGCCAGAGGTATTAAAATAATTATAACGTATGAAAAAATAAGTTTTAGTTTAAAGCTTTTAATCTTCATTCTCAAACCTGTATCCGTAATTTTTTACGGTTATTATATATCTAGCTGCGGATTTCAATTTTTTCCTAAGCGTTCTTATATGCACATCTACAGTTCTGGTCTGAATTTCCAGGGACTGATCCACACCCCAGATCGTATCCAGAAGATAGTCCCGCGATAGGACCCTGCCCTTAGCCTTTATAAGTGTTTTCAGGAGTTCAAATTCTTTTGCGGTAATCTCAACAGGTTTATTTTTAACGGCGACGGATATCTTTGCAAAATCTATCGTCAATTCTCCGGATTTAAACGTTTCCGGAGATTTATCTTTTTCCTTAATGCGGCGAAGCACGGCCTTTATACGGGCAATAAGCTCTCTGGGGCTGAACGGTTTTGTCACATAATCGTCCGCGCCCAATTCAAGCCCCACGATCTTGTCGGATTCCTGAGATTTTGCCGTCAGCATTATTATAGGGATAGCGGCTGTCTTCTGTCCGAGTTTTAATGTTTTACAGACTTCCAGGCCGTCTATTCCGGGCAGCATAAGATCAAGCAGGATCAGGTCGGGAGATTCTTTGCCTGCTGTTTTTACAGCATCCTCTCCGCTGCGAGCCGATAAAGACACATATCCTTCTTTCCTGAGATTATACTCAAGCATCTTCACTATATCTTTTTCATCTTCGACGATTAGTATCTTTTCCTTCACGCTACTTCCCTCGTTGCCAGCAATTTAACGTTAAGACCGAGAAAATTATCGGTTACCGTATCTCCCGCTTTCAAAGGCTTCTCTACTCTTATTTTCCGCGTTTCATCCGCGGCGAGGAACAGGTCTTTTTTAGGGATCGGTTTATTGGTCCGGACTGGTATTAGTTTTAAATTTAACCCTTTAGTTGCTACGGTCGCGGTAAATATCCTCATCGGTTCTTCATTTTCAGCTATGGCATACGCAGCACCCCTCGGGCATTTATTACCGGTCACGGTCTTTACCTTACAGCCCTCTATATCAACAGATAGCGAGCAGCCTTTCGGGCATTCTATGCATATCATTTTTCTGATCATTTGGTCTTCCTCAGATACTGCGCAGCCAATTTGCCGGCAAGTTCACTATCCGCCGTCACAGAATCGACATAATCATAAACTTTAAATGAATTACCGCATACGAATAAGCCGGGTATGGAAGTCTTGTTAACTTCTTTAGATATGGGAGAATTTGTTCTCTTGTCCATATCCACACCTGCCATCTCTATCAACTCATTTTCCGGGATAAGCCCTACCGAAACAAGAACTGTATCGCACCCTATCTCAACCTCAGTGCCGGAGACATCTTTCATATTATCATCTATCTGAACAATGCTTATCTTCTCGACCCGGTCTTTGCCATGAATCTTTGAAACTTTATGATTAAAATACATTGGTATCCCGAAATCTTCAACGCACTGGACGACATTTCTAACCAACCCGCGGGTCTGTTTCTGTATTTCGACTATAGCTTTTACTTTAGCGCCTTGCAGTGTAAACCTGCGCGCCATTATAAGACCTATGTCGCCGGAACCGATTATCACAACTTCTTTGCCGGGCAACAATCCGTCAATATTTATAAGCCTCTGAGCAAGGCCTGCGGAAAATATTCCTGCCGGCCGCGTCCCGGGTATATGGACCATCTCCCGCGTCCTCTCACGGCATCCCGTCGCCATTATCAGGGCTTTCGGACGGACTACGCACATGGCTCCCGGCTTCAGATATGTTACGGTTTTATCTTTTTTGAGATTCACAACAAAAGATCTTGTGGATATATCTATATCCGGCAGTGATCTTATTTTCTTTATAAATCTGTCGGCATATTCCGGTCCTGTCAGAAGCTCTTTAAAATAATCGAGCCCGAATCCGGTGTGTATACACTGATTTAAAATACCGCCCAGATAGAGATCGCGTTCAATAAGCAGGATATCTTTTACACCGTTTTCGTATGCGGATATCGCCGCCGCCATGCCTGCCGGCCCGCCGCCCACCACAACAAGGTCGCGTTTAACCATTTATCCGGTCCTCTTTAACTATCTCAGATCCATGTCCGCGTTTCGTTATGCCTGTGGATGGTAATTTAGTCTCTTCGGCGAGTATTTTCATAAGGCGCGATGTGCAGAAACTGCCATGGCAGCGGCCTGCCTGAGCGCGCGTCCGGAATTTTACACCATCCATCGTCCTGGCGCCGCGCGCGATAGCCTCACGGACCTCTTTGGCCGATACCATTTCGCATCTGCAGACAATATCACCGTACGAAGCGTCTTTCTTTATAAGTTTTTTTGATTTCGCAAGCGGCATCGAAAAAAGATGGTATTCTTTTTTACGATATTTATGAAAAAATAATTTCTTTTTCATATTCAGGCCGGCTTGCTTTAACAAACCCGTTACCATCAGAGCTATGGCAGGCGCTGCGGTCAATCCCGGTGATTGAATACCGGCTACATTAATAAACCCGGGGACTTTATCTTCATGCCGTATAATAAAATCATCTCCGGAAGCAGGACGCAATCCGGCAAAATACGCGATTATATCGTTTTCATTTATAGAAGGCACCATCTTCTTGGCACCCTCAAGAACTTTTTTAAGTCCTGCCTCGGTAGTCGACAGGTCTTCTCTATCCTGTACATCTTCGGCTGTAGGACCGATCATAGGGTTGCCGTCGGAAGTTCTGGTAACTAGTATGCCTTTGGATGTTTTTGAAGGAAGCGGGAATAGTAAATGTCTTGTCAGATTTTCACGTTTTTTATCCAGCAAAAACTCTTCGCCCTTGCGGGGACATATCTTAAAATCATTTATTCCGACCATGCGCGCAATTTCATCGGCATATAACCCCGCGGCGTTTATCACATATTTTGCCGAAAAGTTTCCTTTAGGAGTAATTATTTCAAACCCCGGATTCGTTATCACAATTTTCTCGGCCTTCGTCTCCGTACGGATCTCGACACCATTACTAATAGCATTCTCGGCAAAGTCATAAACCCATCGATAAGGGCTGATGATACCGGCGGTCGGGGCATAGAGCGCGGCGAGGGCTTCGCCCGACAGATTCGGTTCGTTCTTCTTAAGCCAGGCTTTTGTTACCATCTTTAAAGACGGCACCCCGCAGGCATCACCGTCTTTTTTTAATTGCTCAAGGCGGGTGCGCTCTTCTCCGGTAAAAGCTACGATAAGTTCGCCGACTTTTTTGAAATCTATAAAAAGCTCTTTGGCTAGTTTTCTGGTAAGTGCGTTACCTTGAACGCACAGTTTCCCCTTAAGTGTGCCGGGGGAATGCTGAGTGCCAGGATGTATGATCCCGCTATTTGATTTCGAAACGCCAAAGGCAAGCTCTGCCTCTTTTTCTAAAAGCACGACCTTCACTTTGTAACGCGACAATTCACGCGCTATGGCAGTGCCGACAACACCGCCGCCTATTATCACAATATCATATTTACTCATCTATTCAGTGTTCTCTCCACCGCATCCTGCCAGCCTTTATACAAAATAGCAGCCTTATTTTTCGGCATCCGCGGTTTAAATATTTTATCAACGGCCCAGCACTTCTTTATCTCATCCGCATTTTTCCAGTAACCTATGGCCAGGCCCGCAAGATATGCCGCGCCCAGAGATGTTATTTCCACGACCTTAGGCCTGATAACGCTTATCCCTAAAATATCCGCCTGGAATTCACATAACAGGTTATTTACAACAGCGCCGCCGTCAACTTTCAGCGACCTTATCTTAAGCTTTGAATCTTTCTGCATCGCTTCGACAACATCTTTTGTCTGGTAGCACATCGCCTCGAGGGCAGCTCTCACTATGTGGCTTACATGCGTGCCGCGGGTAATACCGTATATGGCTCCGCGCGCATCCTGATCCCAGTAAGGCGCGCCAAGTCCGACAAGAGCCGGCACAAAATACACACCGTCATTCCCGACAACTGATCTTGCCATGATCTCGGATTGCGCGGCATGTTTCAATACCCCGAGCTTGTCACGCAGCCATTGTATAGCAGCTCCCGCTACAAATATAGCGCCTTCAAGCACATAGACAGGCTCTCCGCGCGCATCACATCCCAGAGTTGTAATAAGTCCGTACTTCGATACAGGCCGTTTCCGGCCGGCATTCATAAGGATAAAACACCCGGTGCCGTAAGTATTCTTCATTGTGCCTGGCTCAAAACAAGTCTGCCCGAACAGAGCAGCCTGCTGGTCACCTGCCACTCCCGCTATAGGTATTCCTGCAGGCAGACGGCCGATACGGATAGTGGATCCAAACAACCCGGACGATTTTTTTACCTGCGGAAGAATTTTTTTAGGTATGGAAAATTTTTTAAGTATCGCATCATCCCACTCCAGACGGCCGATATTAAAACACATGGTCCTGGATGCGTTAGTGTAATCTGTCGCATGCACTTTACCTCCGGTGAGGTGCCATAGTATCCACGAATCTGTTGTGCCGAAACAGATCTCACCCTTTTTAGCCCTGGAAAGCACGCCAGGCACATTTTTTAGGATCCATTCGATCTTGGTGGCGGAAAAGTATGCATCGATAGGCAGCCCCGTCCTGTTTCTGAAAAATTCACCGGCACCTGGCGACCTCTTTATCTCGTCGCATCGCGGTGCCGTTCTCCTGCACTGCCACACTATCGCCCGATACACAGGCTTACCCGTCCGGCGATCCCACAGCACTGTAGTCTCCCGCTGATTTGTTATACCTATAGCAGCGATCGAGCCATCAGGAACTTTACTTAAAACCCGCTGGATAGAATTATTAACACTATTCCAGAGATCATGAGCGTCATGTTCAACCCATCCGGGTTTCGGAAAATGCTGAGGAAATTCCTGGTATGCCGATGCTACCTTCCGCCCCTTTTTATCATAAACAACAGCGCGGCTTCCGGTCGTGCCCTGGTCTATAGCTAATATATATTTCATTTAAATTCTCCTCTGAACCCACTTAAGCATTTCCTCAAATACGGATTCCTTGCCAAGCTCTATTGAAAGAGAATGATACATGCCGGGAAATTCCACGAAAGTCTTGTCTTTTACCGGCAGGCGGCTGAATATAGCTTCTGCTGCGCCTGGGTCTACTATCCTGTCCTCACCGGCAACGAGAAAAAGAACTGGGGTGCGGATCCTGTCTTTTACAGCTTTAGCGCTTAATTGCATAGTTATTATTTCACACATAAGACGGGCGGAGACCGCACGGTATTCCCGCGGATCCTGGCCCATCTTCTTCTGATATTCGCCATCACGTGTGCACATAGCGGAGTTGAACGGCAGATTAAATTGTTTATTCTTATTATAAAAGAGGTGTGTTAGAATATTCAGTCCATCCAAAAGCCCGGGACGGTATCTATTAACAAACGCAGGCGACAAGCAAATAAGTCCGGAGAATAGATCCGGGCGGTCCGCTGTAAGAAGGAATGAAACTAAAGCGCCCATGCTTTCCCCTACCAGAAATATCTTTTTAGACGGTTCATTCTTTATTATTATTTCATACAGGCGGGTTATCTTATCCGCGCTTACTTTGCGGGAGAAATCTCCGAGTTCGAGAGCATAAGAGGAAACACCTCTTTTAACAAAAAATTCACCTAGGGCATCCCATCTTCCGGCATGTGCACCCAGGCCGTGGACTAATAAAAAAACACACTTGGGTGAGGAGAGCCCCCACTGTTTATACTGTATGTTCTCTTCCGGTCCGTTTACCATTGTCTAAATTATACCAATAGTTATGTATATTTCACAATCACATTCGCCTCTTTTTACGACACGCAAAGCTACCGGTTTTTATTCGACCCTTTGTTATTCATTAAAAAATTACTGAGTTCGGGCGATTGCAACAGACTGCCGTAATGAAATATGGCTAAAAGCCCTGCACCTGTCCCTACGGAAAAAAGAAACTCACGCCGGAACACTGAAGGAGAATCGGCAAGCTTATAAGCTCCTATTCCGATATTTACTTTTTTGAAATTTTTCGTTTTATTTCTTACTGCTGATATCCAGCTCTCGAACTCTGCAGGCGAAGATGAATAGTTCATAACGGTAACAAAATCTACGATCCCTTCATTAAGCCATAACGGCCAATCCTGGAATGCTTCATGATACGCCCGGGAATAAGGCATGCATCCCGTTGCTGACACCTTAATGGAAGGGCGGACGGCCCGTGCACTTCTAACAAACGCCTTCAGCGATTCAGTCACCTGAGCGCGTTTCCAGTCTTTCCATATGACGGATTTTTCATCTATAGTTTTAAGCCCGGTGGCGCTCTTAAACCTATCCATATTCGTCTTCGTATAACCATATGCAGGCTTCTCATCGGGATATCGGACATAATCGAATTGCACACCGTCCAGATCGGGATAAAGGTGCACGATCTCTTCTACCATCTTCGCCAAGTCCTCCCTTATCCGCAAATCGCCGGGTTCAAGAAAATACTGATTATCTATCCTATAATTTTCAAGTTTAAATTTCCTGCGGGTATTTCTTGTAAGTATGCCTGTGCCGTATTTTTTAATGAACGGCGCGTTCTTATTTTCACCCAGGCTTAACATATTCAGCCATGCATGAACCTCCAAACCTGAACGGTGAGCTTCTTTTATAAGAAATCTGAGAGGATCCTCCGGCACTTTTTTAAGACAATCCCGATAAGGAGTTGAGTCGGCAATCTCAGAGGGGAACCATGCCTGATTAGCACGATAGACCTGCACAAATAAAATTTTTACTTTGGCCTTCTTCGCAAAATCGATAAGTTTTTTTATATCACTGCGGCTTGAAAGGACTACGGGATCCTGTATCATGGATACAAAAAGGCCCCGCCGGGTTGATTCGCCGCATTCTACCGGGCAGGGCAATGCCAGAAGCATTACCAGGACAAAGGATATTACGTATCTCTTCATTAAATCTATCGCTCTTTACGCAAATTCTCTACGAAATCACACTCTTTTTCGAAGAGATGATCATTTATTTTTACCGAATCGCCAAACTCCAGATTCTGGTCTGCGCGGCGATCGTAAGACGGCCAGCCGGGCAGGCCTGGGCCATTGGGATCTCCGGCCTTGGCAAAATTTATCCAGCAATCCATCATAAGACGGGAAAGCTCTGCATCTTTTTCATCATAGCCTTCGGCGGAGTTTAAATTGCCCAGGACATATACTACGTCAAGACCATGATACGCCCCTGCCTTTTTCGCATCCGCAGTATTTGGAACACGTGTAAACTGGTAAAGATAGGCCTTAGACCTTTTACCCTTCATCGAATCAGCAACAAATCTTGCCGGTTCTGCGAAGGCCGATACCGTGATAGCTTTATTTAAAGCCTTGCCTGTCTCTTCATTTTTCTTCGCTGGAAATATTTCCATAGCTTGCTTGGAATTCTTACCAAATCTGCCATCCATGAACAATTTATATTTTTTTGCGGATAGATCCGATGCTGAAATAAAAGCAGTCCCTTCATCTTTATTAGAACCGATCACGACAGGGACATCCTGCTGTTCACCGGATGAATAAGCCGCAACAGGGTCTGACGGAATAGCCCAGCCGTCAAAAACCGGCGCGAAAAACAGACCTTTATCGAACAGCCCCATTTTAAAATCGGCTGCTTCCAGGATCTGAGCTGTTGATTTGCGCCTCATTGCCGCCACAACATCTTTATCTTTATCACACTTCAGCCTAGCAGCTAAGGTCTCGCCCATTTTTATAGCTTCCTGCATGTCACCATTAGCTTTGGGGATCAGATATGACAAGCCTACCATCGGCCCGCCGCTCTGGGCTATCACACGATGGAACAATCCTTTCGCAAGAGGGCTTACCATAAGAAGCGTGACATTTGCAGATCCTGCGGATTCGCCAAATATAGTGACATTCTGTGGGTCACCGCCGAATGCATCAATATTCCACTGCACCCACCATAGAGCCATTATCTGGTCTAAAAATCCGTAATTACCGGAAATATTACGCGACGACTCCATAGCCAGACGAGGATGTGCCCAGAACCCGAATGGGCCCAAGCGATAGTTAAAACTGACCATGACCACACTTTTCTTAGCAAGATTCAGCCCGTCATATTCTTTTATCGCTGAAGAACCGAAATTCCACGCACCTCCGTGTATCCATACCATGACCGGTAGTTTTTCACTGCGGCTCTTCGCAGACGTCCAGACATTAATGTAAAGGCAGTCTTCGCTTATTTTCGGTAAATTATTATAGGGATTTATTTGCGGACATGACGGGCCAAATTCTGTACACTTGCGGACATCTTTCCATTGGCCGACATCGCGCGGGATCTTCCACCGTAGTTTGCCAATAGGCGCAGCGGCATAAGGTATACCCAGATACTCTCTTACACCGTCCTCCATCTTGCCGCTTATAGGCCCGCTATCCAGCCAAACGACCGGGGCCTCTTCTATCTCAGCGGCAAAAGCACTGCATGACAGGATCGTGATGAGCAAAAAAACTAAAAACGAGTTTTTCATATGCCTCCCGATGAAAATAATTATATCCTAAAATTACTTTTTTGTGTAAAATATTGCGTAAATATGAAGAGACTGCACCATAAGCTTTTTAAGCTAAAAGACCTGAATTCTATTCTGGCAGAAAGCCACGAACCGGGCCACAAGCTGAAAAAAGTACTCGGTCCGTTTGAGCTCATCCTGCTGGGCGTGGGTGTTATTATAGGCGCCGGCATATTCGCCACCGTCGGGACAGCCGCAGCGGGCGATGCCATGAGGCCCGGAGCAGGTCCAGCCCTCATCGTTTCATTCGCCATCACTGCCGTTGCATGCAGCTTCGCCGCTCTATGTTATGCTGAATTTGCCTCGCTCGTCCCGATATCGGGCAGCGCCTACACTTATTCATATGCTACTTTCGGCGAACTCATCGCCTGGATCATAGGCTGGGACCTCATGCTCGAATACTGCGTCGGCAGTATCGCCGTAGCCATCAGCTGGTCTGGTTATTTCACCGGGCTTCTAAGAGGATTCGGTATAAATCTGCCGGCCTGGTCGACTATAGATTTCCGTTCAGCTACACAAGGATTTGCAAAAGCGTCCGACCTGTTAAGTAACGGCATTTCTATGGAAAGCCTGGAACCGGCGTTACGAAAATCATTTGAAGCCGTAACTAATGCCCCTCACATATTCGGTATACCCATCATCTGCAATGTTCCGGCAAGCCTTATCGTTCTCCTCTTAACTATAATTCTTGTGCGCGGCATAAAAGAAAGCTCGCGTTTTAACATCGCCATAGTCACTATAAAATTGCTTGTGCTGGGTTTCTTTATTGCCCTCGGCTCTTTTTACATAAAACCGCAGAATTGGACGCCATTCGCCCCGAACGGTTTCGCCGGCATTAAGGCAGGGGCTGCCATCGCGTTCTTCGCATATATAGGCTTTGACTGCGTCTCGACCGCTGCCGAAGAGACACGCAACCCTAAACGCGATATGCCGATAGGCATAATAGGTTCGCTGATCGTCTGCACTATCATCTATATGCTTGTAGCGGCTGTATTTACAGGGATCGTTCCTTTTTCGCTTTTAAAAACATCGCTGGCATCACAGAAAGCAGAGCCGCTTGCGCTTGCGATGCAGCATATCAACCTTGGTTGGGCCGCTATCATAGTTGCTTTCGGCTCAATCGCAGCGCAGATCGCCGTCCTTCTCGTCCTGCAGATGGGCCAGGCAAGGATATTCTTCTCGATGGCACGCGACGGATTGCTTCCGCCGTTTTTCGCCCGGGTTCATAATAAATTTAAAACTCCGCACGTCACGACAATAGCCACAGGGCTTATCGTCGCTTCTATAGCAGCTTTCACCAATATAGATGAAATGGTAGACCTGACAAATATCGGGACCTTGTTTGCATTTATTCTGGTATGTTTTGGTATTATTGTCCTGAGGGTAAAAGAGCCGGCAAGACATCGTCCGTTCAAAGTTCCGCTTAATCCTATAATACCTCTGCTCGGAGTAAGCGCCTGCATTTTTCTCATGACAGGCTTGCCGGGGATAACATGGATAAGGTTTATAGCGTGGCTTATTATCGGGCTATTAGTATATTTTACTTACGGCATAAGAAACAGCATACTTCATAAAAATAATCCTACACCGTAAAGCACCTGATACATTCTACTTTTCAGACTTTTTAGGCACATCAAGTCCCGGCGGCTCTTTGTGCCACTTATATCCGTTCCGGGCGTCGTCATACCCTCTTTTAAAAAGTCGGGTCATAGCCGCAGGGTCGAACATTTCTTTGGAATCCGGGTCAAAGTCGGCAGGGATATAAGCAAGGTTATAGTCAGTCCCCTTCTGCTTCGTACAAACATAGATCCTGTATACATCACCTACGCCCTGAGAATCTATTATCATATCAAAAGACCTTTCAGCGAGGGCCGGCAGACTGTCTTTCACATTCTTATATCTGGAAGACATGTAGCCGTTTCTTATGATGTAAAGCTTTCCCCTGATCTTTGACGGATCGATACCCATTTTTTTTGCAGCATCCTGCATACCATCCAGGAGACCGTATAAAGAGAAGACCTGCGTTATGGTCCCGCCATCCGCATGCATTTCATCATATTTTTTACCGTCTGCTTCAACATAAAATACGGATGGAGGAAATATAACCGGTATAGCGGCAGAGGCTAAAATTACCTTGCGAAACAACTCAATATCTCCGCGGCAGGCGATGGCACCCATATCCCATGTCACAAACTTCTGCGCATCGAGGTTCGCAGTTCCTACAAATAGTCTGCGGCCGTGCCTGTGCTGTTCCGCTATTTCTTTTAGGACTTTTTCGTTGGCTACACGGGCTATAGTCCTAGCAAGAGGCGCGTTACTCACCAGTGAATCTCCCAATAACATCGTAAATGGAGGTTTCAACCCGACAACATCTTTAGTCGACATGGTTGTGTAGCATTTTTCAAGATCGTCATCATAATCTTTTCCGAGAAAAACAAACGGAGCGATAATCGCCCCGGTGCTTACACCTGTTATGACTTTAAAAATCGGACGGGATCCTTCCTCCGACCAGCCTTTTACCAAACCGGCGCCGTAAGCACCGTTAGCACCGCCACCGGATATAGCAAGCACCGGATAAATCTTAACTCCATCGGGCCCTACTGTAAAATCTCCCGGCCTTTCGTCTTTAATAGACGCTACCAGGCTTTCCTGAAGCATAGTATGCGACTCGCCCGACATGGTCCGAACTTCGGGCATATTAGCAATCTGGACTTTATCTACTAAATCAGGCGGCACTGGATGACGGACGGTAGCGCAACCTGAACACGCGGCTGCTAGCAATAGTATCGGCAATAATCGGATAAGTTTAATGTTCATTTCTTAGGCTGGCCCTCCGTTAAATTTCCCTTTATCTTTGTAAGCTCTTTATCTGTAGGCTTCCTGATCTTTAATATCATGTTGCGTGGGAAAGATACTTCCATAGTTCCGTCCGGATGCTCAACATAAATCGTGTCCTTCGTCTCTCTCAGAATTTCCCCGGCGGCAAAATTGCCGTTTTTCAGCTCCAATATCATAAGCTTTCCTATGACATTTTCAACTGCTTCAGGAGTTGCAACAGGTTCTGATTCAAGATACGCGCCTGCACCTACGGCAAATGTTTCATTACCATAAACGGCTTTCTTTACATATGTATGCTTTGCCGACGGCTTGGTCTCGCCGGGCTTAGGCCACATATAATCCACCCAGCCATAACCTTTGGTAGCAGCGGTATTGATAACATCGCGCGTAAGATATTTACCTGTAGGGTCTTTATAATCGATAATGTTTTTACCTTCTACATCAGGAAAACCACCGTTGACGACCTCCACGCCTTCTGGAGTATCAACAAATATATAAGTGCCTAGAAAAACAAACTGGCTGGCCTTATCGCGAAGAGTATTAAAAGCACCTTTACCCTCTTTTTCTATCAGCGCCACTGCGGCATTAACTGCATCAATAAGAAAGATGTCTTCCATCTTCACATCATACGACCCTGAACCAACTATATATTTTTTCCCTGACGGTGCGACCACACTTTTTGCAAATGTTGAATTCCAGCTGGAAAATATAGTTCCGGGCTCAGGCCATTGATAGAAAACCCATCCCTCTTTCCCGGCCGGACCGGAAGAAGTCTTATCAATAATATCTTTTATAACTGGTTTGCCGTTCACATCTTTAAGATCCATCTGATTCTTACCTTCTAGCGCCGTATCTTTAGCTACCAACATATTGCCTTCAGTATCAATGACAAAAACTGCAGTATTATCATGCCTCCACCAGCTTCCGTCTTTTTTAAATTCGCTGAAAGCATCTTCACCGCTTGCGCCTATCATGGCTGCCGCGCTCCGGACAAGCGATACAAGATCTTTAGTTGCCTGGTTCTTATAGTCTGTCTGCACCTGCGCATCAGATGAATTCACAAAGCATGAAAAACTTATAAAAATTATCGAACATATAATAGCAAAAGCCCTGCTCATGACCACTCCTCCTATTTTTTTAAAATATTAATACAGATTTTATACCGAACATGTTCCGCCGCCGGCTTTTGTTTTATACAATTTTTTATTATACGGCAGGTTCATCAGCAGCATACCCATCATACAGTTGTCGGTAAGGCCTGCATATATGAGCCCGCAGCTTACAAACAACGATATAAATATGAACGCCCAGTTTACAAGCCATGATAGCAATATGCCTGACAAAACCAGGCTTCCTGCGATTATCCTCACCTGCCGTTCCAGCGATATAACGCGCGGGCCTTTAATTACCGGGAGACCGTCTTTCTGCCATCCGATCATCCCGCCGCCCATCACTTTGACTGACGCGATGCCTGAGCGCATTAGCATATCAGCCGCCATTGCTGACCTGCTACCCGTTCTGCATAGGACAATATATTTTTCTTTTGAGGCGGATAGTTCATTTACCTTGCCCGCCAGCATATCAACAGGAATATTTATAGAATTTTTTATATGGGCTTCGTTATATTCCGGGACAGACCTGACATCCAGAAACTTTACAGAAAGATCCTTGGCTGTAAGGACGTCCGCTTCTTTGGGAGAGATCATCTCTAGGGCAGCCGCTTCACCATTTTGATTTACCCGGACGATATTATCAATATTGAAAGGTTTTGAAATATTTTTTGACCGCATGGTCTTTATAAAATTTTCACGGTTATTTTCTTTAAGAAAGGGGTTCGTTCCGCTTTCCCTGCTGATAGTCGAAGATCTTTTTCCGTTATAATCATGCCCGGGGAAAACTGTTGTTGCGCTATTAAGTGCTTTCAATTTCTGCAAAGTATCGAACATAGATTCCGGGGATCCGTTCTGAAAATCTGTCCTCCCCACGCTGCCGATCAGAAGAACGTCTCCGGTAAATAAATTACCTTCACAGTAAATACTTATAGCGTCATCGGTATGTCCCGGCGTATAAATAACTCTTATGCGCGCGGCACCGATCTCTATTACGTCATTATCTTTTACTCTGCGGTCGGCTACCTTAGAAACAGCTTTTTCATGCATTACAACTACGGCTTTAATATCCTTCTTCAATACCGCTGCCAAGGAAAAATGATCCGCATGCGTATGAGTATCTATCACATATTTAAGCTTAAGGTTTTTCTTCTTCAGATAATTACTATACTCACCGCCCATGCTTATGTGCGGATCTATTATCAAACCCTCATCCTGTGAACTCAAAATATAAGAGTAGCAGCTCCCCGCGATAAATTGCTTAATTTCTAATGGTTTATTCATATAAGCCCCGCTTATTCTATAGTTTCCAAAAACTCGGCTATCTTTTCGACACAGCCCAGGCATGGCAGCTTCTTAAGAGCCCTTATTTCCTTACATTTAACCGATCCGGCATTCAATAAAAACATTTCTTCACACGCACGGATCTTATCTTTATGTTTTCCTTCGAGCATAAATTTAGCGGCATAATAAGCACCGCACACACCTTCGGGAGCTTTGCCGGAGCCGTAGCCGGCAAATATCTTAACGTCTTCATCACCTACTAAAAACTTTTCCCTGAAAGCCGCTATTACAGCCTGGCCGCAATTCATCTTATCGGAGCCTGCCTTACCTTGATAATGCTTCTTCGCTTTTTCTAAACTCATACCTGTCCTTTTTCTGTCAATGGTTCCATAGCTTTATTGAAATCATTCCAGAATTTTTTACGTTTTTCGGATCCGGCTTCAGATTGCGAGGGAAATTCCAGAAGAGGTATATTTATACCGCTTTTTTCCAGCTCATCAGAGAGAATCTCAGCCATTATGCCTTTAAGAACCGGCTCATCAGGATCGGGATTGTCGACAGGATTTGGGGATTCCGCCTGATGTTTATTTGTTTTGTGCTTACCCCACTTAATTCCGCATGTGGGACTGTTCTCTAATCCTATGAATGCCACGAGCCGGTAGCCATTCTTGACAAACTCCCTAACCATCAGCATTGGTATTTTAAGCAGCTCTTTGCAATGGTCCCTGAAAAAAATATTATCGTATTGCTGCCTGCCCTGCGGATTGCGCCCCAGCCCCATAGCTGTGGTCTCCGGACACGGATACTGTATAATACCGACGCGTTTTGCCATCAGATTGTCTACAAGCTCTCTCGACAATTCAAAATTCTGTCCGAGTATATGCACACGGCAGTAAGGGTTTACAAGACACTGCGCTATAAGTATTATCTTTTTATCTTTTTTGCTCATATGAAATATGCCTCTATTTCCCGAAAAATATCTGGCGCATCTTATCTTTGCCGAGCGCTATATGAAGCTCGCGGAAAACTACAAATAGCAGAAAAAGAACCACAAGCCATATCTGTGTGCTCCAGAACCGCGGCCAATGAGTGTCTTTGAGCATATGCTGCCATGCGAGATTTGGATCGCTGTATTTAAATAATAGGGGGATGAGTTTTTCCAGGAATATGAACAGGAAGCCAAAAAAAGAATATATGGAAGTTTTCCAGATGGTGTTATATATAAGAGGTTTGGATGAAAATTTATTCAGGAACGGCAGAGCATCGGCTATTATCATTATTTTGCCGACAATAAGCGAGGCTATTATAGTACGGACAAATGGCATATATTGCAGACCTTCCGACCTCATCATCCATCCGAAGGTAAGCCTGAAAAGGTTTATTGCGAAGAAAAAATAGAGAATGGCGGGTAAAACGCTTATTGCTTCTTCCCTGATCCGCTTGAAAATTCGCGGCATTTTTGTCATCTCCTCGCTTACTATTTATTATATCACCGGGTTTATCCCGGGACAATCAAATCGCAACGGAGACTAAATATTTAGGAGCGTTTCTTATTGCGTTTCTTTGGAAAAGATCTTTTCCTGCCGGCCGGTTTTCTGCTGTCGCCATGTTCGGAATGTCTGTCGGAACGGCCTGAATGGAAAAATTCTCTTTCCGGAGCCTTATTATCGCTGTTTCCCTGGAACGGACTGCTGGCTTTGCGTTTTGTAAAGCACTCTTTGCAATATACCGGACGATCTCCGGTAGGCCTAAAAGGAACTTCGCATGTCGTATTGCAATCTGCGCATGTCGCTTTATGTAAAACTCTTTCCCGGTAACCGCCTGACTGCCTATCGTCACCCTGATGATGTGAACGGTCAAAACGCTGGAAAGGCTTCGAATGCTGCCGAGGTTCAAATGACCTTGCTGGAGGCTGACTGATCAGGGCGTCTATCTTCTTCTCTAAAGAATTCAGCTGCTCCTGCATTTTAATAACGATTTCAGCTATGTCCGGCCCTACCGGTGCGCTCTTTTTCATTTTGCTCCTTTTATAACCAGCTGATGCTTAGGCTTCTGGGTCTGATGTTTTCTACGGACATTATCAAATACTTCCTTGTTAATAGCCTGACGGTCTACCTTTTTGCCTTCTGCTTTAAGCTTCTTTACCATAGCCTGCACCATCTTCCGTTTGATGATCTTACGCTCAGCTATACTATGTTTTCTTTTTCCAAATCCAGTTGGATCACTGTAAAGTCCCATCGTAAACCTCCTATTTACTTGTCATTCACTGCTTTATTCTATTTTTATACCGTTTGTCAGGTTTCCTATTATAACACGCCGGACGCAGGAAGCCAGCTTAATAAGTAAAAAGATCCTTTATTGAATATTGCTCCCCTGAGGCCTTATTAATGGCGGTCAATATCTTAAATTTCACATTTGGCGTCAGGCGCCTGCCTTTTACAGCACGACTAACCATCTTATGGGTTATTTGCTCTGTCGATGCAGCAACGAGATCGTGGGGTTTAAGCCCATTAAGCGTCATGATCTTCGCTATAGGCTGCTCTCCGAGGTCTTTTTCCATACTATTGTTCATACTATATTGAAAATGACATAATTTATCCGCAGCCTGATGAAGGAGGTGTAACGGTGCCGCCTGAATCATCACCGCCTGAATCGCCGGTGCTTGTGCCGCCGCTGGACCCTCCGGACGACACACTAATAGTGCGCGCATTGGTAATGTATGGAGAATTTGAGACAGTTGCAGCGCCGTCATCGCTTACAGAAGCAGTCCCGCCCCCATTAACACCCGCCGACCACAGCACATAATATTCGCCATTCGATGAAAGCGAATATCCATAATCCGTACCTGCAGCAGCAAAAGGATCCGAAGGCACGCTGGAGATTATGCGGGGCACTGTAGTGCTGGCAGCTAAAACGCTTAGATTCGCAGGATAGTTCCCGGAGTTATGCATTGCATAACTTTCTAGAGCAGCCTGCACAGTTTTAAGCTCCCTGTTCGATTTAGCTATGTTCGCTTCATCCTGCATACCCCTAAATCGCGGCAGCGCCAAACCGGCCAAAATCCCTATCACAGCTATAACGATAAGGATTTCAATTATTGTAAAACCTTTTTTCACTTCAGTCCTCCTTAAATTATTTTATCTGCCGGGACAGAAAATATCTTACCGCCCAGATGATGTATTAGTTTAGGACTTTTTTTCTCCACAAGCCATCTATCCGAAAAAATTTCCTTCTCGGCGGCGGCATACAGGACATCACCAAGAACTATATTGTATTTTTTAAGCATAGCGTTATCCTTATGCAATTTACATTCGAGAACTCCCAGCGCGGATTTAAGACGGGGGGATTTTATTTTTTTGGACCTTTCTTTTTCCAGTCCGTATTTTTCAAATTTATCCGCGTCTTTACCGGAAACTCCGCCCAGGCTGCACACCGTTTTAGCCATATCGCTGGAAGGTATGTTAATAACAAAATCACCTGTCTGCAGTATCGCTTTATATATAAAATGTTTTTCCCATATCTCGAGGGCTACTATCGCGGGCTCATCCGATACAGGCATGTGCCAGGCTATGGGCGTCAAGCCAGGCCTGCCGTTAAAAAGCGAGCTTACCAGAACGACCGGACCGGAACCTATGAGCCTATATGCTATATTTAAAGGAATGGATTTTTTCATGTCTAGATATTATTATATCATCAGCTTTATTCTGCGACAAGTTAATCGTGCCTTAAAAATACAAGCATTCCCAACATTAATATATTCAGCGCAGCCAACAGAAAGCAAGTTATTGAAATGCCTGCAATAGGTATAAGGAATGCTGCACATAACGCTGCCCCAAAGCAAGCGCCTGCGAGATCCCACCCATAAGTAAGCCCCGCTATTTTTGCCGTGCCCGGATCCGGCGCCATCGCAGAATAAACCTGGTTAACGGATGCAAATAGATAACCTTCAATAAGTCCTGCAGATAGAGACAGTGCCGGAAAGAGCACGGCCGATCCCAGATCAGACACAAAGATAGAGTTTGTGTTTGATAAGCGGTATAAAACCACCGGGATCATGACCGAGAATAGTACTGAGGCAGACTGGGACAGAAGCATTTTCTGCCTCGCCTGCATCGCAGACACTACTGATCTCGAATAATGCCATCCTGAAAGAAATAGGCCCAGCATAAAGAACGCAAAGAGAAGTCCTATCTTATAGAAAAGATAACCGTATATAACCTGAAACGAAAATATAAGGACTACCTGAAAAACGCTCTGACTGAAACCGCCTATAGCCAATGCGGCCATTAAAGACCGGTTTGGGCGACGGCAGAAGAAAATCAATGCAGAGAATATCACCAAAAACCCCGACAGGATAACTTTTATATCAAGCGCTCTGAGAAACTTCGTAAAGAGCGAACCGGTAAATCGCGAAGACCAGGAGATTATGCCATAATAATAAGAACTGGGACGGAAATCGAGATTCAGCATTACGTTTTTATTTTTATTTAATACGCCTTCCAGATAATTTACTTTTTCCTGACTCAACCTGTCCGACAGGTAATATTCGCGCACATATTGCAAGTTTACGCGCCTCTCTGCCGCTCTGCGCATAAGAACATTGTAGTCATACGTCAGGGTGCCTTTTGCGTCTGAAGCTATAAAAAATACCATCTCTCCGGGTATCGCTATAACGGCCGGAAAAACGCTTTTTAAGGTGAGAAAAATGGATCTGAGATAATCCGCAGATTCGGGGTTAATATAACTTTCGGAAGCGCTCACACTAAAAGAGAAAATTCCGCCGGGTTTCAAGATACGTTTTAACTGTTTAAAAAAATCACGCGTATAAAGCCTGTTTATGAAAGCATTGCAAGGTTCCCCCACGTCAAGAATGACACAATCATATCTTTTTGCCGTATTCTTTACAAAATAACGGGCATCAACATTTACGATATCGACTTTTTTATCGTTCAGTCCTGCGCGGTATTCTTCTGGAAGAGTTTTTTGCGCCATCCTCACGATCTCGGGGTCAAGCTCAAGATATGTAACGCTGGACACCGGATGTTTAAGTATATCTGTCAACAATCCTCCGGCACCGCCGCCGACAAGAAGTATATCCTGCGCAGATCCGTGCTCCAGAAGGCAGAAGTTGACTTTCTCCTCTGAGGATTGACTATCAGGAACGGTATAGAGACGCACTCCGTTGCCGAAAAATGAGGTCTGACCGTCGCCCCTTTTTAAAACGGTAAGATTTTCATAAATAGTATTTTTTGTTTCCAACAATTCATGCCCGCCCCATTGTCTCTGGAAGGAATATGCATTTATCTTATGCCAAGCCCCCGCAAAAGACAGCGACAGCACACATACTAATAAAAATAGATTTATAGCAAAAAACAGTCCCCTCTTTTTTTGGAAAGAAGGCATGAGTAAAAAACCTGACAAAATGTTTACAGCACTTAAAATCGCGACGGCCTGAAACGAATCGGGCAGAGCAATAAAAATAAAGCTTGCGGCAAGTCCTCCTGTCATAGAACCGAGTGACTCAAATGCATAAACTTTAGCTATACCGCCGGGGATATTGTCGCTGCCGGGCTTGTAAAGGCGGCAAAGAAGAGGAAAAATAAAACCTAAGGTCGCGCAAACTGGCAGAAGAAGGAGAAAGCTAGATGCTAGGAGAATATAGAATGGCAGTATCTGTCCCGGGTTTGCGGACAGGATAACCCTTATCGAACGAATTAAAAATATAGATACCGGCAGGTAAATACTTAAAGCTATCTGACACAGCCAAAGGACGAATACCTTCGCCGTTATTCTCTGCGCAAGATGGCGCAATAGCAAACTTCCAACAGCGCCTCCGGCCAGCCATGAGCAGAGGACCATGCCAACAGATAATTCATCTCCGGAAAATGCGATCATAAATTCCCGCATAATAATTATCTGTCCGGCGATCGCAGTAAATCCGGCGACGGCGGCGAAGAATAAAGTTTTTTTCTTCATGCCTTAAATAATCCCGCAATGAATGATACACCGAAAAATATGAGTATTGCTGAAGAGGCAATCCTTAGAAATAAAACGGTATGCGCTGAACGAAAAAAGTTTTGTGTAGCTTTTTTAAAAAGTCCGGCGAGGCCCGCAGTTATAATAAACGCCGGAATAAATGTACCCAGACCGAAAGCTATCCCATATAAAACACCCTCACCCACACTCTTCGCCAGAAGAGCTATATCTGAAAGCAAAAAGATAAGCGGCGGACATGGGCTTATACCTATTAGGAAGCCGAGGATAAAAAGTCCGGCGAGGCCCGAGATATCCATGGCAGGCATCCGGCATCCGGATTCCTTAGAATCTTTCCTGAAAAATATGTAAAGACCCAGGCCTATACTCACAGCTCCTGCCAAGGGTTTAAAATAATAAACCGTAGCCGGTCCGACGATCTTTCTCAATAATATGCCCGAGATTGCGGCAAGAAAAGCTAGGACAATGTAGGCAAGAAATCTTGCACACAGGAAAACCAGAATATCGAGGATCGACCTTTTAAACTCTTTCCCGTTACCGATCGTAAATGCGAAAATGATCGGCATACAGTAAAAAAGACACGGGCCGGACAGCCCCATCGCAAAACCTATATAAAATATCTCAAAAAAATTCGTTGGCATTAATTTTCCCACATACCTGCGATATTATGCCCGCAAAATTTACATCTGCCGTTTTTCAGATTTATATTTTCCACCATGTAGCCCCTTCTAGATATAACAACCTTCCCACAGTTGGGGCAATAGGTGTTTTCTCCGGAGTAGCCGGGCACATTACCTATATAAACATATTTTAATCCTGTCTGCATGGCGATATCACGCGCCTCTTTTAATTTTTCTATAGGGGTCGGAGGGAGATTCGTAAGTTTAAAGGTAGGCGTGAACCTGCTAAAGTGTAGCGGCACCTCTGTGCCTAAATTTTCTTTTATCCATGCACACATCTTACGTATATCTTCAGGACTGTCGTTCTCACCGGGTATGAGAAGATTGGTTATCTCCAGCCATACCCCCTGATCTTTTACCGTTTTAATAGTTTCAAGCACAGGTTTCAGGTCGGCCATCATACCCATCTTTTTATAAAATTTATCGTCGAAAGCTTTCAGATCTACATTGACAGCATACATATATTTAAGAAGTTCTACCAGAGGTTCTTTATTTACATAACCGCATGTATGCATCGTATTTTTAATACCATTAACCTTGGCTATCTTTGCTATATCCAGCATATATTCGTAAAAGACTATCGGTTCCGTATAAGTATAAGCTATATATCTGCATTTCTTTTTTATAGCTGCGTCGACGATCTCCTCCGGACTCATCTTAAAACTATCTACTTCGTCCGGCTTCGATTGCGATATCTGCCAGTTCTGGCAGAATAGGCAGCGCATATTACATCCCGCTACAGCCAAAGAAAAAACCCGCTCACCCGGAGCGACATGAAAGAACGGTTTCTTTTCGATCGGATCGACCGCTATCGATACAGGATTGCCGTAACCTAAGGTATAAAGAGTTCCGCCTTTGTTTATGCGCACAGTGCACACGCCTCGCTGCCCGTCGGCAAGGACGCACATGCGCGGACAAAGAACACATTGTAAAAACTCCTGATTTATCTTATTCCAATAACTGGCGACATGCCCCTGGAAATCCGCGGCTGCAGGTAAGGAAAAACAGAAATATAAGATCGGGATAATTACCAGAACGGACATTAAAAGGAATGCTTTGCTATTTCTCTGCATAATTTATCCTGTCAGATCGCCAGCTTATCCAGAATATTCTTCTTAATAAGCGGAGATGTATAACGCTTTTGCATATTTTTTTTACATTCTACGCAGAACCTACCGCTCTTCTTATCGATATCCGAAACATTTTTCGCGGTATGCATAATGCACTTTTGGTTCGGACATGGCTCAAGACCCCATGCCAGGCCAAGCTGATAGAGCGCTTCTTTGACGGACCGGTCGAGAAAAAGCTTCTCATCCGGAGCCAGGCCGTAAAATTCGTTTTTAAGCCGTGCCAGCGAAATAAGAGCAACCGGCCGGGGTTTGCGCATTATGCCGAATACAAAATCCGTATCCTGGGAATAGATATCTCCGTCCATCACGATAAGCGCGCTCTCGACACCTTCATCGAGATTTATATTAGCAGAAACATCCCCCAGGACCATCTCCGCCATATACTGATGGCGGGACGGCTCATAGGACTGGTTTGGAATTGTCTGAGACTGCAATACCTCAACCTTCGCTACCATCATCAGCGGCTCAGGAATACGCGCTTTAAGAGCTTCAATAACTTTCACATTTACATCACCTGCGGGCACGATATATATGCGCTCATCTACCCTTCCGGCAGATGCTATGGATGTGATCAATATCATCCCAGCGATAAACGCTGTTATAAATATTTTTCTGAATTTCATTTTTTTGCCTATTACTTTTTCTGAAAAGTTCCCGTCATATCTTTTGAAAGTTTTTTAAAGCACATAAACCAGTCGAGACAGTAATAATCAGGCCCTGCCTTCTCAACACGATCTTTCGCGGTTCCGCAAGACCCCGGAGGCGGAATGATCACATCATCGCCGGGCTGCCAATCGGCAGGAGTAGCAATATTATTCGCGTCGGAAGTCTGCATTGCTATCAAAAGACGCTTTATCTCCTGAAAATTACGGCCGTTTGAAAGCGGATAATAAATAATGGCCCTTATCTTGCTTTCCGGATCTATAAAGAAAACTGCGCGGACCGCTTTTGTATCATCTGCCGAAGGCTGAACCATTCCATAAAGCTTTGCAACGTCCATCTTGACATCAGCGATCAGCGGAAAATTCACTTCTACATTTTCCATGCCTTTAAATTTGATCTTTTCTTTGATCGTCCGGAGCCATGCAATATGGCTATAATTCGAATCTATCGACAAGCCTATCAGATCGCAATTCAAAGCTTTAAATTCCGGAGCCATCGTCGCAAAAGTCATAAATTCCGTAGTGCACACCGGGGTAAAATCAGCAGGATGGCTGAATAGGATGACCCATTTTCCTTTGTAATCTGCCGGAAAATTTATTGGTCCTTGTGTGGTCACAGCTTTAAAGGACGGGGCGATTTCCCCTATGAGCGGTATATGCTGCGCCGCATCTTCGGCAGCTGCGGCCTGAAAAACAGGCAGCGTAACGATCATAACCATTGCAATTAATACTGCAAAATATTTTCTCATCGTCTTCCCCTCCCTGCGGTTTTGGATAGCTGCTAATAATACGAGCCTATCCTTTATGCTTAAAATGCACAAAGACTCTTCCAAAATTTTTATCGTCTTTTTCAATGCGATGGTACAGATTTTTTATTTCAGGCTTCTGCAAAAACCGCAGCACATGTTTTTTAAGCTGCCCGCTGCCTTTACCGGGAATAATTTCTACGAGAGGTATCTTCTTCTGCAAAGCCTCCTCAATCACCCTGGTCAGCTCCGATTCGATGGCTTCTGATCTGTTAAAGATATCATGCAGGTCCAGTTTTATCTTCGCCATATATATTATTTGTCCTTTTCAAACCACTTTTTAACTGCTTCCACTTTGTCGCCCTGGATCTCTATAGTCCCGTTCTTTACTGTCCCGCCCGTGGCAAGAATAGATTTCAGTTCTCTGGCAATTTTATCAAGCCGGTTCGATCCGTAAGTATGCAGCCCTGCTATTACGGTAACAGATTTCCCGGACCTCTTTTCCAGCCGGATTTTTGGTACCGGCGATCTTGGATTATTTTTTGTTATCATTTTTATGTTCAGTAAATACCGCTACTTCCAGACTATTTTGGCAGGATCTCTTAAAGGTATCCTGCTATAACGATATTTTGGATATCCTATCATCATGGCGGCACCTGCCACGGCACGCGGCGACAATCCAATAAACTTCCTTACCTCTGCGGACATATTTATTGCCATATTCACATATCCTGCCCAGCATGCGCCAAAACCTGACCCGAAAGCCGCCAGCTCAAGATACGTCGCTGAGATCGTGCAGGATTGTGGAACGAGCGGATCATCTTTTATACCGTAAGCGATAACTATGCACGGCGCATCCCTGCATATCCTGTCTTCGCCCAGCTTCCAATGTTCAGCCAGACGGTCAAAACGCAGCGACTCTGCCATTGGAGACTTCGCCTGCACAAGCTCTTCCATCCACTTCGCTACCAGATCGCCCAGGCCATGGACTTTATCTTTACCCATAACGGCCATCCAGTTAACCGGCTGCCTATTGATCCCTGATGGAGCGTATCTTGCAATATCGAGGAGCTTCTCTATCGACTCCCTGGCAACCGGAGTATCTTTATATGTTCTGATTGAGCGGCGGCCTTTCAAGAAAAGTTCTACCTGCTCTGCATTCGGCAGTTTAGCGTGGTCGATAGGCATAGAATTTTCAACGCTCATAGTCGACAATTTTATCGATCCGGGCGGACAGAACGCGAAACAGTGACCGCAGTTGATACACATTTCACCGCCTCCGGGGATAAATTCCGGGACGCGTTCTTCCTCATTCATCTTCAGGATATGCATCGGACAGATCTCTACACATCTGCCGTCGCCCTTACACGTTTTTTTATTAACTTCAATAGTGACCATGAGAATCTCCGTCCTCGTGAATAACTTTAATTTTACTGAATTTATTTAAAACTTAACTTCCGGAACTTGCTTTGCTTTCTCTTCTGACTTGAAATATTCAGTCGCGGGATTATATCTGAATATGCCGGCAACTACATTCCCGGGGAAGCGTCTGACTGCAATATTATAATTCCTTACAGCGTCGTTATAGCGCATCCTCTCTACCGCAATACGATTTTCGGTACCTGAAAGTTCGTCCATAAGATGCAGAAACGTCTGATCCGCTTTTAATTGCGGATAATTCTCCGCCACTAAAAGTAATCGCGATATCGCCGAGTCCATCTGAGAGGCCGCCTTCACTTTATCATCAAGCGTAGCGGCACCTGTCCATGCCGAGCGAGCCTTCGTCACTTCTTCGAATACTGTCTTTTCATGAGCTGCATAACCTTTAACGGCGTTAACGAGATTCGGTATAAGATCGAGCCGCCTCTGCAACTGACTTTCGACCTGCGCCCATTTTGCGGCGATCGTTTCGTGTTTAGTAACTATATCGTTATAATACAATATTCCGACTATTACAACCAAACCCACCACCACAGCTAACCCGATCAAAAATACCTTCATTTTACATCCTCCTATTTTAAAATCCGCCGCCGGCTCCGCCACCGCCACCGCAACCGCCGCCGCCGAAGCCACCGCCTCCAAATCCTCCGCCGCCGAAGCCGCCGCTATAAAGCCCGCCGCTGCCCCAGCCGCCGCTCGGATAATTATTTTTATATTTAAGAAATCTGCCGCGTTTCCCCGGAGACAACCTATTCCAATAACTATATTTATATATCTGCGAAACCACACATCCTATAATAATAGAAAAAGCGTAAAATGGTGATACGTTGTAAAAAATCGCGGCAAAAAATAGGGTAAGCGAAAGTCCTACAAAAATAGACCATGGTAAATTCAATGCAATGGAAAAGATACCAAAAATTATATACATAAATACAGAGGCATCCGATTCATCAACACCGGCAGATTCTTGCAATACCGGAACACCCGAATTATCACTTGCGACATTTTCGTCTTTTGTTATTATACGGCTAAGTACAGACACGCCCCGGTATAAACCCTCGCCATACTTTCCGACTTTAAAGTACGGAACCATGTAAGCTCTACCTATATCGCCGCATTTACCGTCGGGTAATACTCCCTCCACACCATAGCCTGTTTCTATCCGCCAGCGTCTCTCTTTGACAGCTAGAAAGACCAGAACTCCGTTATCCTTACCTTTCACTCCGGGCTTCCAGTTATCAAATAACATCCTCGCATACGCTTTTTCATCATACGGCGCCATAGATGGGACCGTTACCACAAATATCTCTGCGGATGTATTGTCCCGCAAGTCTTTGATAACATCTGTCATCTTGTCGCGGTATTCCTGAGAAATAACGCCGGCAAAATCGTTCACCCATCCGACCGGTTTAGGGATTTCCGCAACCCATACCGTAGCGGGAAAAATAAATATCACCAAGCTGACTATAAATAGTATTTTCTTCATATCGCTCTATTAACTCTTATCTATTATCTCCGATATTGCCTCCAGATCATTCGCAAATTCAAAAAATAAATTTTCGACATCTTTATTTTTGAGAACGGTCTTCCCGATCTTAGCATTTTGTATAGCGCGCATATTAGTAACATCTATACCTAAGCCTACCGACAACTCTGTGATTATATCGTCTTTCTTGTAAGGCGGCGTACGCCCCTTTAACCTTACAACATTTCTTAAAATATGAAGTGCCGAACCAAAAAATTTAAACAGGATGTTACGCAAAGAGGAGGCAGCCCCTGTTTCAATGTAGGATTTCTTCATGTTTATGATCTTCGCTTTAAGCTCCTGTTCGCATTGAAATCTCAAATTCCTGATATCTATTTCCAGGTCTTTAAATAGGTCGGGTCCATATAAAACCAGGTGATTTTCCTTCATATCAAGAAACTCTATCGGAAACACATCGGCTGAAGATCTTATGAACTTTTCCGTAAAAAACGTTGGACTTATAGTGCAGTACTTTCGCATAAGTCGCGAGGACTTTGCGATATTTTTAAGTTGTGCATCTTTTAAAAACACGGCTATATTAACATTCGAGTAAACCCCTACGTATTCACCGCTCGCCGCACTACCATAAAGAATGACCGAAACAAGATCCTCTTTATAAAGAGAAGAGAGATCTTCGATAAAACTTCTTATGACCTTTTGCAGCTTAACAGGTAAATTTGCTTCTCCCATATGAATGGTCTCCTGTAGTATTTTTAGAATTTAAGGCTGTCCTGATTATCTTTAAGCCATTTCCGCGCATCCCGGTAATCCGGGAATATGCCCTCCACCACCACCCAGAAACGGCCGGAGTGGTTGGGTTCTATAAGATGAGCCAGTTCATGCACGACAACATAATTTATAATATCTTTCGGTGCCATAATAAGGCGCCAGTTGAAACGGAGGTTGCCGTTCGGATAACATGACCCCCAGCGATGCTTCGCGCCGGATAGATTTATACTATTGTAACGCACTCCCATGCTGCCGGCATAAAATTTACACCGCAGTGTAAATAACATAAACGCCTCTTCCCTGTACCAGCGTTCAAATAATATACGCGCATTGGTTAAATATCGTTCGTTTAATATAAACCGGTCCTCAAAAATAAATTTACCATGCATATCGCAAGCTATATGAAGAGCATATTCGCTGCCCAGATAAAGAAATTTTTCGCCTTCGACGAACTGCCTGGGACGATACAACGCAAGCCTCTTCTGCGCATGATCATATGTTTTGCCGATCCAGCTGCGCTTACTGTTAATAAATTCACGGATGACAGCCTCGCCGGCAAAATGCGGAGCCCTGACGATAAACGTCCCTTCCGGGCTGATCTCCAGCACGATGCTTCGTCTTTTCGATCTTATAAGTTTGGGCGATGGTATATCCATTATAATTTTTCCAAATTTATCTTATGAGTTTCGATATTCCCGGAGGGATTTTTTCCAGTTCTATCCATCTCCCCGTTTTTATCGCACCCAGCTTGAAAGGTCCATATTTTATTCTGATGAGGCGTTTTACCGGTTTATCAAATTGCTCAAACAACCGTCTGATCTCTCTATTTTTACCTGCGCGCAGTGTAACCCTAACCCAGCTGCACCCGTCTTTTGCATCAAGCGCCTGAACGCTGACAGGCTGCGCTTTTTCACCCCGGCCTATATCAACGCCTTTCAGCATAACTGCGATCTCTGCCGGTGAAATAACACCATCTATGAAAACTTCGTACGTTCGTTCTATTTTATAGCGCGGTTCTGTAAGAACGTTGCCAAATTTGGTATCGTTAGTAAATATCAATAATCCCTCAGAATCAAGGTCCAGCCGGCCTACCGGAAATATCCAGTCACCGGTATCTTTAAAAAATTCATACACCGTGGGCCGGCCTAACTCATCTTTGCGGGTAGTCACATAACCCGGCGGTTT
>Ga0172381_10000404_pt1 | contig 51930 bp, 38 predicted proteins | sample Leawel6488metaG_FD_119754 | JGI IMG/M metagenome (GOLD analysis project Ga0172381, IMG submission 119754) | Leachate microbial communities from a municipal landfill in Southern Ontario, Canada - Leachate well 64-88 metaG | ecosystem: Engineered > Solid waste > Landfill > Unclassified | place... | reverse complement strand
CACTGGATCGACAGGACCCACTGGTAACACCGGAGACACAGGCAATACCGGACCCACTGGTAACACTGGAGATACGGGTCCAACTGGACAATTTTCTGGTAGTGTCCCCACACTGGCAGTCACGAATACCACCAATTCAATTTCAACCAGTTCCGGTGTGTTAACCGTCAATGGTGGAATCGGTTTAGCTCAATCAATGTTTATGGGTGGAGCGCTAGTCATCCAAGGAAATACTGGTCTGGCTGACCAGGCGGTTTTCGGACTGACCCTTACCAGTGGGTATCCAAGTCCCGTCTCGGGACGTATTTTCATTGGGGATGGATCGGGATGGAGAACCTATTTATCCGGACGCATTGGAGGGGTCACTACCGATCTCTTTGCTTTTCAAGATGATGGAACTTTAACCGCCAATGTGTTGGCGGCCACCGGGACCACAGATTCCATTAGTACCAGTACTGGAACGATCGTCACTAATGGTGGGTTGGGAGTGGCGCAGACAGCCCATATTGGGGATGGCACTAACGCCTCCTCCACATCCACTGGAAGCTTAATTGTGCACGGGGGAGCTGGGGTTGCCAATACATTAATCGTCGGAGATGGAACTAATGCTACTTCGACTAATTCTGGTAATTTACAGGTCCTAGGTGGTTTGGGTGTCAGCATGAATGCTCAAATCGGGGGGACTTTGACAACCCGAGATGATATATATCTGGGACTCGGGGGATCAGATTACCGCAAATTGTCCTTGGGCGGTGGAAATTCCACCGGTTATTTATTGGGAGATGGACCGCTCTGGGATGATGGGATATCACTTTCTTATAATGTGTATGGTGGAATCGGTCCATCTGGACCGACAGGACTGTATCCGTACAATTACTATGCATCTCAGATATTTGTTGGATTTGATACCATTAGTTTGCGAGTCAGTCCCTCACCGTGCGTTCAACCGGTCACTGGTTTCTCAGTGACCGTTTCGGAATGCACGTCAAATTTCCAGTTGTTGGTCGCAAACACTACTGGTTCAACCAGTACCAACACTGGATCCTTAGTCGTCTCCGGTGGTGTAGGAATTGCCGAGAAACTCCATGTTGGGGATGGCACTGATGCGACCTCGACCTCGACCGGAAGTGTGGTTGTGCATGGGGGAGTTGGGATTGCCAAGAAACTTCATGTCGGAGATGGCACTGATGCGACCTCGACCTCGACCGGAAGTGTGGTTGTGCATGGGGGAGTTGGGATTGCGGCGAAACTTCATGTCGGAGATGGCACTGATGCGACCTCGACCTCGACCGGAAGTGTGGTTGTGCATGGGGGAGTTGGGATTGCTAGCGCATTGTATGTCACTTCATTGATGCCAACTATGACCACGGTCTCAGTAACCTTTGGAGGTCCATTTAACGATGTGACCGTGAATGTGGTCTTCTTGGCCATCAGTAGATTCGTTCATGTCTATGTGCCAGTGTTGACAGTATTTGGTAATAATGCCACTAGTGCTGTAAGGAGTACAGCGGATGTGATCCCCTCAGACTGGCGGCCAACAGATTATGGATATTGTACCTTTATTCACTATCTAGCGAGTAATATTGGGACGCTTCTTTTCGGTCCTGATGGTTATATAGATATATACCATGATCCTGAAGGCGGCACTTATACGTTCAGTGGAGTGAGCTTTATATTCAGTCGTGAACAATGTTTCTGTTATTACATATCTAATTTTTGAATTAATACATGGCGCAAATAAGTCGAACCACATGATATTTAAACACATAGTACCATCACCACTATACCCATGATCACACCAATCGCTCTCATTATTGGTCTTTCAGGTCAAATCGGCTATTATTTGACCCATGTGCTTCTGACGGAACACTATCACGTCATCGGTCTGGCTCGGCACTTGAGGACATCTGATTTTCCTCCAGAAGTGGAACAAATTTATATGGATATTAATCAACATGAACAGATTATAGAACTGATTCAACAGACACACCCGACCGAAATTTATCATTTGGCCAGTCCGACCAATATTCAAGAGACGATTGATCATCCCATTTCAACTTTTCAAACCAATTTGATTAGTCTGACGCATCTGTGCGACACCATTCAATCCATGCCAGAACCCAAACCTAAACTCTTTAGCGCCGGTAGCGCGGAAATGTTCCGGGGTCACATTACCCCCGATCATCTGTCATTTGCCTTCGATGAGAAGAGTCAAAATTTTGCACCCATCAGCCCCTATGGCATTTCGAAAGTAGCCGCTTATTGGACCCTTAAATACTATCGGGAACAATGTCATGTACCCTGTTGGACCGGGATCCTTTGCAATGTCATCTCTCCACAATTAAAAGAAACCTATTTGATTCCCAAAATCATCAAACATGTCAAATATCATGTCGAGACCGTTTTACCATTGGGTAATTTGGATTTAGAAAAAGATTTCTCGCATGCCTTGGATGTGGCACGCGGAATTGTCCAAATAATGCACAACACACAACAACCACTGAGAGACTATGTGATTGCTTCAGGGCAGTCACATAGTCTGAGATATTTGGTGGAATTAATTTATCGAGAACGAGGTTGCCAATTGGTCTGGGAAGACAACAAAGGTTATGATGAAGTCTCACATCAACTTTTGGTCACGTCTGACCCAACCCTGTGTCGCTCCTATGAAAAAACACATGAAAAAATTCTGGGTCAAAATCATACCGCCATCGGGTGGCACCCTCAATACACGATGGAGACCATTTTGCATGAAATGTACACACATGCACATGTACACATGTCCCAAGTTATTTAAAATTCACGATCATACATTGATATATGACACATGTCAGTAGACACTTTGTATGACTCTGATCAACAGACCACGTTTCTCGCCGATTTGACGAATCGTCAACTACGACAACAGCTGGATCCTCAAGCGACCATCTATTCAGTTTTGAAATCCATGGTGACGCTCCATGGAGTTGATTATTTCGCCGAACGAATCAACTACAATGGACATAATGGAATCTTAACTTACACGTCACCGGTGACCACCCCATCTACAACGTCGATCACATCACCAACGTCACTCCCAACACCCCCAACTTTGCGCGATCATCATCTCTACGGTTTCAATCTGGATGCTGAAGATCCACGAATGATTGTCTATCGAGACAAAATTTATTTAATTTTCAATATTCGTGATCCACAGAATTGCGGACGCATCATGTGCATCTCATCATATGACGATTTCCATCCGATTAGATTGCATGTGGCTCAAATGATTCCCAATCCAATTGAAAAAAATTGGACTCCTCTGGTCAAAAATGACCAATTATATTTCATTTATACCTATGACCCACTTGTGGTTTTGCATTATGATTTCAATCCAGCCGGTCTCTGTGATCTGGTCTGGAAACCGGTTGATCTACGAATGCCTTTCAACACAACTCCCACTTACCTACGAGGAGGTAGTTGTTTAGTTCCTTATCAAGGAAACGGACTAGAAACCAACCGTTACTATGTGGGTTTATGTCATTCTCGCGTGGGAATTGACAAGAAAAATATTGGTGGGTATGATTATTTTTACTATCAACCATTCGTTGTTCTTCTGGATACTCAACCGTGGCAAGTGGTACAAATTTCCAAACCACTCATGCTGAGTCTTCCACCGTCAGTTAATGTTGTTAAAACAGTTCCCACGACAAAGATCATTTTTGAGGAATCGCCATGGATGTGTGCCATCACACCCAATTCTCTAAATCATCTTGCAGACAATCAATATACAATGACGGTCAACGTCAATGAAATTGTCACGCTGGAATTTCAATTAACCATTAATTTGATCCCAAAACCAGCTCCTGTATCTTGGAATCAGGTGGCGAAATCACGTTCCGTCGAATTAATTTCTCGTGTAGCCCCTGAGAAACACAATTTTTATTAAAATAATTGCGATCATCAGCATGCCGGCGATTTGTATTTCCAATAGTCGGGACATCGGGTATCTCCTGGATGGAGGGCACAATATCGTTGTGAATTCTCATAGTATGCACACTGTCGTTCAGCATCACTTGGGGATAATTTAACTTTGAGTAGGTCATTCCCAGGATTGGTGTATTTATTGACTAAGTTAAATCCCGCTGGTGTCGTTGCGCCGTTCAATTGATCGGTGGTGCATCGGTATTGATCGCAATTGCGATGTTTTGCTATTTCATGTTTGTGCAAGTCACCATATTTCCACCATTTATAAAGATCATATGGAGCGTAATTAGCCACGGGACGGTCGGTCAAATTGAAATTGACATAGGGTGACAATTCTGATGTTGCAAAGGTTTCCGTCTGAGACCGTGACCATTTCCAATAGGTGATCGCTAGAGCGATCACCATCACTATGACTACAGTGGTTATGAACATATCTTTATATATGAAATAAAGATATATTTTAACTCGCGATGGAGGTGAGGCCAGGCTTAAATTCCTTTTTCAAAGGTAATGATGCCTGGTGTGACGGTCTAAAATGTAGATGCTTGGTAGCTCTGATGATTCAAAAATGTAATCATGACCATGTCTAATTTCGCTAGTTGCTACCCAGAATGAGTGTGTGAGATTCCTGATTCTCCTGACGGAACCCAAATGATCAATCCAGAATTTGGAAACAATCACACCATCATGTTTGACGAGATACTCGGCCCAATGTTTGGCTTGGACCGGGAGTCCCAAACTGTATTCATCACGACGATGGAGACGCCATTTTTGAACGGTCATGTTTTTGTCGCGTTCTAAGACCAACTTGTGTCCAGTTGTGTTAACGAAGAGGAATTGTGAAGTCATGGTGGTTTATTTATATTTTATACATGGAAAAATTCTCGGGTACCATTTTTCAATTAATTTGGCAAAAGATGATTTCATATGAAATGGAAGTCGTCATTTAATGATGTCGTCATTTAATAACAGAATCTGTGCCTGCTATGTCAGTTATGACGGGTAAACTCAGTTGACTAATCATCTTTTTCTGATAACAGGCATCCGACAAATTATAAATGTGAGTATTCCATGTTTGTAAATCATAGTCTTCCAACAATCGATTAGGATTGGCTCGTTGGGTCAGATTACGGTTGATTAAACAGTTAATTCCTTTTAGATAACTGTTTTGTAAATTATTGGCCAATTTTTTCCCCATAGAGACTTTGGATTCTACAACACGTTCCTGCTTTTCATTGTAAAAAATAATTTTGGTCTTGCCTCGATCAATATAGTGGATCTGTGGATCATCTGCACCCAAATAAATTTTTTCAATTAAGCGACAATCTCCGGAGAGATCTGATAGAGCACAATCTTTAATATATTCGATCGCATCACCGAAATTACCTAAGCGCTCGGTTAACATATCCAAATAATTATCTGTATTGGTTACACAGATCACTTGTAACACTTGATTGACTCTGTTTTTCTTAATCTCGGCCAATTCTTTGGATGCCATTTCTTTGATTTCGGCCAATTCTCGATTTTTTTGCTTTTTGAGATCCGCGATTTCTTTGGTTGTCTGCGCTTTTAATTCGGCGATTTGACGTTCAACATTGGGTAGAGGTAGGAATGATGGGGATGATGGGGATGATGGGGATGATGGGGATGGAGACGGTTGTAGTTGTTTCGATTGAGAATCGAAGAAAAACGACATTTTGCAACGTTTTTCATTCAAATGGCGCAACATATTGTCATGACGTGTAAACACGCGATGACATTGTGGACATTTATTATCTGACATCAGATATATTAGTCGAATGATAAAATTTTATGTAAAGTTCAGCTGTTTTGACAGACGTAACTCTGACTGGGGAAGAATTATCCTTTCCAAACGCGATACAATTGAAAATATTCTACATGACTAATATATAATGAGTCACATTCTCAATTGTAATCATAATTTCCACCCCCCACCTGAGGGACCCCGCGGGCCGCGGGGTCCACGTGGCCATCGGGGTCCCGCTGGTATCCCTGGACCCACTGGATCAACTGGTTGCGGTGCAACCGGACCCCAGGGTCCGGTTGGTTCTGTTGGATCTCAAGGTCCGCGTGGATTGACTGGACCCACTGGCCGAATGGGATCAGTGGGTCCCATGGGAGCACGAGGGTTGACAGGATCAACGGGCCCTCGTGGTTTGCAAGGAATCATGGGTGCCACCGGAATGCAAGGAGCGCAAGGTCTAACTGGTTTCACAGGGTGCACTGGCCCAACCGGTCAGGGTCTACCCGGAGAGACTGGTCCGCAAGGATTAACGGGTTATACTGGTTGTACGGGACCCACCGGCCCTATGGGTCCCACAGGAGTCACTGGACCCACTGGTATAACTGGGTCACAAGGAGAGACTGGAACCATATTTCTCCATGGAACTTTGGTTTATGGACTGGTGGGAAATAACATTGGAGAAATTTTTAGTTTGACACCGCCCGCAGGAACCTATGCATTGGATCTACAAACTAGTTTACTCTGGATTTACGCACCACCTTGGTCTCCAACCGCACCACCAGTTGATCCATACATGTTTTATGATACCGTTAATCAGGTCATTTACACTGTCATTGATGGGGTCTCTTCTACTTTATTGATCACTCGAGAAGGAGATTTCATTTTGGATCAGGTGACCTCCAATTTGTACGTGTACAGCGGTGGTGGCGGTGGTCTGTGGGTTTATTCAGGCAATTTGAATGGCCGAACAGGAGCCACTGGTCCCACTGGACCCATTGGTCCCACCGGAGTCACTGGATATACTGGAACCACCGGAATGACGGGTCCATTAGGACCCATGGGAGTCACTGGTCCCACTGGACCCACTGGGCCTTTGGGAACTGGGCCGACAGGGCCAGTTGGGATCACAGGATCCCAGATTTTAAGTCCATTACCTCAATATCGTGGGCCATCGTTTGCCGATGTCACCACATTAATGTTGAATGTTCGCTCCAGTGGCACGTATGCCATGGTGCGCGATACCAGTGGGTTATATTTATCAGATGGATTGACTTGGTACTCTGTTCCGCCAACCCAGATTCCCTATTATTTCCATGATCTCGAAGATCTGACGACAGTTGCTATTTATACGTGTGACCCGCCGGATCCAGCGGTGGCCTATGTGGGTCGAGGTAGTGACTTCTTTTTGGAAAGTTACGAAGCCAATTTGTATGTTTATTCGGTGACTGGATGGCAATATGATTCGTATATTCGGGGACCCACAGGTGAAACTGGACCAACCGGGGCTACCGGTGCCTCGCTAACAGGGTCGACTGGGTCAACAGGTCAGACTGGATCCACTGGTAACGCAGGTCCCACGGGTGACACTGGTAACACAGGTCTCACTGGTCCGACAGGTCCCACGGGTGATACCGGTTTCACCGGTTCGACGGGTTCAACCGGTCCCACAGGGAACACAGGGAACACAGGGAACACAGGTTGTACAGGGGGAACTGGTCCACAGGGACTTACGGGTTCAACTGGTGAAACAGGATTGACGGGAACAACTGGACCCACTGGTTTAACAGGATCGACTGGACGAACTGGATCGACTGGTTCCACAGGAGCCCGAGGATTCACCGGTTTTACGGGTCCCACTGGAGACACTGGTCCCACCGGAGATACTGGTGACACTGGATCACCTGGTGACACAGGTCCAACAGGATCCACCGGTAACACAGGCCCAACAGGGCCAACTGGTTCCACAGGTGAAACAGGCACAACTGGACCCACAGGGCCTTTAGGAACTGGACTCACTGGGACCACTGGTCCCACTGGTCCCAGTGGATCAACAGGGTCAACTGGACCCACTGGGGAATTTCCCGGGGTGGTGCTCTCTTTAACTGTAACCGGAACCACTGGTTCAACTTCAACACAAACTGGAAGTCTCATTGTTAAAGGAGGTCTAGGTGTGGGTAGTACTTCACATATGGGTGATGGAACCAACTCAACTTCTGCGAGTACTGGTTCTCTGGTTGTCCATGGTGGTTTGGGGGTCAATCAATCCCTGTATGTGGGTCAAGACCTTGCCTTGGATTGGGGGTCCAATTATTACAAAGTCATTTTAAAAAGTGGAGAAGTCAATGGCTACGTGTATTCGACTTTCCCTAGTGGAACTTCAGCGATCAATTTGGGATGTAACTATTATGTGGATACGACATACTCCAGTGGAACCATTCCCAATAGTGGAACGGGAACCAGCGCGATTCAAGCTGGTGAGAGCTATGTAGACATCATGACAGGAGACACCAATGTGGCACCCACGACCGCAGTCCGAGTCGGCTTATCGGGGATTGACCCAACCAGTACCTCTACGGGGACGGTGATTGTTAATGGTGGACTCAGTGTGACCGGAGATACGTTTGTGGCTGGAACTTTGAGTAAAGGAGGAGGTAGTTTCTTAATTCAGCATCCAGATCCCAGTAAAAGTGGATGGAAATTACGTCATTGTTTTGTGGAAGCTCCTACACGAGGTGACAATTTGTATCGGTATCAGGTGATCACGACATCACTTACGGCCACCATTCATTTGCCGGGATATTTCTCATATTTGAATGAGAATATCCAAATTTGGGTCTCCCCGGTTGATACGATGGGAGCAGGCCGAGGAAGTGTCAATCAATCCTTGTCAGAAGTCACAATTATGGTGACCATCGATGGTATCTACAATGTACTGATTATTGGCACACGCAAAGACCAATTAATGAAAGACTATTGGGATACAAATGAGGCCGAAATCCCTCCAGCTTAACATATGGCACCAGATGTGGCATTACTGTCTATGCAGTCCACATCTCTCTTAAAGGTGAATGTCTGATGGGTTGATAAGTTGTTTGAATTGGATATCTGCTTTTGATTTTAAAATTGCATTGCTGACGATGGGTTACACGATTATTAAACGAAAACCACAACCGTCCCCCGTTCCATAAATTGATTGGGTTAAAGATGCATGATTCATCTTCGGGATTCATGTGTAATGCTTCATGTCTGACAGTGGCATGACTCACGCATCAAATTTTGGCTTGTGATGCGCCACAAAGCGGAACGTTCTCGCATATCATAGCGAGCGGTAGGTTGATACTTTGAAGTTAAAAATTGAAACTTATTGGAAATGTCATTGAGTCAATTACTCAAACCATGTCTGATCCAGTTAGACAACTGGAAATTATTCGAGAACTATCGCATGAGATGACAGAGATTATTCATCGATCTCGCCTCAATGGACTAAAATATGGTCTAGATTGGGGTGGTAACGGTGTAGGGGATCGATGGGCGAATAAGCGGTGATTTATTGATGGATACACATTCCGCGATTTGCATATCATCTGACAATCGCATGCGATTCATTGTATAAAAATACCATGTATAAACAAATATATGGCATCTTTACTTTTATCAGTCTTACATAAACTCTCATACCATGTCGGAAAAACTGCACCAGATCACTTACACCCTTTACGAAAATTATACTGGTATTTAACAGTTCATCAACCACCTTTACCTAAAACTCTTTATGATGAAATTGATGTTGTTTACCAGAATATTGAACATCATCCGATGACACATTTTGCAATTCATCCATATCAACCTATCAAATTTCATGTATGGTGTGGAGATATTACTCAGTTACAAGCGGATGCAATCGTCAATGCTGGTAATAATCAAGGTCTAGGATGTATGAATCCATCCCACCGATGTATTGATAATGTCATCCATGAAGTTGCTGGACCACGTTTACGGCTAGAAGAATCAACTGTCTTATGTGGACAAGAACTACCCACAGGTAGTGCAATGATCACTCAGGGCTACCATCTTCCAGCTAGGTATGTTATTACGACAGTCGGTCCCATTTATGAGAGCCATGAAAAATCTAGTCCACTTTTAATAAAAGCCTATGTAAGTTGTTTAGAAATAGCTAAACACAATCGGATTCAGAGTCTTGTTTTCCCATCAATCTCAACTGGTTTATTCCGGTATCCGATTAATGATGCAGCATTAATTGCTGTGAAAACAGTCATTTCCTGGTTAAAATCAGACCAGAACCAACATGGTCTGAGATTAATCATCTTTAACACATTTGACGATCAAACAACTGACATTTATCGCTGTTTAGTTCCATTAATGAGATTGTGAATTGGAGTGCGGTGTTGTCAATATGGTACAATTTTAAAGTACATTTGAATACAATCATCTAGGACGAATTGTGATTTCTATTTTTGTGTTCGTTTATTGCTCTTTTAATTTTGATTGATATTTTCGTAAAACAATTCCTATTGGTATGATCCGGTCGAATTCCAGCGCAAACTCTACTTTTATTCAGTCTACATTCGCTCCATTAATCGTGAAATTCTCAAAAAACAAAGGATCTAATCTAGCCTAACGTCGCTCATGCATTTTCAAAATGATTTATTGGTTCAAAATGGCCATCACTCGGTCACAATATTCATTGGAGATCTCACATCCCATGAATTTCCGTCCAGTCTGAACACATGCTAAAGCAGTGGTTCCACCTCCTAAAAAAGGATCTAAGACGGTATCTCCTTCATGGGAATGTTTCTCGATTAACGTTTTGAATAATTCCAAACTTTTTTGCGTCGGGTGGAAACGGTTTTTTCCACTTTGTAATGGGAACATATAGAGGCCGTTATCATATGAACTATTGAATGTGGGCGAACTATCTTTGACTCCCAACAGAGCGATTTCGCGACAATTGGTCAGGTAGTTAATTTTACTATTGAGAGGTTGCGGATTAGTTTTGATCCATTCAATCATTCGAATCTGTTTGAATTTGTATTTTTCAAGTAGTTCTTTTAAAACGGTGATTTTCCACAGATCAAAAAAGATAATCACGGTTCCTCCTTTGCGTAATTTTCGGTAGAATTGTTGAACAAATTGCTCCAATGTCTCCAGAGTGAATTGATCATCCCAGTCTCCATAATTGGTTTTGACACAATATTTACGTCCGTAGACAGTTCCATAACGAAGATATTTCTCCTTGTTAGCGTCATCCGTGATGCCATTGTCGGCCTTGTATTGTTCCCATTCTTCTTCTGTTTTGACTTGAGTCACACCGTTCGCTTCGTTGTGTGCCACTTCTTGGTACAATTTATCCATGCCAGTGTCATGGGAGATGATGTATGGAGGATCGGTTAGAATCAAGTCGACGGATCCGTCAGGGATAGTGGTCAGATATGACAAACCATCGGTATTAACCACTTGTGGAGGGAAATGATCAGGATTGTGTGATGTTTGCGGTTGATCTGGTTGTTTTCCGGATCTGATACGAATGGCAATTTTACTGGTATTGGTCGACATGATATAATTGTTGTCGTTTAACACTTTATGCTCATTCAAATTTCACCGGACGTTCAATTTAAAAATTAATTAAGACGATAATCAATAATATAAAATAACAATGAACAATTGTTTAGGGAAATTCAAGATGGTTCGAGCGTTCTAATCATTGGTAAACGAAGGACTGGAAAATCAACCGTGGTTCTCGATTATTTATACCACCACAGAGACATTCCAGTCGTAACTGTGATCTCTCCGAACGATAAATATAGTCCCCATGTTCCATCCAATTATATTCATGACAAATACTCGTCCAACTTGATGGAACGAATATTATATCGCCAGAAATGGATTCGTCAAAATTCAACTTCTCGAGAAGTTGATCCTCGTGCGTGCATCGTTCTCGATGATCCATCATTTGCTATCAATGAAGATCAGAATTTAAACTTGATGATTATGAATCGTCGATGTATCTCTTTAACACCGATTATAACCGCGTCATATGCGATGGGAATTTCTCCCGGTTTGCGGGCCAATTTGGATTACATTTTCATTTGTCAAGAATCATATGGTCGTGATCGGAAGCATTTGTACGAGCAATATGGCAATATGTTCCCTAATTTTGACATATTTAACACAGTTCTCGACCAATGTACGGAAAACTATGGATGTTTGGTCATAGATAACACATCCACGATACACCAAATCAACTATTTGTTGACGAATAGTACGAAGATGTACAGATATGCTCTCATTTTGAACCTGGTCAGTTCTCGTCAATTTTTCGTTTATTTTCAATGCGAAATCGGGCGGAAATGTATCCATGGTGGTGTGATTTATTTTATTGGGGAAATTCAATTTCAATTTGAATGGATTATAAAAAATGTGTCATCATCATTGACTATATCGAGTATGGATCCAGAACAACTTGCGGTTCAATCCACCTTATATGACCAGTATGTGACAGGAGTCAACCAAGCTAATTTATTTGATCTCATGGGCTATCAACCCTATCGGCTACTGGCTTATTTATCCACATGGTTTCATCATCAAACATTGATTGATTGTCATACGGGGGATGGATCTGCCGCTTATGCATTGACATATCAATCAGGGAATCCAGTCATTTCATTCGACACGAGTCTCAACGTTAATAACAAAAATATCAAATCCAATTCACAGATCAGATTTGTTTCGATTGATGGAACGACAGCGACCTATGTTAAGTCTCTATTCTCATCTGAATATCAGTCAGAGATGTTGAAATCTGGATTAATTTATTTGGATTTGGAGACACATGATGGTCTTCAAGAGAAACAAATGTATGATTGGTTGCTCCAACAAAACTATCGAGGTCTCTTAGTCTGTAATCGAATCTGGGCCTCCAAAGACATGCGAGATCATTTTTGGTCTCAGATTCCATCGGAAATGAAATGGGATCTGACCCCTTGGGGTCATCGTGAGGGGACAGGAATCATTACTTTCTCACACGAATATGACCACATGTTGCCCAAACGGGTGGAGACGCACGATTGGACTTTGGTGACTGCGTATTTTGATCTGACACATACATCGGATATGGTTGAAGAGGTTCGCTCCAAGGACTATTACATGGCACATGCCCAAGCTACTCTTTCACTTCCATATAATTTGGTGGTCTATTGTGATCCCAGCAGTCTGGAACAGATTAAACAACTTCGTCCTCCGCACCTCCTCGATAAGACACGATTTATCATAATGAATTTCGAGGATTTGAAATTCCAAGGTCATTTGGGTTACGAGGAGACTACTTTTCATCAATATCGCGACAAAATCGCTAATAATCGGAAAATCAAACCATACCAATTTGATCCCCGCAATAATGCCAGCTATTATTTGTTTTGTATGTCTCGATATCTTTTGCTAAAACAAACTATGCTGGATAATCCGTTTAGGAGTAACTATTTCGCTTGGATCAATATTTGTATTGAACGGATGGGGTACCTCAATTTAGTTCATCTCGATGAGGCTCTGGCTACACATCGTGAACGTTTTTCCACTTGTTATATTGATTATCAAAATCCTGATCTGGTCAAAGCAACAAATGAATATTTTCGCATGGGTCGGTGCGGAATGTGTTCTGGGTTTTTCACCGGACACAAACGGTTTATGACACTGGTCTGTCATGCAATTGAACAACAATTTTTGGATTACTTGGAGCAAGGTTATGGTCATGCTGACGAACAACTCTATAGCCCTGTATATTTTCAACATCCGGAATGGTTTCAGCATTATTATGGAGATTACCAGGAAATGATCACCAATTATTGTTATGTGTACGAGAACCCTACGAGTCCGATTACCAAATTTATTTACAATTCATACAATTATCAAAATTATGCCAAATGTTATGAGGCGTGTCAATTTGTTTGGGATTCATATCTCAAACACAAATGTCAGATTTCCACTGATGATTTGAAAAATCTCTGCTTCTACCTGAACACTTCAAAAGAACTGATGAAATGCACACCAACAACCACACCAAAACCTACGAGTATTTCAGCACCACCGATATCCACCATCATTACGCTCTTATATGATGTCGGTAATCCGCAACACTTGTCCACTATGTTAGCACAAGTCCATCAGTGGTTGGCGTTGAGCTACCCTACTATCATCTGGACCAATGCCGCCTGTTACACAACCTTAAAACTCTTATTTCTCAATAAGAAAAACGTGGTCATTTATCAGCGCGAGATTGACGATTTTGAGACTCATCAGTATCGGGCGCAAATCCAAGCACTTGAGGAGACCTATGAGATTCAAAATCGGGACAAGTCAAAGGATACATTGACCTATCACATGTTGATGTATTCTCGTCCACTCATGTGGGCTGAAAGTATTCGGAAAAATCCCTTCCAGACCCGTACTTTTATCTGTATGGACTTTGGTCTCTTCCGGTTCACATCTAACTTATCGGTCGTGGAAACCTGGCATGTGAAAGATCGACTCAAACTGCTGATGATTTATCCTTATTTCAGCACAGATCCCCCACCCAAAGAGTATTTCCATTATACTCGTCACAATGTAGCTGGAGGACTCCTGACCGGAAGTGGCGAGAATATTTTGCATTACGTCGACCTTTTTCACCAAGAGTTCTTGGAGATGCTAAAAGATCAATGGTACCAATTGGATGAGGCATTGACGGCCTGTCTGACCCGCAAGTATCCGGAGTTATTTGATTATTTGTATGGTGATTATTGCGGAATCATTACCAACTACCATGTCATTCACGAAATGTTTAATATCCCGGAGACCATTCAACGTTATTTGGATCATAAGGCTTTTCACGAGGCCCAAAAAGTGGTTGATATGCTCGATTACCGTCTCAATGAGAAAACTCTGTATTATTTTGTCGAGTATTCCATTCTGACTAATTATTACGTCATGAACGGATTCTTGAATCCCGTTGTGCGACGTCTCTTGGCAGATCCAACTAAAGTAGGTTTACGGACCATTATCGAGACACGACACAAAGGTAATCTGAAATTTTATAAGGATAGTTAAAAATTGATCTAAACTGTTGAATCAATTTGATTGAAATTCAATTTCAAATCAAATGTCAAAAATTAATGATGTGCAACAATTAGTTGACAGCTGGCATAAGACTCCTCGTATTCAATGGCATGAATATTTTATGTCGCTATGTCTATTGGCTTCCAGCCGGTCTCCTTGTTCCCGTTTACATGTTGGATGTGTATTGGTTAAAAACCAGCGAATCATTAGCATCGGTTACAACGGGTTTTTACCAGGTGTCGAGCATCAGAGTGTAATTCAAATGGGATCTGATGGCAAAGAACATGAAATGGCGACCGTGCATGCCGAACAAAATGCCATTTCCTATGGAGCCAATACGGGTCTTTCAATCCAAAATGCTACTGCCTATGTGACGCATTATCCATGTCTCAATTGTGCCAAGGCCATGTATGCCTCTGGGATCAAACAGGTCTACTATCACACGGATTACCATAATGATCCATTGGTGACTCGGATTTGTGTCGGTATGCAAATTGTCCAGATTTGAGGTGATTCATGTAGGTGTAGGTGTAGGTGTAGGTGTAGGTGTAGGTGTAAGTCGAGTCAACTGGATAACCAGTGTATTAACTTCTTGTAATAAACGGTGGCGATAGTTTTGATGGGGTGACAATAGGGGATAAATTTCTTGTTCAGTCAACCATGCAATTTTGCGAATTTCTTTGTTTTGTTCGGTATGGCTGGGATCATAATAGATCAAGTGTTGGGGATTTTTCAGTTGGGCCACATAGTAACTGTTACAATATTTGATCATATTAACCCCCGTAAATTTCTCATGGAACGGTTTCACATGCAAATAGGTTTCCAGATCTTTAGGGTTTAACGATGTTTCCTCACAACATTCTCGAAGGGCGCATTGCTGATCATTCTCTCCTTCGTGCCGTTTGCCTTTGGGAAATTCCCAATGGGGTTCAATGAAACACGGTGGAACTTGGTCGAATAGGGTTTGGAAGGTCAACGATGAGTATTTGTCTGTTGTTAAACCTTGTTTGAGTTGCACGAAACGTTGCTGACACACTTGGTAATCATGATAAATGGTTTTCATTTGGTCGTTGGTTCCGACCCATTGCCAAATATTGCGCCAGAGATAATCAAAATCATATGTTGTGATGTAATACCTTTCGGTCACAGGTAGATTAGCAATTAACAGCACCAAATACGAATAATCCAATTGTCCACCGGATGTGTAGTATTTGCCTCGAATGATTTCAATATATTCTGGTGTATATTTTCGTTGAATCATGAGATAACGAATTTGATGATCTGATGACACTTTCCAGACAATGTATCCATAACTATTGGTGGGATAATGGCATGCTCGTGTTCGGTGGCCTTTTTTTCCACAATTGATGCAGGGTTTACTAACGTTATTATATCTAATCATTATTGAACATATAAGATTGTATATGGATGAGTGCCATTGTGTTCAATTTTTAATATTTTATCTCATCACTTACATATATAATCGATGGCCCATAAAAAGGTCGGTTTTGTGCCATATCCTGATCCAGATCAGGATGACTTTTATGCTACAATTTATCGGAAAAAAGAGTTCAACAAGACCAAAGCACCGGAACCTCCTTCCGATGAGTATCTGACCAAACATTTGGAAACTTATCGTCGAGAGGCCTGTAGTCCCAAACAATTTACTTTACAACGTTATCAAGAATTTGTGCGTAATTTTGTATCATCTTCCACCAATTATAACGGTCTGTTGCTTTTCTGGGGAGTGGGAACCGGTAAGTGCTTGACTCCAGAAGCATGTGTTTATGTCAACGGTCAATTGGTGCCAATTCATGCCTTGTGGGACCGTCAGGATCCCCGGTTAATTGTACCCGATCTCGAAATGATGACGGATGCACCCGAAAAGACAAGTAGTGGCGAGTGGATCACATTACCTCTTAATCAACCAATGATCATTAATACTTATGATGTGGCCACCGATCAGATCGTGGAACATGGTGTTTCGCGATTGTATCGACAGAAAATTGCAGAACCGATTCGTCATATCACATTATCGAATGGTGCCCATCTTCGATTAACCCGTCAACATCAACTTTTAACCGATCAAGGATGGAGTAATCAATTGGAAATGGCGGAATCAGTGGCCGTACCCCATCAACTGGATCACACCTCCAGCATCAAATCAATCGGTGTCGACACCGCGTATTTCCTGGGATGGCACATGGCAGTTGGATATGAGTGTGAACATGATTTATTTCTGTTGTGCAATTTGGATTGGTCCCAATGTCAACAAATTAGTGATTTCTTCACTAATCTATCACGTCAATACCAATTACAGCCATCACCGTCACCGTCATCTTTCCATTTAGAACCTTGTGGGAAGCAATGGTGTCTCAAAATTCAATCTCCTGGTTATGTCCGGTTATTGGCCGAGTCTGGTTATGTCTGGGGCTGCGACATGTCGCAGCGTCAACTTCCTAATTTCCTCATGACTGCCAACACCGTGGAAATTCGAGCGTTCTTGCGAGCTTATTGTTGTTCCAAATTACGAATTAACCAGACACGACACCGCATCGAAGTGTCACCGATTGCTTCTCTCATGTCGGAAGGGATTTCCACCCTATTACAACTCTTCGGGATCCATCTGCAAAGGCAAGTGATTGCAACCACAGAGTGTGTTAAGGGTCTCCTTTCAAAGCATGATTTAATCACTTATTACAACGAAATCGGTGTGTGGACTCCGGAAAAGAATCAGGAGATTCTTGCGTTGATTGAGGAACCACATGACACAAACACAGACGATCCGATGCTAACGGACAATCCCATACATGCCCCAGCCGTGCAACAGGTCAGTATCAGTTCGGTCGTGACTGAATGGTACGAGGGATATGTCTATGATTTAGAAGTTCCGGAAACACATAACTTTGTGGCCAATGGGATCGTATGTCACAATACGTGTGCGGCTATGCAAATAGCCGAAGGCCTTGTGGACTCAATCAAAAAAATGGACAAGAAAATTTATGTGATGACCAAGAGACAACTTAAATCCAATTTTATTCGAGAATTGTACAGTGCTGACCGAGAAGCTCAGGAGAAAAAAGGTTATGTGCGTGGGGCACTGCAATGTGTGGGTGACACTTATTATGTCTCACCGGAAGAGGAACCCCAATTGGAGGCTCGTGCCAAGAAAAGTTTGAATAAAATCAAACAGTATTATCGCTTTACCACTCCGCAAAAGTTTGCTAATGACGTAAGGCGCGAGATTCGACCAATGTTGGCGGAAACCCATATGACCTTGGGACAATATTTCTCCAATTGTGTGTTCATTATTGATGAAGCTCACGGATTAACTCGAACGGATGAAGAGGGTGTCGAGGAAGATGATAATGATGAGGAATCAGGGGAGAAACCCGCCAAGAAACCGAAAACTCGAAAATCCAGAGCGGCCACAGGGAGAAGCATGATCCGTCCCATTGATATTATGAATGAAATTTTTGACGACCCACAAAGTCGCGGTAATAAATTGATTCTACTGACCGCCACCCCAATGCAAGATACTGCCGATGACATCTGTTTGCTACTTGATCTGCTCTTGCGTAATGATAAACGACCTAATTTGGATACGCCGGTTCCTCTCAATGTTTTACATCAGTACCAAGATTTCTTGAAAAAAACCGATATCCAATTGCAAGAAATGGTTCGACAAAAATTCTCTTATCGTCACCTCTTGTTCCCAGACAAAAATGTGATTAATGAGGACTTACTTAAACAAATCGTTCGTGGTTATATTTCTTACGTCCGTGGTGAAGATCCCCGTAGTTTCCCAAATATCATCGATTTTCACCCCGACCCTCAACATTATCCCGGTATTGAAACTTATGTACCCCGACCACTCTTTAAGGAAACCGGTCAAGAAATCGAGTCTAAAACATGCATTTCCCGCATACAGTTGATTCGTTGTCCTATGAGCTTGTTCCAGTTTTCCCACTATTTGCAAGTTCGTGACAATAATCTGAAAACAATGGAAATCGTCCGACGACAAATTTCCAATATTGCTTTCCCGCAAGGTGATTACGGTAAATCGGGGTTTGAGAAAGCTTTCAAGAAAGAGACGGTGGAAAGCGAGAAATTGACCAAAGCGAAACGTAAGTCAACCGCGAAGATTACTCGCTACACTTATCGCGACCATGCTGGGTTTTTGAATTTGGATCGAATTGGACAATATTCGTCGAAAATGCAGATCTTTTTGCGCAATCTGATCCGGAGCCATGGGATTGTCTATGTATACACTGATTTTGTGGAGGCCGGTGCTCTTCTCTTGGCCTTGATGTTGGAGGAGAACGGGTATTCACGCTATGGGAAAGATAGTTTACTTAATCAACAGCAAACCAATCCTCGGTGTGCTATTTGTGGTTATACACGCAACGAACATGCAATCAAAACGAAGACCAATCCAGAAATTTGTGCGACATTCAGTCCAGCCAAATATGTCTTGTTTACTGGTAATTATCAATTGACCGAAACTGAGAAAAGTGTGATTAATCACATTGATAACAAAGATGGTCGCAATATTAAATTAATCATTGGAACCCGAGCTTCAGGAGAAGGAGTGGATTACAAGATGATTCGCGAGGTTCACATTTTTGATCCGTGGCATAATAATACTCGACTCTACCAAGCGATCGGTCGTGCGGCGCGACATTGTTCTCATATTAATTTGGACGAAGCCGACCGCCATGTTACGGTTTTCAAATATTGTGCCTCTCCTCCTATCGAGGAATACAAAAAATATCTGGAAATGCACCGGAATAAACGTACGCAGTTAACTCTTACAGACGAAGTCCCTGAATCACAGGGACATGCCGACCTTGGAATCTTGCCATTCACTTATCAGCAACTCTTCATGGAAACCACCGATGAAAAAATCTATCGCCGTGTGGAACACAAGGACATTTTTGTTAAGAGAATTGAGCGAGTCTTAAAAGTCATGGCCGTGGATTGTGTGCTCAACAAAAACATTAATGTCTTCCATAATATGCTCAAACGTGATGTGGACGGGAGCCGGGAGTGTGATTATATGAACTGTGATTATCAATGCGAAGGCTTTGGGCCCCAAGGTCCCGATCCCCATCCGGAAATTAACACCGATACGTACAATTTATACTTCTCGGAACCTCAAATCAAAAAGGTGGAACAATATATCATTGATCTGTTCAGTGTGAACTTTGCACTGACTTTGGACAATATGATCCTTGAAATTCAGCAACGTTTACCTGGTATTGAGGACATGTTTATTTATGAGGCCTTGGATCGAATCCTGGGTTCTCCACCACAAAAACCGTCGATTCTCGTCTATGATCGATTTGGACGAGCAGGCCATGTCATCTACTCTGATCCCTATTATGTTTTCCAACCTGAGGAACTGTCAGACCCCAAAGCTCCATTATATTATAAGATGACCCCAGCGAGTCACAAACTGGCGCATATTTCCTTGAAAAAGATTCAAGCACCACAGCCCTCCGCTCCATTACAAATCAAAGCACAAACACAACAAGCTCAGGATCAAGCTGTACCGTCACTTGAGCAAGAGCATCTAAAACCGATTATTGGTAAACTGGTTGAAATTCTCGCTCAACCCACACCTGCCGGATATCCCAGTAGTGTGTATAATATCCATTCAATCATCGATCGTCAATCATTTGCCATCCAGAGTCAATTGTTTGAACACATAAGTTTGGAGGCTCATCGGCCATCATCGCCTTTGGCTCCATTAGCTACGGTATTGATTCAGTATTATGTGAAACGCGGTCATGTTCTCCAACATGAGAATGTGAAAGCTCCGTTGAGTCATCGCCTTAATATTGCTGACCTAGCGGAACCTGATCCAAATGCACATTTCCGCAATTTGCAACAGATTGATCAGGAATGGATATGGACTGATGCAACTCCGGCAGATGAATCATGGTTACGGCAGCAATTCCAAAGTAAAATTGACACTCGTCCGCCTGATTACCAAGGGATTGTGGGATTTATTAAGTACCATGACAACAAGAAAATTTATCAACTTAGTCTGGTCAACTACATGGAGGAACGAATCCAAACGACCAAAGTCAAACTCCAAGATATTAAAAAAGGATTAAGTACTGAACCGGGGATCTCCCGAAAATCGATGAAAACCGGTCGTGTCTGTAACACATGCAATTTGAACGAGTCATTGGTTCCGATTGCGCAACAATTGGGTTTGAAACGCACTGATTACCAGAGAGATAAGATGTGTGAAGTGTTAGAACTACGCTTGCGTGAATTAGACAACACATCACCTCGCAAGATGTTTTATTACCCGGGCGAAAAATTGAGTCGGAAATGAGAAGAAAAATCTCCCATGCTGGTCATATAAGAAATTAGAGATGTCAAATGAAAGTGTCAACCTAAAACGGTTTATCAATTTTGATGCATAACATATTCCTGATGATCAATATTATCTCTTGGCTAACGTCTTGTATACTGCCATGTTGACCGGTCCCCAGGAATTATCTAAGGCCGATCAAAAAATTTTCCGTCAGGTCTTCTCGAATAAACCCGCGAATCACAAAATAGTTCTTTTGAAAGGTGTTTATTATGATCCATTGGATCGTAAAAGTGATTGATCAAGAGACAACTCCTCGTCATGTGTATGTTAATCCGGTAACCGTTCCGGAATTCGACACAATCCAACCGATTTTGGTCAATGAGGACAATCTGGTGTATTTACAACCACAAATTCAACTTCCTGTGAGTAGTTTTTGAGAATTTGTCTCGATGACGCACTTAGTTTGATTTTGGATGATGAAATCTTGGGAATTTATTTCATCATATACAATATAAGATGTCACAACAAGACGTGATTTATCGGAATAATCCAACGGTTAACCGTTTTCAACAATCGGACAGTGGTTTTGGATTCTCCAATTTTCGCAACAATGAGAACACGATTCCAACAGTCAATCGTGTTACGACCGATTTTCAATTAGAAAATGAACATCAATACAGTAATCCCATTTCTGAGTACGAGGCCAGTCGTCATTCCAATTTCTTGTACAATGAGCATTATGGTGATTTCCGTATCGTGGATCAGGAGAAAGTTCCCGATGATTATATCTATTGGGATATAATCAAAACTTTTCAAGAACGCAACCCTCTCATGGATTTCTTCTTCTCCAAGAAGAATCTAGATCATTTGCAAAAGTTAATTATCACCATGGTCCACTACCAGTCAGAAGGAGCTTACCAAATTTCACGACAAAACGATAATGAACTATTGGTAGTCATGCGTTCCATTTACATCAAAACACCGACCAACCCATATGCCTCGGGAGACGCTTTCCGACGAGATATCTGTACACTCAACAAAAATGTTTTGGATTGGGTGGTTCCCAAGATTTTAGTCAATGTCCAACAATATCTGGGATTCGTTCGTGATCAGAGTAACAATGTTCGTCCATTGGCACGTCCTGAATTTATGAGTAGCGCTGGTAACAGAATTAACCGCGGTTTTGACGTGACCTTTGTCTGAGTGGCGTAATGTGAGTGGTGTGATGTTGGGTGTTTCATAAGTCTAAAATTTGATTTGTTAACAAAATGTGTTAACAAATTGAATCATTTATAATATAGGAATGAACCATCTCTACGTGCCTCAAACGGTTCGTGTTAAGGTTAATTTGGATCCGGTAGATATCGGACAGGAGTATGAAAGTAAAATCAAGCACAAATTGGTTCAGATGTACGGAGATCGCTGTTATCTAAATGGATTCATCAATAAATCCTCCATTTCTATTGTTAAAATAGAAAATGGACATCGCGAAGGCTCGCATTTACACGGATTTTTGACATTCAATGTCGAGTTTTCAGCCTTATTTTGTATCCCCAAGAGAGACGTGGTGATCACTTGTCGAATCAAAAAAATCAATAAATTTGGTCTCATGGCAGAATCATTTCCGGTTCCCATGGATGTGATCGTACCTCGGCAGTTGCAAGCTTACAACGACATAATTGATCTGTTCAAAGATGTTTATGAGGGGGAATTCATCAATGTCAAAATCCTCAACCACACCATGGAAAAAGATAAATTGGTGGTCGTGGGAGTTATGACACAAGCGGGTCTACCCAAACCCAATCTTTTAGAATTACGTGAGGATAGCTTGATCAGTGATGATCTTGGTCAATTGGCGGACGTGATTCAAATTCCACTCAGTTTATCGGCACAAATCCCGCTCTCAAATCCTCACTTGGGAAGTAATCAGGCTTTAAATTTGCTCAAAGACAAAATTACTCCCTTCAACAAAAGAGAGGGCCGAGGTCCTCCATTGTGGCAAGGAACCATCAAAAAGCTGATTAACCCATATGAGTTGATTGATAAGTACCACTCTCCACGGGATCTGATCCAATACAATCAATTTACTCAGATTTATGATCCACAGGAGAAAAGCGTGTATCCGATCATTACACGAGCCTATTTCAAACTCTGGGAAGTTTTGACCGATTTGAACCTTTTACAGCAATGGGAAAATCAACCGATCCATGTGGCCAATTTGGCAGAAGGTCCCGGCGGATTTATTCAATGTTTGATCGATTACCGAAACCGTCAACATCACAGTGAATGGAAAAATGACACATACCACGCAATCACAATTAAACAACAATCGGATGTGGAGACCTTAAAAGATGTCCAAGATTGGGACAATTATCGCGAGGGAAAAGAATATTTTCAATTATTGACTCAACAAGGATATCAAGTGGTGTGTTCTTATGGGAAAACGGGTGATGGAAATATGTTGATAGTTGACAATCTCCAACATTTTACCAAACAAATTGGGATCAACAAGTGCCTGTTGATTACCGCTGATGGAGGCATCTATTTGAAAGAAGAAGAATACGGTGCACAAGAATTGGACAATGCCGGATTGTTTTTCGCAGAAATTGTGACGGCGATTATGAACCAGGCAACGGGAGGAACTCTGGTTTTAAAGATGTATGACATGTATTATGATGTGACGATTCAATTAATTCAGCTGTTGTCATTGTATTACACCCAGATGATTCTCATCAAACCTAAAACAAGCCGTCCGGCCAATTCTGAAAAATATATGGTATGCACTGGTTTCAAAGAGATTCCCGAGGAGCAATTGGCCGAACAAACGCAACAATTGCTCCAAAGGTTACAAACTTGGATGGATCTGGTGAAATCCGGTCAACAGTATGTAACCAGTTTACTACCATTTATTTTCAAAGAGCAATCGTCAATGATCGAGACGGTTGCACAATTTAACAAATACAATGTAGAATTACAAATGGAAAAAATCAATGAGGGATTGGATCTAGCCACATACGAGAAATATCGTGATCCCCAGTTTATGGAGAAATATCGACAATTCCAACGTGAAACTGGGGTTGAATGGTGTCGGACATACCAGCTTCCATCTTCATCGTAAATCTACATAAGTGAACAGACACATGTAGTGTATACACGGCCAATGACACAACTCCAACGCGATTCTTTGGTCGACGTGGAAGAAAAAATTAAAAGTAAACCAGTGCCCACAGAACCGGAAAAAGAACAGTTACAATATCGCATCAACCATAATTTAACCGAAGAAGATCATCTGTACTTATTTACAGACATTTTACAAAAAATGTCTCACAAGGTTTACACGATGACCGAGAATGGAACATTATTTGATCTTAATGACTTAGATCCTGAGACCTTTTGGAAGGTTCAATACTTTACACAGTTGTTTATGGAAAATCATGAACGGCAAAAAGAAACTCAACAGCTGATCCATGAAAATGAAGCCTCGTTGGATCAATTTAAACAGCAAATTGACAAAGAATTAAAAACCGTAAAAAGCGAAACTGGGGCGATTGATTTGCATCATTTAACAGAATATGAAAGGTTGCGAATTCAGGCTTTAAGTCAGTGCCCATACTCGATCTATGCTGATTCCAATGTTTCCGGTTTAGTTGGTGAGGAAACAAAGGTCATTTATTCTGATAATTTTCAACATAAATGGAAACAACAAAATAAAAATGATGAAATCAGTTTGAAAATTACAAAAATTGCGACCAAATATGATCGCTTAGGATCACCCAAGACACAAATCATCGAAAAAGAATCTAAACTCGCGAGTGTCGCACCTGAAGATACTGACGGTAACGACGGGAAAGATCTTGATGCCAACATTGATGATGGTTCGGAGACCGAAAGTGACATGATGGATGACGAGACCATGAATCGTGAAATTCAAACGATTCTTCATCATCCATCCAATGTACCTAAATGAATATTATAATTATTAAGCATGTTTGATCACATGCTTAACGATTCTTTGCTTCCGGTTATTACGACTGATGATGGATTGGAAACTAATTTACATGCCATCGCGGAACAAATCTGTTCGCGTCCTCCGGGTCCTCCTTGCAGTATTCAACTGACGATGGATCATGAGACCACGGCTTCTCCAACTGACTTAGAATTCGAACTAGTGTCAAATTTTTCCATGATTTGCATGCATCTTTTATTTGGACCCAGTGCCACACCATGCGATCTTTCTGAGGCTGATTTACAACGTTTACAAGCGTACATTAATAGTATTGGATATGTACTTCATGTCGACAAAGAAGAAATCGAAACTGAATATATTTTCCATATCTCCTTTGAGCGTTACGGACAAACCCCACCGACTCATAATCCTTGGGAACATTTACGTAAACACATGGCATGACAGGAGATGTCAATTGTCGCTGGCGTTTTCGTCACTAGTGATTTCGTCACCTTCGTCGTTATCTTTGTCCCCATTTTCCTCAATATCGGATAACCTCTCATCCCCATCTTCATCCAGATCAGATTGTTTCTTTCGACGATATCCATCACCGGTGGATTTAGATGTTCCGTTGGATAATGAGAATTTCCCACTTCCCTTGACCACATGATATGTGGTCTGGTGAATTTGTTTTTGACCCAAATATCCGTAAATTTTGGTCAATTGTGTTTTTTGACGTGATGTGTACAAATTTTTGTACTTGTCGCTCATCTTGTCAACTTTAATTAATTTCTCAATATCTTTGATTGTCAAGTTATAATTTTTCATGTAATCCACACCGATTTGCGGATTCCCTTTGGGATCCAATAAATTGTAGAGTATGATGTGACTCAACAATTGAATATCATCGACCGTGTAACTCCGTCCAGTATTAAGCATGGATGAGAGGAGATTAATATTTTTGATATTTGCTCGCTGTAAGGAAAAACGACCTAACACGGTCGTCCAGTTGATTTTATGACCAAGACGCAGGAAGGTATTGGAATAATGACTGGGAATGTAACAGGTACATAAACCATGAATTGGTTGTAGATACCAACTTTGGGTATTGTACATAATTTTTTCAATAATGTCGCCATTGATGATTGAATCAATACATTTCTGACAGTTTTTCATTTTATTCAGGGTGGTTGTGTTCTGAGAATTAATCACATTGATGTAATTCTCATGAATCATCATCGGTAATAAACTTTTATCAGTATCGTACATTTTTAAAGTGTCTTCCACACTAGTCTGTGCCGCGAAGATTCGATTGGTCACGTCGTACGAATTGAGATCTAATGTTTTCTTGGCAATCACATCATATGTTTCATAAATATCATTGGCATCGACCACCACTTTCGGGATATTGGCGAAGTTTTGTAGAAGAAACATAAGCCGACGGAAATCTCCTTGTGCCAACTCCGCAACTGTGCGTTTTGCGGCTTCATTGAGTCGTAAATGTTCTGCTTCAGAAATTCGATGGATCACTTGACAGAGGTCATCAACTGATGGTTTATCGAATTTGATCTCCATGCAATCTTTCTTCAATTCTTTGATTTTCTTATCATAATTGTTGTTACAAATGCAAATCACAGGAGGGATCCACCGATCAACCATTTTTTGTTTTTCCACTTTTTTAACACACCTTTTACCACGATTGGGGTTAATAGTTTTAATTAATTGTGACATTCCACCTTTATCCCCAGCGGACATTCCATCGACTTCATCCATGATAATTCCAAACGGTTTAAAATTGTTTTTGAAATGCTCATCAACTCGTTCCATAGTGATGATTTTTTCTAAGTTATCTTCCACTAATTTTTTACTACGGACATCCGAGGCGTTGTACTCTTTGACTTCATAGCCATATTCCTTCATCATGACATGCGCTAAGGTGGTTTTGGAAGTACCAGGATATCCAGAAAATAACAGCGCTTTTTTAATTGTATTGTCACGAGCATTGAACCGTGTAAACCAATCTCGAATTAGTGCAATTTGTTCTTGATTACCGATGATCTCCTCTAGGCAATGTGGCCGATATTTTTCCGCCCATAAATCAAGATGCGTGTAATCCGGAGGGCGTGCAGTACGCATAGGTGGTTTAATTCTGGGCAATGTTTGTTGGTGAGAAGGCGGTTTTTGCAGTTGTGGTTGAGGTACAGGTACAGGTGCATGTTTAGTGTTTAGAATTTGTTGTGATATGTTCGGTAATGTAGAGAGTGCCGTGCATTTTTTTATCACGATCGGGATTTTGGATGCATTTTGGAGTGTCGTCAATGGTGTTTCTCGTATTTTAAGCTTGATTCGGTTGAATAATGTGTTGGTGCTTGATGTAGATGTCAGTGTTGATGTCGGTGTTGTGCTTGGCATCTGTACGGTCTGTTGACATTCTTTCGATTTTTGTTGGGCAATCAGTTTAGCACCGCTAAATAACCGACCCTGGTGACACAGTGGTTGCTGAAACGATGGCATGGATTGCACAACCGGGTTCTTCCGTAAACTCACCAATTGTCGATTTAAAAGAAATTGACTCATCAGCCAATATATAATAATGATAGTGTTATCATTATTATATATTCCAGTTCAAATTTTATCAGAAATGGCCTGGATGGTTATGTGGATCATACAATCGTGAATATGGTTGAAAATCAATCTGGTACACATTGACCATGATGGGGTCCCCACCTATGTTACTCTGGTGAGTTTCCGGTGTTATCTGATAGATGACATGGAATCCAATACTGTGGTAATATTGTTGAACTTCAGCGATTTCAGAAGCCGTCAATTGGGCGGCCTCCTTGCGATATTTTTCTCGGACCCCCTGAATTAACATTGCGCCCAACAGCTGAGGACTGGATAGTTCAATTGTAAATGTAAACGGTTCTTGTGGTGGCATCGCGAATAAATGGGAAACAAACTCGGTCCAATCAAAATCTTTTGAATAAACACCGGGCGTCGTGCCAGGCGTCGTGTGTGACAACAAGGAATCCATTGCGATAATATCGATCTCTTTTCCTTTTTAAATAAATAGAGTAGCATTTTTCATTTCGGTTAACATTTGTTCCATAATTTGAGAGTGAAATTGGCAACGACAATGACCATATGGTCGAGATAAGACATGATGACAGCTGGGAGTTCGAACGGTGAAAAGATGAGCTAAAGTGATCATGTGTAACCAATAGTCTCTCAGTTCTGGTTCATTCGCGTACTTCTCGTAAATTAAACGATAGATCCGACAGTTTCGTGTCTCATCATCCCCCACCCATAACAACCATTCGATAATTGACTGGTAATCAGTCGGATCCAATGCAGTCAGTTGGTTCAAACCAGCTTCTGTGTCACATGCGTCTGTGTTTGTGTCTGATTGGGAACAACAGTGGTGCTGATGTTCATGACACTGACATTTTTCGGGAAATATTTGACGGATGATTCTGGCAGTTTTCTCGTCTAATTGAGCTTTGAGAAGGCAATCCACACACCATTGTGTCATTTCTTTTTCCTTACGACAAACAATCATTCTGGGTTTGAGATCCAAGTAATCATCAGAGATATCATGCAACAAAATAATTTGGGCATCATTTGACAAGCATTGGCAACATTTGTTATTCGGTAATGGTGGGATGACTCCTAGTTCACGTGATTCGTTAATCCTTACGCAATACATGATGTATAATTATAATATTATGCAGACATCTTTTTATATTAGATGTACGATGATTTATCGTTGACTCCCCGACGTGAGTTGTAATCATTGCCCATAAGTCGGTCGACATGGTGAATGATTTCCAGAGTAAATTGGTGATCGATGTCATTAAAATTATATGGCATTCCTAATTCGTCATACATTCTGACATCGATCGTTTGCAAGACCGGAATGGGACCATCAACAAAGACATGAACGTTGGGAGTATATGTATCATGTGCGAAATCTCCATCCTTTGTTTTATCCAGAGAAAATTTACAAAAATATTTAATTTGTGTTCCTGTGTCATAAATGGTCTCGTAATTATTGAGTTGTAACCATACTGTTTTGGATTTACGCAAAATAATGGGTTTATAAGGATTAGAAATGGTCTGTGTTTCCACCAAGGTATTGATCAGATTGGTAAATTTAGTCACATATGAAGGGGTGGTTGGATTCTGATAACCAAGCATCTGATACAAATTTTTCCAACTGATCGCCGAATTAGCCCAGAAATTCCATTTGAATGCATAGGGGGTGGAAACGGCTATTTCAAAAACATTTGTGGTTTGATCTCCGGTGATGGTGAATACATTGGAGACATGGGCCTCACCATACAACATATTATTAATTAATAATTCCATTTGGGCGACCAATTGTGCTAAAGTATAGTTCCCATAGGGAATATAAAGATTCCAGTCCAATGAACCATCACTGGTTCGAAGATTTTGGGAATATGGATTATCCTCAGTGGGTGGTGGAAAAGTTTTATTAATCAGACGGAAACTAAAATGATTGTTGTACGAATTAATAATGGTATCACTATTAGGAATTTCGCTGGTAATCACACGAATCGCTTTAACTACTGAATAAGCTTTGTCCAAGTTAATGGCATAACTGTTTGGATATGGGAAGACGGAAATTGGATTCTGAATGGTGTAAGCTGCATCACTCGCGGGAATCGGTTTAGCAATCAATGTGGATTCTAAATCCCCATAGGAGAAAAAAGTCATGGTAAATTGAAAATGACCCTGACATTGAACGGTGATGCTAGCGCGATCTGGATTGACGGTTGGATGACGCACAATTTCCACGGTGAACATGTGGTATCTGTCGGGACTGTGATTGAGAGGATTTCCTGTTGATGCCACCAAATTGAGATTAGTGGTCATGATTGACTGTAATTGATCCAAAGTCAAATTGGTTCCACTGGCTGGAAGAAAAACGTCAAAGATCTCACTATATCCAGGCGTTAAGACTTGAACTGGTTCTGTTTCGAAAGTGATATCTTGTAGGCGAAATTGAATATGATTGATATTAGCCGACATATTGACAAAATAATTGTCATCGATCTCCAGGGGATTACCATTGGAATCAGTGACTAATGTATAGGGAGCAAAGGGGTAGATAGGGTAGTAATCTGATCCAGTCGTAAATAGAGAATTGGTCCCTCCATCGATTTCTGGGGCCGACATTTTGCGAGCCGAGGAACAGATATTAATGTAAGATTTTGTTTCTTTTAAATATCGGGTTTTATCAATCTCATCCTGTGCCACATTTTCCGTTACGGCATTGGTTAACAGGAGGTCATCGGTTGGCGTATCATCATCCACTACACCTTCGTTGGTACCCACTAGGATTTGCTTTTTCCGTGTCTCTAGATACTCATTCATCGCGAATCGACGTAATTCATTTTCCACCCCCAAGGTTTCATGAGGTGGTGCAATCGGAGTCGTATACCGATTACCTTGTGATAAATCTTCTTCCATGACGCGGTATATGTGTTATTGTGGAAATAATCTTATGATTTTTGCACAGTTCCAACCGGTTTTGGGTGTAGGTGGTGTCTATTTCGGTCCAGGTGTTATCGATTTTGGTAATGGTATCGGTGTTGATGCCGTTTTATGTGCCAGTGTTGGTATTGGTATTGGTATTGGTATTGGTATTGGTATTGGTATCGCAAATAGGACCAACGTATTCTCCCCTAAAATAATTTTGGAACCATTTTTCAAACTAATCGATAATTGTTTTTTGCGTCCCAAACAGGGGTCTTGTCCGACCAACGCATTGTTAATGATTACAGAATGTGTCTGTATTAAGGCACAAAGCAAACGCTGTGTCACATTGACCCAATGTTCTAATGTTCCATAAGTCGCCTGTTCGATCGGGTGATCAATAACTTGATAGTGGAATCGTGGAAAGAGATTGCGTAAGACCAGACAGGCCTCCTCGGGATAATAAGGAATACCGATCCGTTTGTTGGTTAAATTATAACAATCGTATGATAATTGGGAGACTGAGGAAGGCGGTGGCAGTGTTTCACGTTGATATGAGGTTCCCAACCAATCTTCATAACGAAAACGATTGGAAATTTTTCTGGTTTTTTTGCAATTAGTTAAATATGAGCCTCTAACCCAGAAGAAATTAAACCAAATCCAACCACCTCTGGCTGGACATAAACCCGCTTTGTTGACATGATGATCATGTTCAAAAAGGTTACGAATGTGATGATGATCCCATAATAGGGTTCGTGTTAAAAGAATATTATCCAGTGGACGTGTCAGACAATTACTGGTAGTCGTTCGGCTCATGCTTTTGGTATGCAGATAAACAAACAGGGACTGTGAATGATCTTGTGCCAAAGAATGCATGTGTTCAATTCCAGGATATTCGTAATGGTTTTCAGTACTTTTGAGAAATTCAACATGAAATGGTTGTTGAGAATCACTCAATAATTGCGTAATCCGTGTTTCCACACAATCCATGATCTTTTCTTTTCCACACAGGCAACAAGATAGATGACATTGTTCCAGTAATCCAGAGACAATTAGGTCTTGGATTTGTCCTGTGACAATTTTCTGCCAAGTTTGAGGATGGGGGAGATAAATATAATAAATGATGTAAATGGGAAATGACATCGAACTATATTACATGTGGAGACAAGATACGTCATTGTTTGAGCTTGATTGCGATTTTCGGGATTGTGTGTTTGATGGTGATCCGTTGTCGTGGACCACATGGAACCCGAGCTACAACTGGCCCCAGATCCTGATAATCCTTACTCCATTGAGTCTCAAACGTGACCAACTGGTCTTTTAATTCTTGAAGATCTTGTGACCATAGTTGTTGGACTGTAGATTGTTTCATAGGATCGATTTTCTGTTGAATTTCATCTCTTTCGTTTTCCAATTTTCTGATTTGCTCCAAGGTGAGCGAATGGATGGGCATTTTGAGCAAATAATCGTAATTGCCCAAGTTTACCTCTTCGGACCCGGTGGTCTCTTTGTTTGCCTCTGGTTCTGTGTCATCCTGATCTTCCGGTGCAACATATTTTTTATGTGACTCTTGGTGATCCATTTTCATGAAATGGTATTTCTCCAGAACCTGAACAATCTCTTGTTTGGATTTATTTTTAACTTTGACCTCATGAGCATCGTCATTCAGATAGGTAATGAACCGGATTTTTTCATTAATTTTGAGAAGCAATTGTTCCCAAGTGTTCAACAAGTATTTTTTCCGTTCCACATAATACCTAAGACGGACTTGACAGTAATCTGTCAAAATGTCTTCAGGATTGATATATTTAGTCATAATTCCATCTGCATTAAACAGATTCATGTTGGAGGTGTTGATCGCATGACTCAGTTTAAATGTTTTCTCAAATGACTCTCGATTGCTTAACAACTCATTGAGTTGCGTTTCATCTTGGAAGAAGAGTGTGACTTTAATGGTTTTATCAGTCATCAGCGTTTCCGCATTGGCCAAGATTTGACGATTCCGTTTTTTCGTGTCGGTTTCCGACTCATCGATAATCATTGATTCCACGAAGTTCTTGTAATCAATAAAACATTTGGAATCACGTGCACTACCCAGTGGAAGTTCAGTGATTTGAATCGTTGTTGGTCCAGTCCGTTGATATACACCGGTCACCCGATATTTTTGATGAAACAGTTTAACAATTGTCCCTCGGAAACCTCGGTACCATGGCTGCATTTCATCCATCGGTTGTCCCTGGATATATTTATCCACATTACTAATCACATCACGTGGATTGAAAGATGGAACATCGGTACTCCATCCAGTTCCAATTCCGCGCGCACCATTAATCAAGACCATTGGAAGAATAGGAACGTAGTATCGTGGTTCTACCATTTTCCCATCATCATCAATGTATTGATATTGGGTCTCATCAATTCGATTAAAGAGCATTTTGGCAATGGAATTGAGGGCTGTGAAGAGATACCTGGAGGCGGATGCGTCTTTACCGATTCCTCCTTTACCTTTTTTATCATCCTTGGTACTACTCGGTTTACCTTTTCGAGAACCGAAACCACCATCAGGGATCAAGAGATTGAGATTATTAGCCCCTGGGAAATCCTGTGCCATGCCGATAATGGTTTCTTCCAAACTGACCTCTCCATGATGGTAGGCCGTGACAGACGAGACAATACCGGCAAGTTCTGCCACTTTGATTTCTTTTTTATAGTTCTTTTGGAACATGGTGAAAAGGATTTTTCGTTGACCGGGTTTCAAACCGTCAACCATACTGGGAACACTACGTTCATTATCATATACTGAGAACTCCACGAGTTTCTCATTAATGAAATCGAAATAGCTCATGATGGGTAGTTTATGTAAATCCAAATCGATCAACCCTTTTGCCTTGAGACTTAAGTAATTGGTGATCCATCCTTTGCGGTAGTCGGCATTTTTCTCTGAAAAGGCCAATTCCATGGCTAGATCACAAGGGTGACGACCATTATTCGTGTAATAAGTACGGAAGGCTTCCAGATTAGTCGCGATGGTATTGGCGGTCGCACTAGTTGTGGCTGTGTAATGTGTTGAGGTTTCCACATCGATTGCTTTCGGTTCCACGGAGTTGATTTTGGTTTGAGATGTGTTGGGAATTTGTGAAGCCGGAGGGGTCGTAGGGATCATGGGGGGCAGCCCCCCATCCCGTTCAATCTTTCGAGAAAGGTTATTCCAGGAGTATTTTTGTAGTTTCATCTTCCGGAAAATATCCTTGGCCTCCGTTGCATTGTGTGTTCCCAATCCTTTGTAGTATTTGGGTTTCCACTGATTCATGGTCTCCGCATGAGCTTTTTTCCATTGTTCTAGTTCTCCCAAGGAGTAGAGACTGATCACTTCTCCTGAACGGTTATGCGTCAGTTTAACAATTGGTGTTAATAGGGAACAGAAAAATCCATCAATCTTAAGTAAACTGACCCAAAATTCATGGAACAGATTGAAGCCCAGGCCTTTAATATGGTCTCCATCCACATCTGCATCCGTCATGAGAATAATTCGACCATATCGAAGGCCATTAGTCGATCCAGAATAATCCCCACCTTGCTTTAATCCCAAGACCTGTTTCAAGGCAACGAATTCATCATTCTTCTCAATTGTTTCAACTTTACTGTCTTTTGGATTAATGATTTTCCCTTTGAGAGGCATGATCCCATAATATTTGCGTTCCTCTTCGGTGTAGGCCGCCAATCCAGAAACCGCGATTGTCTGGGCTGAATTTCCTTCGGTTAGAATCAGAGTACATTTTCCAGAGACACGTGAATCACCCGCATAACATGCGTCAATCAATTTATCCAATTTGACCAATCTTTTCTTTTTCCCATCACTCTTCTTGAGCCCATTTCCACTTTTGAATTCTGACAATTTAATCGCCTTGTCCAGGATGCCTACTCTGGACTGCGAGATTTTCTCAACGAAATCATCGCTGACATCACACCGCGATCGAAATTCAGTGATGTTTTGAGTGAAACACTCCTTGGTTTGTGTATCGAATGGTGGATTGACCATTGTGGTGTTGATGAATAACCACATATTGTCTTTGACATTTTTGGCATTCAATTGACTCATTCCCTTCTTATTCTCAGTTGCATATTTGACCAACCGCGAGGAGATAATATTGGCCGCGTGATCCACATGTTTACCTCCACGATACGTGCAAATCCCATTGACAAACGAAACCTGTTCAAATGTATTGTCAGGACTGGCACAGACGGCAATTTCCCAATCATCATTGACCATACTGTAGACTCTCTTGCATTGGCCACGACCCCCGATATACAAATCGACATATCTTTCGAAGGTTTTAATCTCCAATTTTTCGTCATTGTACCAGACGGTTACTTCTTTCGAGGTGCACGCCGCTATGTCGTAGGCCCTCTTGTGCATAAGTTGAACCGTATCATCGTCGTGTAAACTGGTCAGACCAAAACGGGACAAATCAGGAGTGAATTGAATCATAGTGTAGGGAGCTGATTGACATGAGGTAATCACCGGTGGTTCACAAATGGTCATGTTATGAGTGTACCGTTGACGATATTTAAGTCCCCTATGACTATCCACTGTTTCCACAATGAATTCCGTGGAAAAGAGGTTGATCAATTTGGCACCAAAACCATTTTGTCCTCCTACGGTGCGTTTCACTTTGTCATCGAAATTAGTGCCCGTCAGCAGATGACCGAAGATCAACTCTGGAACATACATTTTTTCCTTGTTATGCCACACCACATCGATTCCATCACCATCATTCTTGAGAATAATTTGATTGTGTGCCATATCGATCAAAATTTTGATGTTTTTGACTGGGTGATACTTATGAGTCGGATCCACCAAGGGTTTAGTCGGGGTTTGACCCGCTTTGAGCTGTTCTTGGCTTTCGAGATATTGCAACATGTTGATATGGTGGTCTCTGATATTGACAATCCCTTCATCATAAATTTTGTACAGACCTGGGACAAACTTGATTTTCTTTTTAATCATTTGTTTGCTGTCGGAATCATAAACAAACATTTCCTGTTCACACGACTTGGTATCACCAATGTAGGTTCCGGGACGCAGGAGAATTTGTTTCTCCAGTTCCATGCGCTGGTACAATTGTTCGATCTGACCAGGAAGAGGGGACTGTTGCGTCGGATTCTCCGATGGAGATTTCAATTTAATCTCAACCGGCTGTTTCAGCTTAATCACGACCGCCGTTGGTTTCTTTTCCATAGATGAGAATATGATTTCCTTGGACATTTGGTCCAAGGAAATCAAATTTTAAGTCACGGTGATTAACAGATCAAAAATAGTTCTTTTCGTTGAAGTTAACGGCATGACAGTGACGATGAAACCACACTTGGCTGGCATCATTCGAAACATTGACTCCTTCTTCTACGGCTACCATAGGATAGACTAATGCACGATTGCCGTTCTTGGTGATCACCCAATCCGGATTATAATTAAACGAAGTGTTTAGGTGATCTAACGCATATGGAATAGTATAGGTGCTGATAAGAAAACGCGAATAGTCGCGAGAAATTAAATACATTTGACATCCCCATAAATCATCGGGATATCGATGATAACTAAAACCGTCAACTTGTTCCATCATTGGGAAATATTGACGATGTAAACAAGTGGCCATGTCGATCGCGAAGGGAAGCAAGCATCCCAAGAGCAGGACATCCAACTGTTTGCGTTGAAATTGTGGAACGATTTTCTCGAGATCATTGATCAGATGGCGTGATAAGTGGATATCATCTTCACAGACAATACAATATGGTTGTTGGGTTTTCTCAACAAAATGGCGCAACGAATCTAAATGTTGGAGCATGACGGCCCATACGCGTTTACAATTATCTGGAGCTTTGTCCAATCGTGGATCATTCCCGCCTACTTCTGGGGTAAAGATTGGTTCAACCCCAAAATGTCGGAAACGTTCCAGCATTTTGTTCCGGCGAGTTTCATTCTTGAAGTTAACAACATAAAAAGGGATTTTGTTCATCTTTTATCTTTGAATTCCCACCTAAGATTTAAATAAGATCATTAAAATTTGATCAATCCGATAGCGATCCAATACAAATACATTCAACGATGGCCGATTATTACCAAATTCTCGGAGTTTCTCGAACAGCGACCACGATTGAAATCACAACTGCGTATCGCAATTTAGCCAAAATTCATCATCCAGACAAACCGGGTGGAGATGTAGATCGTTTTAAAGAAATTTCACAAGCATATCACATTCTTTCCAATGAGCGTCAACGTCAGATGTATGATTTACAAGGGGAGTCCGGGATTCTACTGAACGAACGCCGCACGCGAAACGGTCGAAACGATCGGAACGATCGTTCAGAACAAAATGAGATCCAAAGCCAAACGTTTCCGATTCCGCCCAATAATTCAGCATTTAATCACATATTTGAACATTTCTTCGGGGCAACTACAGACCCCACCTACGCAATACTCGATCTCAGTTTAGAGGAGAGCTATACCGGATGTCAGAAAAAACTCGTCTATGCCCGGAAGATTGTCTGCCAAACATGTTTAGGGAAGAAAACACGGGACAAGTGTCAAAGTTGTGCAGGGTTAAAAATCATCAACACTATGAACTCAGTAGACGTGATGATTCAACCTGGAATGCCCAATGATCATCAGATAACTCTCTCACAATTAGGTGATGAGGAGATCAATAAATCCCCTGGGGATTTATTGATCCAGTTAAAAGTGTATAATCATACACCGTTTCGCGTTAATGGATCCGATTTACATTTGGAACAATCTGTCTCATTGGTCGAAGCATTAAACGGAGTCGACCAAACCGTTCCATTTCTGGATGGATCGCAAATTCGATTAACAACTCTCCCGGGTCAAATGGTGGGCGGGCATCAACCGGTTATGTATAAAGGTTCCGGAATGCCGATCTATGACCCATCACATCTCACTTACGGAAACCTCTATGTGACATATCGAATTGAATTGCCCAATGCCTTACCGGATGATGTTAAATCACAAATTATTCAACTGATTCAACTCTATTATCACTGATACTTATCTAAAAAGACTAACGTTACATCTCATATAATGGAGATAGTACGTTACCGTGATCTCTTGAATCAATTGATGAGCCAATTTCCGCAATTGGTCATCTTTGACTTGAAAGAATCCAGCGACAACGAGATCCAATCGGTCCTGGAAAATGCAACGGTTTATGATCTGACACAATGTCTTCCAAACACACCCTTACACAGATATTTTCTCGGATCATATAATTATCGATCATTGGTAATTATATTGGACTCCAAGATGTTAGAGTCTGACGATCATTATCAAACACATCTTGCAATCATTTACAATTTGTATGCGGCTGTTGCCCAACATGAGATTCATATGACCAGTTTTTCACAAATGGAACAATTGGCCAGTCAATTAACCCCGAAAGATCAAACGATCCATTGGATCTGGATGCGAGAGCCTGAGACCTATCTACCTAATAAAATTATGACTCGTGCACAATCATGGATTGCGCACAATCCCACTTTTCAGTTTATCTTGTGGACTAATTTGATCGATCAGATCGAGTTAGATGAGTGGATTTCTAATTTAAAAGAGGATTATCAGACACCTTTTAAAACACAAAAGATTCAAGTCAAATTCTTGGACGAGACCATGACACTGATTCGTGATTTCTGTCGTCTGTATGGCAATCAAATCACACCATCCTTACCACCTCCTTCTACCGCCTCAACCTCATCATCTTCCATGCTGGAGATCATGACTTATTTATTTGACCCACCCGCATCCACCACAACTGCACAAACGCGTACGATTTATGACTCATTGCAAACGACAACGACCACTACGATCACCACACATCGATCCAATAACTATAAAATTAATCGTATTTTCAAAGTTGATATGCTTCGCGTGATCATTCTGATGATGTTGGGAGGAATCTATTGCGATTTTAACGACACCATTTGTTTCTACCCAATGAAATATTTATTAACCCGATATTCGGGAAAATATTTTGTTGGAACCGATTATGATGTCGAGCACCCCATTTTCCGGAATAACTACTTTATGTATCGAGACGTTCGCAACCAAGAATTCATCACCATTGGTCTCTATTGCATTAATAAAGCATTAAATGAATACCTACGCATCACACGGCCCGACTTTATCCGTCAATATTGTCAACTTTGTGTCGAATTGATTACTCTTTTGAACCAACATGCCACCGAAGTCAACACACAACTCTCTATCTCTTCGATTCAGGGTCGAAATCCAATTGCTATTTTGCCATGGTTTTTACAAATTCCTCAGCTGCGACAACTGATCCAACAAGATCCACTCAAAGATAATGCACGAGTCACTGCATTAATTGGTGATATCTTGGAACATTTACCCATGGTGCACAGCCTGGGCCAGAGATTACGATGGGAACTTGATGCGGTCGATCTCCCTTCTTTGAAGAATGGACAAATTAAACAGAAACTACGACATCGCCACCCTCTCTCATCAGAACATCGATTGTCAATGACACTTCCATTAGCATTAGATCCGCAACAATGGGAGACCGAAACGACCACTTACCAGTTCTATGATTATTTCTTGCTGCGGTATGCTGTCCATATGACCGTTGGTGATTTAATCTTATCAACCAATTTTGCCTACATGGAAGAAGTTCCCAATTTAATTCCATATTCCAGATCGAATCGATTAAGCACGATCAGTATGTTGACGCATATTTATGATGGAACCAGTTACGGTTTAACCAAAAATTATGAAACCCATCCGGGACCGCAAGGTGATCCCGATTTGCGACAAGAATTTTTGTGAGATCATAATATACACATATCAATGGAACCAATCGATTGGTCTGCGACCATCTTTGTTATAGGGATGATCATAGGAATTGTGATTCGATGTGCATATCAATCATATGATGATCCTCGACAGGTTAATCACGCGTATTGGTCATCGAAGGAAGTTTGGGTGTTTGCCGGTATACTCATCTTTGGTCTTGTAGTTCCGTGGATCACATGGATGTATGCACCACATTGGAAATATTATGTTCCCAAGACCTGGCAAATGTTCGGAGTAGTATGGTTGGTAACTGGACTGGTTGTTTTCTGGCGGTCACATCGGGATCTGGGACGTCAATTCTCGCCCACATTGGAAATTAAATACAATCATCAACTAATCACTCATGGAATTTACCATCATGTGCGTCATCCAATGTACTTAGCCCTAGCGTTGTTTTTGATAGCTGCTTTGGTATTGATTCCCAACATATTAAGTATCATATCATTGTTCTTGGCCGGGGGTGTGTTGTATTTTTTGCGTATTCGCCAGGAAGAATCGATGTTACTCCGAGAATTTGGTTCGGATTACGAACAGTATATGCAAGAGACTTGCGGAATCATTCCCTATGTGTGCCATCTCGTGAAATAAAGAAATTGAAAATGAGACACCTTTTGTGAGTTATCTCATTTTAAAATTCTCAATTCCAAAGACACTTCATTCCATCATAACATTAAAATCTAATCCAATGATGAACAAATCGTCTGTGTACGATGATCCTTCCGTTAAACGTCTTAGATGGCCCACAATCATATGATTATGACCAGTTAAATCTGTTGGAGTTTCGGGAGAAAAATCAGTTTTACAATGGATTTTTTCATCACTAGGACCAATTTTAATCGTTTGTGTGAAAGTATTCTGAGGATGTGTGTCTCCGACCGATTTAATCATCCATGTCAGATTAATATTTTCATAACTCCCACACATATCATTCATTGGGGTCCAATGTAAATGAGGAATAATCATAGAATTAATTTTCCAATTTTTAGGTAATTCTGATGTGAATTCCAATCCTTCATTGACGGGTAATACTAATTGTTGAACGACAATGGTGCCATCATCGGAATAATTGTAACGAATAAATTCTCGGTAGGAAACAGACCCATTTATGCTTCGAGCATAGGGGAGTAAATGAATTTCATTCCACATTGCAACTGGAGATAGCGGGAGAATTATGGGTCTCTGAACTGGCACATCTAAAATGTCTGTGATTGATTTTAATGCATTATTGGTTTGGTCAACCAATTGTGTGGCGATGGTTCTGGTTTTTTTGATGTGATTAATTAACGCAATCGCTTGATTAGCGCTGCAATTGGTGATATCAACCGTTTTCTTATCGAGCATCAAGTAGAATGTTGTATCAACATTCTGTTTACCTGGTGTGTTTTGCACCTCTTGTGTTTTATTGGATATCGGTTGGGATAGTAGAGGTATTTGTGGTGTTTGTGGTTGTGGTTGTGGTATTTGTGGTTGCGGTATTTGTGGTTGCGGTATTTGTGATTGTGGTATTCGCGGTATTTGTTGTTGTGTCAATGACCAATTTTGATGATGATGCCCGCGGTGATGATGTGTGTTATATTTTCGCCTGTGTTTGTGTATATTGGTAGAGTGTACATGGTGGTGATGGTTGTGGCTGTATTTATTGGATTGAGAAAGACTTATATTTCGTGGACCAAATTTAGAGAAATTATAACCCAATCGACCTCGATTAATGAACATTTTGTTTTTAAAAGCAAAGTATCGGTTTTCATCAAATCCCGTGTGATGGAAATGACTGTAATACTCTTCCTTATGTTGAAAATGCAAATCTTGTGACAATCCCCGATAGATTTTCAAATTAAATGTTGGATATAATTGCCGGAAAATATGCAAACTAGGCAATCGGTGCTGCTCAGCACCGATTTTTAAATAATGACAATAAAGATTGCCGTCGTATCGGCAGACATCCGAATATGCATGACGATAAAAATTCCCATCAAAAAATTTGGGACCATTAATAATAATTTTCCGATTCATTCGATATGACTAAATCGAATAATATATTATACATTGCTGAAAATAATTTCAAACGGGCTGTGATTATAATAGTATCGATGCTAGAAGAAATTATTCATTCGTGTTACACCGGATTGGGTGATTGCGTGATTGGATTTGTGTCATGTTTTCTACTGAAAACGCAACTGGAACGATGGCATACCCATCAGCCAATCCGGTTATCTCTTGCTTGGATTGGCGTCTCGTGCCCCTACATTAATCCCGATTTCATGTTCCGTGGTCGACTTTCGCGACGAAAAACACCAACTATCAATTGTTTATATAGTGGAACTGACGGGACCTTGGCTTTCTCCCATTATTATCACAGTCCCCGGTTATTGTATGATATCTCGCGTGCTACACATCTCCGAATCATTATCAATCAATATATCGGCAAATGTCTAATCGACGCGCACACATCACGCGAGGAAATCAAAGAATTAACGTATCAAGCTTACCGTTATTTTTGGACCCATGTGATCGAGACTGGAAAATTACCGTTTTCAATTCTTGCAACTACAACTACAACCACCGATATTTCCCTATGTCCTCCATCCCTGATCCCAACCACTTGGGATCAAATTGGAGTCATTTATCTTCGTGTTGGAGATCTTGCCCTTTGTCAGGGGCAAGATGTTTCCATGGAAATACGCCAACATTACCAAAGATTGAGTTCGCTCGATACACAGTTACCACCCTTTTTAATTCTACTGGGTGACGTGGATCATCATCTCTTACAGCAGGCCTATCAATCAATTTACGGTCAGACTCATCGTCAATTGATTCCGCTGGATGGAGTTATTCGTCACAGTAGTGGACCAATGGATCATGAGGCATGGCGAATAATCTTTCGTGATTTATTCATCATGTCACATTGTCGATTTTTCATCAATTTGACCAATTCTAGTAATTTTCCGCGAATTGTTTTATTTTTACGTTCAGAGACGGACACTCCTCCTCGACAGATTTATTTCGATCAACAGGGTCAATTGGTTCACATAACCGATCTAAGTATCATATTTCCTAAACATTACCGTTTTTGATCAAATTACTTGGATTTTGATTTGGTCAACCAATGTGATGGTTGACAAATGGTTACCGTATACGGTAATGTCTCCGAGAATCGACCGACACAGCCATCAAATCCTAACGAACAAAAGAAAGGTAAAATGGTGGAGAAGTCACCCGTCTTAAATGCATGAACCAATTCGGGATGTCCTTGTTGTAAGGCTGTGGCTAACAAGACATCTACGTTGGATTTGTGATCTAGGGCAACCAATCGTAAGGGTCGACGAATGGAATACGCAATGGCGGGTGACAGTCCATGCATATTCAGTTGTAACGACATGTACTCTTTGGGAATTTGTTTAAGAGAACTGTACAAAACAAATTGCTCCGGAAATTGATAGAAAAAGAGGCTTTGGGTATAGATCTGGGGTACACATGCCAATAGATAATGGTCGTAATCTGTGGGAGTGTGGAAACTGGAGGGTAATTGTGTTGAATAATCGCCTCCTGTACTACAGGGTGGAAGCTGGTAGTAAGCAATCACTGTTCCGTTGGTTAATTTGACTGATTGGACCATGTCGATATACATGATTCATTCAAATAAATTATATGTTTTTGTAACGAAAAATTGATGACGATTGGAATGATGGGGAACGGATCCATTTTATAATGTTAATGTGTCAACATAGTATTCGTCGGAAACATACCAGATATCTTAGACCCAAAACGTGTGATTGTGTTCTCTGTTGTCAGGAATATCAAGCACAAACACCCATTGTCGAGTGCAAATTCTGCCATCAGAATTTGCACTTGGAATGTCAAGGACAATGGATTGTCCACAGTATTCTCTGTGGACAAGAATCAACATGCCCGTTTTGTCGTCAACATTGGATGGTCAATGATTATATTTATTTTCCGATTTTAGTTTGATCTTTTCAGATCGAAATGATACGCTTTGATGTAAATGACAGGTTCAACGTTCACGTTTGAATGGGTATCCAGGTGTTGATAAGTAGATTTACTTTTAAACAACATCGGATCGCTCCCCATTGCAGACATTAATTGCCCAAATTCCTCACTCGGGATCTGAACACACGTAGAAGCACATTGCGTTCGTAATGATTCCGACCACAAACTATAAATTGAATGATATAGCTTGTTAATGAATGACTGATAGATCAAATAAATAGTATGGTCATATTTTTCTTTGATGATTTGTTTATGGTTTTTGAGAACAAATTGATGATCAAGCTCAGAACTGTTCGTCGCCATTCCCGGATGTGGATGCAAATATTTGTGGGCATTACAGTAACTCACATAAGAATTTTCATGGGATGTAATCAGATACCCACATTTTTCGCAGTCATCCAAGGAAATCATTGACTCGTCATGTGAGTATGAGGACTTAAAATTCATTAAATTGGTTAACATCTCGGCATGCAACTGTTCAAATAAGAATGTGACCCATTGAATGAACTCGTCCAGGTTCAACAATTGTGTCAGAACCAAAGTGGAGATATCATATTCCTTTTGTAAATTAACACAGAGAGTTGCAAGTACTTGATTTAATTCACCAGGTAAACGATGGCGAAAAATAATATGTGGCATGAGACAATCATAGTTGTTTAAATGAGTCCCGTTATATGTAAGTTTCGTTAAAACCGAAGGAAATTTGTCTTGGGATAAAGAATAAATATCACATGACCAATAAGATCATTCTAAAAAAACGCACTACAGTGGTGTCACTATCACCAACAACAACAACACCAACAACAACAACACCAACAACACCAACAACAACAACACCAACAACAACCAAAGTGATCCTCAAATCACGAAATAGTGACGCCTCCAACGCACAGCCACGGCTGCAGCCACAGGAAACAAAACCCGTGATTAAAATGATTCGTAAAACCGTTATTCCCATTGCAGAAAGCGACACCATGGCAATCGATCTCAATGATTCCGAATTAGCAGTGGTTTTGAAAAATAATCGAAAAGATTTAACAAAAGAGGAAATTATCGAACAGATGGAATCTCAGCGTGCCACATTGGTTAAGAATCAAACACAATATTCTCCATCAGACTACCAATACAAATTGCAAACAATTGATGCACTTTTATCAAAGTATAAAGTTGGTTGGATTCAGTCCAATGTGACGGAGATGCAAACGACACGGACGAAGATTGATCAGATTATCCTCAACAAGAAAATTAGCAATGATCAATTCAAAACTCAGACTGATCTCACTGGGGAAAACGATCACCAAGATCCGCACACTATGGTGGTGGTTGGAGGTCGAACATTTTTCGAAAAACATCGTAATTATCAACCGATCCCCAAAGAATTGGAGAAAAAGAATCCGGCCAATGAGAAAAATCGTATGTTTGGATTCGGTAATCACCCCCTACCACCAGATCTAAGACGGTTGATCGATTTCATGTAAATTTACAATAGAATGGGTGGGGTCGGGATTTTCGATTCCAATCATTTTAAAGTATTGGTACAAATTGGGGACACAACACAAGATTTGGTAAGATAATTGTCCTTTGTGGTAGGATTTTTGTGCATACATATTTTCTAAAACTGAGTCCATTTGGTCCATATGAAGAACCTCATGGGTAAATAAGCAAAATCGATATCCCAAATCATAACAATTCGCACAAATTAAAATTTCATGTTCACCATCAATTTCAAATCGATGGACAGTCTCAATATGCTTTACTTGACAATGTGGATTGTCACAATGAAGCACTTGGGGTGTGTTGAATGTTGATTGTGGTTTGTTATCGCCATCGGCTGTAATCCCAGTGGTGGGTGTCTCTGTCTCTGCACAAGATGTAAGAAATGCAAATAAGTCATTGGGATTGGTAGATTGTTGCACTTCATCCAATCCCAGTATCTGTGGTGGGTTACACTTACACGCCATAAGTTTAGTGTCAATCCGCAAGAGCACCCGTTTCAATTATCAATTTTTCGTCACTTAAAAAGGTGATATGATGATAACCATATGAGTGGATATGGATTTCCGCAAAGTTATTGAACAAATCAGACAGAAAGATCCAAAATCGCTTTTTAATTTGTCGCAAATCAGAGGTGTTGAGGAAACGTTACAATCCCTGCCATCTTTAGAATATTTGGGTCATGGGATTCAGTCCATTTGTTTTCAATCCGGAGAAGGTTTCGTGGTTAAATGTTGTATGAAACGGAAGAATTCGATCTTGCTCTCCAAGAAAATTCTCTTGTCTACTACTCAAGATCTAATTCAACGCGGTTTTCCAATCTTGCCTGCTCAATCGGTTTTATATGAAAATAACACATGGATGGTCTACACACAACCCATGTGTCGTGTTATGGAACGCGTGACCCTCAAATTTTGCTTACGAGTGCTTCTGTTTTTACAACAGATGATCGAGACCGATTTGCGTTTTTCTGATATATATTACAAAAATTTTGGAACCTATCAGAATAAATTCGTTTTATTTGACTATCATGAAATGGAACATTTCGACACGGCATCCAATTTTCTCATCACGAATTTATATTCACTTTTTAAACTGTTGGGATATCGAATGGGTTGGAATCGTCATCAAACTGACGGATCCGTGGTCAGTCATTGGGATGAAATTGTATCCAATAATTTTGGCCGGTCAATGCTGCCAATGGAATTAGCGGAGCTATTGTACTCATTGCACCAGAGGAACATAGGTGAGATCAAAACTCATTTGCAAATCGCGCAAGACTACTTGAAAAATAATTTGTGTCGAGATGTGTGCAGTTATCGTCGATGCCTGAAAATTAATCAACAAGATTTAATTGAACTCAATTACCCAAACAAATTGTATCAAATGCTGTTTCAATTGATTGATCAACGAGAGGTCGAAATCAAAACAGTGTATGATTGGCACGCGGCTGAATCAGGTGCCGGTTTGAAGTTGGCACAAGATTTTCCCAATATTGTAGTAACATTGGGATGTCACACGCCAGAAGAAGTCATTGGGACACAAGAAGTGATGGACCGTTGCGTGATTTATAACACTCTCTTGAACACACCTGAACTCAAACCGTTAGCCGTCATGCGTGCGCTCAATCGCGAACAGTATGACTTGATTATTTATGGGAGAATTGTGTTGGATTTATTGATAGCTGGAAAACTTGCTGAGTTACCACGAATGATCCGATCGCAAGTAGGTAAAGTCTGTTGTCTCGAAGTCCCGATGGTGGGAGATTATGAATTGGGTAAAATACAAACTCAAATCCCAGCGGCAACGTGTGATCCATTAATTTCTCCATTAGTCTTTCGGACATTTTTGCAAGTCAACCGTGTTAGAGTCAACCGATGTATTTTAATGGACAATAATGGTTCCGGTGAGCATCGAATGCGTAAGTATTTCTTTTGGTGTAGCTGAGGCCCATTGTAGCAAGGGGAAAATAAAATATCTGGTTAGGTGAAATATTATGGTATTTCGCCTAAACATAACACTTTTTATGGAAACGAATACGAGAGTTTTAAAGAAGCCGGAACCCGGTGCCCCATATGCCACCATCAAGTGGTTAATTAACAAAGAGATCATTGATAAACAATCGTGTCGAGGTATCCAAAATTTTCAGAATATTGTCTTTCTTAGCCACATTGTGGAATCGATCATAACTGCGGGCATTTTGTGTATAATTGGAACGGTGTGTCATGGCGATCATATTAAAGCATGATGGCATCTTGATCACTCGGTGGCGGCGATTTTTCGTAAATGGATATCCTTCTCCCAAGCTATTAAAAGTATCCGGGAAATGTTGTTCTTCCCAGAAAGAGCGGCGGAATCCCATTGATGCCTCGGAGATCATGGCACCTTTGACACGAGCACTGAAATTGTTAACGACATCATAAATATCCAAATCAGTCACTCCGACCAAATCATATTGAGGATATTTGAGCAACAAGGCTATTCTAGCATAGATCGAAACGGGATAATAATAGTCATCATCATCCATAAAACAAATATATTGATGTGTCGCATGTTCCACTCCAAAATTACGTTTTTGACCAATGGACAGACGTCCCGTGGTTTGTAAACGGTAATATTTAATCTGTGAATCCTGAGACAATAGACTGCTCAGCGATGAATCATCATCACTATCATCAACAATCACCCATTCGAGTTTTTCGCGTGGATAATCAAATAAATCCCAATTACGAATGGCCATCGGGAAAACCGCCTTACGATTATACGTCACGGTCACAATGGAAACGCACGGCAATTGCTCTGGGGTTAGGTGAGGTAATTTAAGAATTAATTGATGATCGGGTGTGATTTCTTGTTCAGCTTCCATCAGATCATGACTATCAACAATGGGTGGAGCAATCATAGGAGCGGATTCTGATGTGGATGTGGTCGATGCCGATTTCTGTGTCGATGATGTATTCCATAAGAATTGATATTGAGTCAGTGTGTTGTACGGGATCGCTGTTTGATAGGTATGATCGGGTTGGGCATAGTTTTCTAACTGTGTCAGTAAGTGATCCACTTCGGGATGATTAGAGAGGAGATCTAGACATGTTTGGGCCAGTTGTAGATAATCGGAAAAGATCACATAGGATGAATGGGACTTATCCAGTAATGGATCTTGACTTTTTTCTGAGACTACCACACATCCATTCGTTAACAAATAGGAGAGTCGGGCGGTTTCCAAAATACTGTGTTGGTAATAGTGAAGATTGATGACAATTTTAGACTGGCTGATTAATTGTGAACGTTCTTCGTTCCATAAATGATGACGAGCAACCACGAATAGTCCTTTGTTGCTGGTTAATTGATCAAGAATCTGTTGTCTACGAGGATTTATTGATCCATAGAATAGCACATCAATAGGGCGTTGACCCCAAGGTATCTTAGGTATGCTTTTCAAGCAAGGCATACAGAGGAGAGGGACATATTTAATTTGGGTGTATCCCCAGTGGCGCAACTGTTGGTAATTGATCAGGGAATAATCCCAAATTTCAATGGCTTTGGACAAATGTTGCCGATAGGTATCAGTAAACCAACCAGAATCTGGGTTGTTAGTTTGTTCCATTTGATAGACAATGTAGTGATGAGGAACAATCTGACTTACAAAATCATTCATTCCCAAAATTATGTACAAATCCATCCAATTGTCGGGTGTAATGGTGTGTGTCAGTTGGCATGGAATCTGATGCTGTGTCAGACATTCCAATAAACCGCGAGCTAAATCGTCAAATACAATATTTTCGTAATAAATGAATAACATGCCTTCAATACTCTCTATAATCAACACGTGTCTCTGTATTTATGTATGTTTACGTTCAAAATATATAAAAATAATTTCCCTTATACAGTATATAGATGGATAAACCGGTCTTTAACATCATCACTCGAACCAGTAATCGGCCTAAATACTTTGAAAAATGTCAGGCTTCAATAACGGCACAGACATATGACGCATCGTGTATACATCGGTATGTGACGTTTGATGATATGCATGATTTAGAGTCATATATCAAAAATTATCAAGGTTTGGTGATCATGGAGACTGATCGAGTCAAACGGAAAAATCAGCGTCATTTTCCATATCATTCTTACGTGAATGAGGTGTTGGCGCACCTCATCAAAGAAGAGCCAACTGGATGGATTGTTATTCTGGACGATGATAATCAGTTGGCACAGACAACCAGTTTGGAACATTTAGCCCACGAAATCACGGCTATTAAACAAGATCCCGATCACTTTTTTATCTGGAAATGTCAACTTGGTGACCATACTATCCCCAATGATCTGAATTTTGGACAAGCACCAGTCAGCGGTGATCTCCATATGAATGGTTTCGCTTTCCATGTGTCTCGTGCGAAAGATATTGTGTTTGAAGATCTTCGAGGAGCTGAGAGTAAAGTGATTGCGCAATTGTTCTCCAAATTGAAATGTCATTGGATTAACGAAGCATTGGTGACTATTCCCGGGATGGGCAATGGAACCCGTAAAGATTGGATTGAACTTCCATCAGATAAAAAGAAAACCGTGGGCAAACCTGTGATCAGTTTAAAACCAGAAGCATCAGCGGCCTTTAAAATTCCGGAACCCACAGTTTCTCTCAAAATTGAGCAAATTGGACCCGCAGGAAAAACCGAAATAAAAGTCGACAACGATGTCGACGAGGAAGAAGAGGAGGGAGACGAAGAAGAGGAGGGAGACGAAGAAGAGGTAGTTGTCGTTGCATCAGCTTTGTCAAATAAACCTATTTCTCGAACTTCCAATTCAACACCTGTTGTTGCATCTTCCCCAGTGCAGCCACCTGTACAGCCACCTGTTCTTCCGAATCCATTGGTTTCACCAATTCCACCGCCGACTACACAACTCCAAGAAACACGAGATTCTCCCCTACTTGCCCGTTTTGTGGAATTGCTTAACAGTGGACGTAAGATTTATATTTTGGATGATCAAAATATGAAACAATTGGCCAAGTGCTTATGTGAATCAATGAATCGATTGGATCTCCAGGAGAAAATGATTCAAACATTAGAGATGGATCTCAAGAAAAACAAAAAAGACGCGACAACTACGGTCACAGTACCCACCCCTTCCGTAAACTCTCGTGCACTACCTACAACTACAGCCACCACAGTTCCCATTGCATCACCTGCTTCCAATGGATTTTATAGTCGGTTATATGTCTTGACAGACGACGATAGTTCCAAAAATGCCGCCCTGGAAAGAAATAAAAAGATCCTGGGGAAAATGGAATACGAGGTCATTCAATGCAAAGATATGAGTTTGGCTCGTTATCAAGCTCGCATTCGCGAGCTTCTGATCCAAGCCAGAGATAACAATTATGAACGGATTGTCATTCTCAACGGTAATGATTTGCTGAATACCAAATTTGTCGGACTCTTGGACAAGCAAATCGCCACGATTAAGGAGGAGTGTCTACTCTGGTTCTTGGGTGACGTCCGTGAAGCACCTGCAAAGAATATCGACAGTACCAAATTCATTTTGGAGGACTATTTGTACATGTATGATGACATTGTGGAAGCCAAGATGACTAGTTCTGAGAAAGCAAAAACACATTGGAAAACTTATGGTCACCGTGAGGGGCGATACGCAAGTATCGAGGCACTCAACTCCCCCTCCCAAACAATCACGTGCCAACATGGATTTATGATTACAGCCGAATTGTATGAACGGGCTATCGAAATCATTGATAAGCAGAAGCCTAATGATCCCAAGAATTTCTTAATTGAATTGCAACAGAAGAATACAGTTGATCCCAAGAAAATCTGGACCAGTCGTCCGGATTTGATTATTCCCAGTTTTGCTAATCCATCCAGTGATTCCAAAAATAAACAAATTGCTCTGAAAAATGGTTGGTATTACAATTTTTACAAAAGCAATAAATGAGAAAATAAGGGTGCTCCGATTAAAATTTGATGAGATTTAATATCATTATTTATAGCGATTTTAGCATCATATTAATATATACCATGTCCAAAGGTGAATCTAAACAATATACTCGTGATGAGTTAGTACGTCTCAACGTGTATCGATTGAGACAAATTCCTGCAGATAAGAGATACACCTTATTGAGACAATTTGTAGTGACTGAGCGTGATGTTAATCTTTCAACCGTTGTCAAACAACCAGTGATACCATCCTATTTGAAACATCGATATGGTGATCTCACTTCTCATGCACCTGGTCCATGTCATGATGTTGCCTCATCGTCCGCGTCTTCATCTTTCCCGCCCAACAGAACATTGCATATGGTTAGAGGTCATGATCACAATGATGACCACATTAGCCGTAGGAAACTCTATGTTCGGAAATCGGAAACTGAGGCCGACCTGGTCATCGAGCAAATTCAAGAAATTTTAGCAAAATTGACAGATGGTAATAAGGAGAAAATGTTTGCAGAATTCAAATCCAAAAATATCCCCGACGACTGTGGCTCCATCCTAATTGATAAATTTTATGAATTTGCTGTCAATAATTATCTGATTCATTTGTATGTCGAACTGATTTTCTTACTCGCTGATAAAAATCCACGAATTTATCAACAATTGATTGATCGAATCGAAACCATCTCATTTGAGGAATTATCAGCGGATCCAATGGAAAAACGGATTCGAATGGGCAATCTGATGTTAACTGGTGAGATTTATTTGCAAAATCCACGAGTTATCAGTCATGACCATTTTTTTAAAGTGGTTCATTTTCTTGCAGACAGAACTGACCTGAAAAACTCATTGTATGCGGATTATTTACAAATGTTATGCGAAATTTCGAAAAAAGTTCTACCCAGTACTCACACTGATTCGCAATGGGAGCCAATTGTCCGCCATTTGTTGGCAATTTCACGCAATCGTGAATATGATCATCGATTCCGCTTATTG
>Ga0172381_10000403_pt1 | contig 52003 bp, 51 predicted proteins | sample Leawel6488metaG_FD_119754 | JGI IMG/M metagenome (GOLD analysis project Ga0172381, IMG submission 119754) | Leachate microbial communities from a municipal landfill in Southern Ontario, Canada - Leachate well 64-88 metaG | ecosystem: Engineered > Solid waste > Landfill > Unclassified | place... | reverse complement strand
GCTCGACATCATCACGGTGTTGATGGTGCACATGCAGAAGATCAAGTCCGACGAAGAGAGGCTTGGCTATCGCATCGGACAGAGCATACCGGTTCTTCTTCGCGGACGCGCGGACCAGACTGGTGTTATCGCCGGCTTCGACGGCAACAAGCTCATCGTGAGCACTATGATAGACGGTCATCGCCGTTTGGTTACGATGCGTGTGCCTGAGGCCCAGGAAATACCCGAGAGTCTCCTGTGACCGCGCCAATTCTACGCGGTATCGTTTTCGCTCACAACAGGAGACACGTGTGACTTCCCAAGTTGCTTTGGAACAATCGTACAGCGCCAAGGACATCGGCATCCTCAAAGATCTCGAGGGTGTGCGCAAGCGTCCGTCCATGTACGTCGGCGGCAAGGACGCAGCCGGCGCTTTCCGCATCGCCAAGGAGATCATCGACAACTCCGTCGATGAGCATGCTGCTGGCTTCTGCTCCCTCATCCAGATCGCGTACAACACCAACACCGGCTTCGTCCTGGTTGTTGATCGCGGCCGTGGCGTCCCTGTGGACAAGCATCCCGAGACAGGGATCTCCGCGCTGACGACAGTGTTCACGACCTTGCATGCTGGCGGAAAGTTCAAGGAAGGTGTGTACAAGAACTCTGGAGGCCTGCACGGTGTCGGCGCCTCCTGCACGAATGCTCTTTCGGACCTGTTTGAGGTCTGGAGCTACCAGGTTCCTGGTCCTCGGGCTAAGCCGGCTTGGCATTATCAGAAGTTCAGCCGCGGTCTTCCTGTAACCGCTGTGCTCAAGTCCGACCCGCCGGGTGGGTGGGCGGCCAGCAAACGCGGAACGATCGTGCGCTTCCATCCGGACAAGGAGATCTTCGGAACACACTTGCCTGATCCTGCGCGCTTGTTCAATGAGACCCGTGACTTGGCGATGCTGAATCCTGGTCTCGAGATTCAGCTCAAGATCAACGAGAAAGCTGCTCGTTTCAAGTACGACAGCGGTATCGTTCACATGGTGTACAAGGAATCCGAGAAGGATAGCTTGCTTGCTCAGCCTTTCAGGCTCTACGAGAAGAACTGTCTGGACTTGGCTTTGGCCTGGTACGATGACGACAGCGTTACTGTGCGCTCGTATGTGAACTCGATGTACACGTCCAATGGCGGTACGCACGTAGACGGATTCCGAGCAGCACTGACGCGTGCTCTGCGTGAAGCGTCAGGTGCTGATTTCGAGAGCAAGTACTGGATGATGGGTTTGCGTGTTGCTCTGCATTGGCGCATGCAGGATCCAGACTACCGCTCGCAGACCAAGGAAGAACTATCATCCGACGTCAGCAATGACGTTCGTGACCTTGTCTTCACAAGGCTTGCGCTTTGGCTGAAGCAGCAGCCGCAACTTGTGAAGAAGCTGACGGAGCGCGCGGGTCGGTTCCGCAAGAACGAAGAGCGATTCAAGGCAGATAACAAAGCCGTCAAGAACCTGGAGCTCGGTGGGAAGGATGAGCTCGCAATCGATCCTTCGAAGTTCACACAAGCCGACTCCTGGGTTCCGGCGCACATGCGCGAGCTGGTGCTTGTCGAAGGTGACTCTGCTGGAGGCAGTGCTCTGATGGCCAAGGCTCCACACCACGAGATCATCAAGCTCCGAGGTGTTGGCATCAACGCGCAGCAGCAGTCCAGTGGTCGCGTGCTTGCGAATCCGGAAATCAAGCTGATCATCCGTGCTCTCGGTATCCGTCCGCGGGAGACCGACCTGTCGAAGATGCGCACAGGATGCGTTACGTTGCTGACCGATGCAGACCAGGACGGAAAGCACATCGCCAGCTTGCTTCTTGCTTTCTTCAAGGTCTACTACCCAGAAATCATCAGGCAAGGGAAGCTGCGCTACATCAACGGTCCGCTCTACATAGGCCAGTTGAAAGATGAGCGCAGGTTCGGTGATACCAAGGAAGAGGTTCTCGAGCAATTTAGCCCCAAGCAGCAAGGTGGTGTGCGCTTGACGCGCCTGAAGGGTTGGGCTGAAGCTACGGCCGAGCAGCTCGAGGAGATCGCGTTCAATCCTGAAACACGACGGCTTGTCGTCCTCTCCATGAATGACGAGGACGAGCTCGCTATTGCCAAAATCATGGGTGACGATGTTGCCCACCGCAAAGAGCTGCTTATGAGCGGCGGTGAAGAAGCAGCAGAAGCAGAAACGGAAGACTGATGGCAGCGAAGAAACAAACAGCAGAAGGCCAGGTGTCACGTCCGAAGATATCTGGCTACTCCGTGAAGGCAGACAAGAACGTCGCACACGAAAGCGCAGGCGCGTTCGTTACCAAGAAGATGTTCGAGTACGGGCGGTTTACAATCGAAGATCGTGCGATTGCTGACTACCGTGATGGGCACATTCCTGTGCGCCGCCGCATTGCACACGAGCTCAACGAGATGTCATCGTCTCCGTCTGGACCTTTCTTGAAGGTAGCACGTGTGACAGGCGGTGTGATTGGAAAGTGGCACCCTCACGCTCCGCCTGTAGGGCCTCTCGTAAACATGACGTTCGATCGGTACCCGTTGATTGATGGTCAAGGAAACTTCGGAACAATCAAAGGTGATCCAAACGGAGCTGACCGCTATATCGAGTGTCGTGCATCTCGCTTGCTGAAGCCGCACTTTGCTTGTGCAGAGGTCATGGACACGGTCGCGAACTATTCCGCTGAGTTTCAGGAGCCTCTGGTGATCAACACCAGGTTACCCATGCTCCTCATGAATGGAGCCTGCGGCACAGCTCTCGGCTATGTGTCCAGTATCCCCTCACACAACCTTACAGAGGTATGCCTCGCTCTTGAGTATGTTGCACGTAGCTGGAAGACGGCCAGCATAGCAGGCGTCCTCGAACATATCAAGGGTCCTGACTTCTCGTTCGGTGGTGTGCTTCTGTCCGGCAAGGATGAGCTTGCGCTTTTATATGAGCAGGGGTGGGGAAAGCTGCGGTTCAGTTGCGACTACAAGATTGAACCACACGATAAGTTCCCGAACGTCACCAATATCATCGTTCATGGGTTCCCGGACCCCTTCAACGTAAAGAGTTTTGTCAACAAGACGATCCCTTCCTTCAAGAACGATCGCGTCATTGTCGGCTACTCTGAGCACTACAACAAGAAGACGCAGGAGTTGCGCCTAGTCATCTCTGTAGACAACCAGGGCGCACTGAAGCGTGTGTTGACTGCTCTGCAGTGCACAGCAACATACCGCTTCAACGTAACCGAGCGCAAATCCGACGATGAGATCGACACCGAGTTCTTGGAGCACGTGCCTTTGGTTGCGTTGATGCGCAAGTGGCTTCTTTGGCGCAAGGCCGAAGAAGAGAAGATGATGCACCTTGCGCTCAAGAAGCTTGCCGCCTCCAAGTTCCTGGAAGACTGCAAGCTCTTGGCTATGTTGAACATCAAGATTCTGGCTGCGGCCATTGAGCAGGACAAGGAAGACGCCAGCACCTACTTGCTGCGTGTCATGAAGAACGTGACACAAGAACAGATCGATACGATGCTAGGCTTCCGCCTGAAAGACCTGAAGCGCCTGGACGAAGGTGCCTTGCGCAAGAAGATTCAAGGCATCGTCGGTGACATCGCTGCTGTGGATCGTGATTTGCAGCGTCCTATGGCTGTCGTTGTTCGCCATCTTCGCCAGATCTCAGCGGACTACGGTGATGCTCGTCGCACACGCACGAGCGGTCGCCTGCAGGATGAGCGCAAGATGCAGCAATCTGGCACTCCGCGCGTCTTCGGTGCAACAGCAGACGGTAAGCTGCTTGGTGTCGTCGACGAAAAGGGTTCAAATAACTCTGTCGTCTTGGCTGTACCCTCGTACGAAGGCCAAGCTGTGTTCGGCTCCGCTAGCGTTGTCGGTTTCTTTGGCGCCGCTGACGTCGGTAAGGCTGGTGTTGGTTTTGAAAGTGTTGTGGGCGTCGCTTCCAGGGAGGCTCCGCTTCTCTTCGCTGTCGGTGTGAACGGTCACTACAATCTCGCTGAGCAAGACCGTGGCTCTAGCAAGACCGTACCTGTGTTCCTGAAGGAAACGAACCTCCTTTACGGCGCCGGTGTCTGGCCGGAAGACCGTGTTCTTCTCTGGCGCGAGAAGAAACACAAGTGTGTGCTGGTGTCGGATCTGCGTTGCATGCGCAAGAACGTCAAAGGTGTGCGCTTGCCTCTTGTTCCGGAGCGCGTGCTTGTTGTCCGCGCGCATCAAACACTTGTGGACGCCAGCGGTTCCTTGTGTCCTGCCTCCGCAGCTGTGCACGCTCTTGGTGACCGCAACCTTGTTGTTCTGCGCTCCGGCCGCCGCCGCATTCTCGACAAGACCGCGACGTGCCGTGAGCTGCGTAACGGTGTCGTTGCTGCTGTTCACGATATCACACTTCCGAAGGTCAGCTGATGCCTCTTGTTTCGGATCCCAACTACGCCGACGTTTTCGTCTGCTTTGACGTGCACAATCTCGTTGGTCGTTGTGAGAACGGACCGAGCGGAACCATGACGAACCGTTGCGGCTACCCAACGAATGCGATCGATATCGGCCTGGCTAAGGTAAGGCTTGCCGCGGAGTTCGCTGGTCTGTCACACAACCTCCGCGTGTGCTTGGTTTTCTCTGCTGGTGAGAACAGGTCTGTTCGTGGATCTGTGTACCCACAGTACAAAGCAACACGCCCTGTGAAGGAGAGGCAGACGTTCATTATTGCAGGAACACGCGACGTTCGTCTCGATGACGGCCAGCTCTATACGTTCGACTACGAACGCGACGACGTTCGTCGTCTTTACGAGCGCGACTTGATCGCAGCAGGTGAGGTTCACAACTGCGTCCAGCGCGAGTACAACGGCGTTCGTGATTTCATGGAGGTCGTAGCAACACTCCCGTGCCTGATTCTGCACATGCCTGACAACGACGGAGAGACCGACGACGCCCTGGCGACATTCACGCATCTGGCTCGGCCGAAGCCTTGTGTTGTGGTCAGCGAGGATCGAGACCTGTGGGCGTTGATGAGTTCGCGTGTTACTGTCATCTCGAAGCCGGAGAAGGCCTACGGAATTCCAGACATGCAGGCTCGTTTCGGGATCGCTGAACCTGGAAAGCTGCCGCTCGCCAAGGCCTTGTATGGAGACGATACCGACAACATCGTCAAGGCCGTTGTGAACGTCACCGACAACTCCGTCGGAGACTTGCTTCGTCGTTGTGTGCCTATCGATGGTGAGCGTTGGTTCACACCCGCGTTCATGCGGGAAGTGGCGGCGTCTGTTGACTCCGCGTCTGGACGCCAGGCGCAGACGCTACGCAACCTACTTGCTGCCGAACGTGATGTTCTCTTCCTGGAGAAACTGGCACGTCTGCGTCGTGTGCGTCTATCATACACGCTCGGTGTCCGCGACGAGACTGCCTTTGATGCACACCTTCAGTGGTACGGCGTTCAACAAAAACGTGAAAAACTTCTTGTTTTTGCTCGCTCTTAGTTGACGAGCATACAAAGCATGTCGTAAATTTGTGTTTAGCTGTCAAGTGTCCTAACGACACGCAACCACAGCAACACACCAAATCAAGGAGACAACCATGGGTACTGCACCTGCAGCACCGATCGCAACCCCTCAGCGTCGCGCTCCGCGCCCGCCGGCAGCGCCCGCCGCTGCTCCTGTCGTTCCTGTCGCTGCTCCCACCAGGCGTGCGCGCATTGCCGCCGAAGCCGCTCCTGCTGCCGAGGCACCCACCAGGTCGAAGCTTCCTCCGATGGACGAAGCGACGAAGAAGGCCTTCCGCGCTGCGCAGGTTCGCTTCAAGCGTGCCGGCGACGACGCCGCCACCGCCAACCAGAAGGCTCTTGCTGCGATTGGTGCTGGTGTGCCCGCCAAGACCAAGCGCGCGCCTGCCGCTGCTCCCGCGCATGACGACGCCGCGGCTCCCGCACGTCGCGGCCGCAAGGTCGCCGATCCTGCTCCTGCGGAAGCTCCGAAGCGTCGCCGCACCGCACCGCCGGCAGACACTGCCGAGTCTTTCGGTTCCGGGCCTCTCTTCGTGCTCACGAAGTTGACCGGCACGAAGTCCTCGACGGTCAACGGTTCCAGTCTGGACGATGTCGTCGCGAAAGCGCAGGCGCAGAAGTTCTGATCACAGCGCCATCTGAACTCTTCACGAAAGCCAGGATATAACGTCCTGGCTTTTTCGTTTCTTGTTTTGTGTTCTGTTTTTGTGCGGCGGGTTCGTAAATAGTCGGCAAAGGGTACAACGAGCGTGGTAGGTGCAATGTCGGTTCAAAACGGGATAGGCAGTGTACCTCCAGCACAAAGCGACGCTTTGTTGGACTTTTTGCAACGAACACTTCAAAGCATCGATACTCGGTTGTCCGCGGGTCCCGATGTGGTGCACCACCAGACACAGGACAAAGGAGATACCATGAGCCCTCGTACTTCAGCTGCTCCCGCTGCCGTAGCACCTGTGCGGCGCGCAGCCGCGTCCGCACCTGCAGCGGCTTCACGCCCTGCTGCCGCTCCTGCTCGCGCTGCCGCTGCTCCTGCGGCTGCTCGCCCTGTTGCTCGTGCTGCCGCCCCGGCAGCAGCGCCTGCTCGGGCTTCCGCACCAGCAGCACGTCCTGCAGCGGCTCCTGCTGGTCGTCCTGCACAGCCATCCGCCGCACGCCCGGCTGTTGCACCAGCAGCACGCACGGTTACACCTCCCGCTTCGCAGCCTGCCGCTGCTCGTCCTCGCACAGGTGCTGCTCCTGCGCCTGCGCCTGCAGCCGCCTCCGCAACCCGGGCGCCGGCTCCTCGCCGCGCAGCTCCTGCTCCGCTTCCGGAACCGGAAGAGGTGGATCCTGCCGGGTTCGACGAAAATCCCGACCAAGGCTTCGGCGATTTTCCTGATGCTGGTGAATTCGGCGCCGGTGGCGACTTCGGTGACTTCGCTGACCCGGCCGCCGAAGCGGCAGAAGAAACCTTCGGTGGTGATGACCAGGACGGCGCTGGCTCCCAAGATCCTGCTTTCGATCCCGACCAGGACGGCGGCGACGGCCAGGAACAGGATGTCGGCGACGGTTTCGGCGACGGTTTCGGTGAAGAGCCGGCAGAAGTCGAAGAGGCGCCTGTCGACAACACGCCGAAGCTCAAGGCCGGGGAATACGCACTGGCCAAGGGTGTCAAGTACTACGAGTTCTCCCAGGGCTCCGATGGTGCGTGGAAGGCAGGCAAGCTCGGCGCCGAGCTCGCACGCAAGGTGAAGGTCATCTATCAGGACGACTACGCCGCGCAACCGATCGTGAACAAGCAGAACAAGCCAGGTCAGACCTGGGTGCTCGTGGCCAAGGGAAGCGAGTTCATCGTCCTGGTTGCTGAGACGCTCACCAACATCGACGGCTCTCCTGTCACGCTCAAGGCGCCGAAGGCTCGCGCGGCTGCTCCGGCGGCCGCTGCGCACCACGATGAAGTCGCCGAGAGCTTCGATGCAGATCCTGTCGACGCAGATCCTGCAGTTGGTGTGGATGAACACTCCGAAGAGCAGACGCAGGCACTGCAGCAGCTCGCGGATGCTGTGAACGCGATGCGCTTGGCGTTCCCCGCTTTCGACCAGCTGCTCGCCGGCGGTTGATCTGAACCCAGAGGGGTTCCAAGAAGGGTCGGGTCCTAGCGGATCCGACCCTTTAATTTTGCCCGAACCTGTCGTATGTTCGTAAATAACAAAGTGGCTTGAGTAACAGCCACGGCGTCGCAAACCTCCAAAGGAAATGGTGCATGGCACATCCCAATGTCGACTTGGCTTCCCGTCTTGCCAAGTGGGCCGATTCTGGCGTAGATAGCGAAGGGACACTTGTTGAAGGAAAGCGCAAAGGCTACATCATCAAGGCTGGTGATGTTTGGTCCCTGAGCGACAAAGGTCGTCAGTTTCTGGAGAAATGGGGTGCTGTGTGTCGGTAGGTAAAACAGCAGCTGCGCCGCATACACTGCCTGAGCGCTACCGTCCGCCGTGGTTGAGTGGCATGATCGGCAACGGCAGCTTGTTGAAAATCGTCGGTCAGCACCTGCGGGCTAACACACTTCCACGTGTTGTCTTTGTGCATGGACCTAGCGGTGTCGGCAAGACAACATTGAACTCGATTCTCGAGCGTGCTCTTACGTGCACAGAAACAGGCGAAGCCGGGGAACCTTGTGGAAAGTGTGCAAGCTGTCAGGCACACAGGGCAGGAAACCAACCTGACGTTCTCCGTGTGAACTGTGGTGCTGATACCGGAATTGCAACCATGCGTGACGCTCTTGCTTACGCGCGCATGTATCCGTCGATCTCACGTAACCGCGTCATCTTCCTGGACGAGGTCCAAGGCCTGTCTGCAGCAGCGGAGCGTGCTCTTCTTGTCTGTTTGGATCACCCACCGGCGAATACTGTTTTTCTTGCGGGATCAATGTCTCCGGACGAGGTCAGCAAGGCATTCAGGGATCGCTGCTTCTCGGTTCAGTTGAAGCTTGTTGCGGTCAAGGAGTTGGCCGCACACGTTTCGAAGATAGCTGCACACCAGAAGGTTCCTGTACAGCCTCCTGTTGCTGTAGCTATTGCCGAAGCGGCGGAAGGTGTTCCGCGTGCGGCCTTGCAGCTTCTGGACATCGTGCTCACTGGCATTCGTGCCGGTGTACAGATCGATCCGGAAAAACCGCACGAGGCCCTCTCGAAGTTGTCGGCTGGTACGCCGAGCACGATGGCGAAGAATGCAGTCCTCGCCTTGTACGCCAACGACGCCAGCACATTCGTACGTTTGGTTTCGAAGTCCGACCACGCTGTCGGCATGATCCGCTCCATGATCGTGCACAGCGCTTCCGGAATCCGCTTCGCTGTTGCCGGCGAGGCTGTCTTCGAGAACAAGTACGCAATGTTCACAGCGAAAGATGTACACGAAGCCGCGTTGAAGTTGAAGCTGTCTGTTACACGCAGGGCAGAGATCGGCCGTGCGCTTGAAGAGGCGCTCAAGCTTTCAGCTTCGTACAACGTCGACGCTGCCTCTGTTCTTGTTCATACTTGCGCTCTGCTTGCCTCCAAGGCATGACAACGATTGTTCCGATCCAAGGCGGGGCGCTCGCTGTGGCCAGGCATGGCTTCGGTGTTCAGCTTCGTGGTGTATACACACCGAATGAGATCTACAGATCCGCCCTGGCTGCCAGTTCTTCTGTGCGCCGCTCGGACGACCCTGAGTTTTTTGACTCGTACTACAGCTATGCATGGTGCACATGGGACAAGCTTGGTATAGACGCGTGTGCTGCCCTGTGTGAACGCACGCGCCTTGTAACACAAGCGTCTTTTTCGAAGTCCGACGTCCACACGAACTACGCTGGTCTCGGCAAACCTTATGATGCGTGCTGGGATAGCTACATATCAATCACGGACCGCTTGTCCTTGCTTCGCCGTGTCGCTCCGAACCTTGAGCATTTGAAGTTGCTGGACATGGGCTGTGCAGGTGGTCGCATGCTTCTTCTGTACCATGCCTACGGGCTCGACGCGTACGGCATCGAAGCGAATGTTGCACACTACGTAAGCCGCTCCGACTTGGTTCGCGATCGTGTTGTTCTTGGTGACGCGCTCGCAAGCATGTTCCTGTGGCGCAACGAGAGTTTCGACATTCTCGTCTGCAGCTTGCTTGGTACAGTTGCATTTCCAGACCTACAGCACTTGTTTCGCGAGTGTCGTCGCGTGCTTGTGCCTTCAGGGACATTGGTCCTTGACATACCGAAGCGGGAGCGTGCGTTCATCGGCAACGAGCTCGTGGAGGACTACAGAACATACCTGAAGACAATCCGTGACGCTGGCCTCAAGCCAGTCACGTTCTATCGCCAGCAGCTACTCGTGAGGAAGCCATGACCTCGTTACCTACACCAGCAGCACCTGCTATGGTTGCGTCTCGTGCCCGCAAAGGTACGGAGTTCGTCTACTTTGTGTTCGAGAACGCGTACGGGTACAAAGGCCGACATCTTGTGAACCTGCGCAACGTCGGTTTGTGCAACGTCATCGGCCGGAACCAGGAGTCCAAGTCGACGTCGAGCTCTGGCGCTGGGAAGAGCAGGATGTGGCGCTTGTTCTTGTACCTGTTCTACGGCAAGGTTGCTTTGGAAGGTTCGGAGACTGTCAAGGACATGATGGTATTCCCTGAGGACTTCCGCCTTGAGGCTGGATACATCACCAGGGACGGCAAGGCTTACATACTCCGCGAGTCCAGGAAACACTCGAAGTTCGGTGATGGTCTAGTGCTTCTCCAGTGCCCTGAAGGATTCCGCAGCCAAAAGCGTGTTCCTGTTGGTGCTGAGAACGCTCCGCAGCTTCTTCGTGCTCTCGCACAGTCGCAGATCAACCTGACATACAAGGAAGCAACAGGCACTGTGATCTGGCCGCAAGGTTTTGGTCACGCTCTCATCCGCGGGAAACCCTCGGAACGTGCACAGTGGTTGTCTGACCTAACAGGCCTGACACAGTATGACGACATGCACCAGGAGCTCAGCGAGCGTATGCGTCAGGTGCGTGCTGAGATCTCAACACTGCTTGAGTTCCGTGGTGAGTATCGTGTTGTTGAAGAAGACCTGCAGGCGCTTACCGCAGAAGGCGATATCGAAGCCGTCAAGGTCAAGGGTCGGCAGTTACAGGCCGACGTGCGCAAGCGCACTGACGAGATCAAGGCTGTTCGTGACCGCAAGCAAAACGCGTCGCTCAGGCTTGCTACGCTGCGCCGCATAGACTCGTACGTGTCCGCTGCCCGCCTTCTCAAGCTCGAACTCTCCGAGCGCGATCTGGCACAACGCGGTGAGCTCCTGCAGACGTTCGAGGTGTCAGCTGCTTCAGCAAACACAAGAGCGGCGCAGCTTCGTCAGAATATCTCCGACGTTACCAGGCTCAAGCAGCTGCAGCTTGAGTTGGGTTCAGACCTCACCGAGGTCGTAGACACCGAAGATGCACGCCGTGAACACACCGAGCTTGTTGGTTCGGTAATCCCGCGCCTTGAGCGTATCGCTGAGCAGACTACGGAGACCGTGGACGCTGTTGCAGCCGCAGCGGCAGATCTCGAGAATGAGCTGCAGACGTACGTGCAGAATCTACGCCTGGGCGCTGATTCTGGCGCCGTCGACGACTTCATTCGCGCCACACAGGCACGCATCGCCGAGATCGACGGTTCCGTGTCAGCCAACACAGCATCCAGCCACCGCCTGGAGGCAGCGCTGCGGCTGCAGGCTGGTTGCGAGTGTCCGACATGTCTGCAAGTGGTCACAAACTCCGAAGTCATCCGCAACGCTGTCGCTGGTTTGAATCTGGCTACTCAGCAGCTGCGCACCGAGCGTACAGCACTAGCGGACGAGCTCGCATCTGCTCAGGACATGCTCGCTGTTATCGACGCCCTGGCGGACATCCCTGCGCGCACTGCCCAGGCACAGGCTCGAGCACAGGCGTTGGTCGACTTATCCGAGTCTCGTGCTCGTGCTGCTGACCTCAACGCCACGCTCACAGTTGCTTCCCAGAAGACAAGGAAGGTCGCTGAGCGGGATTCGCTGCTATCCCGTGTAGGTGGCCTGGAAGAAGCAGCTTTGCGGTCAGAGCTCGAGACAGTCCTCGCCGATCTTGTCGGTGTCGACACGCGCCGGCAGAAGTACACGGAGGCGCAGAGCACCTACGATTCCGCGTATGCTGCGGCCTCTGAAGTTGGCGTTGATGATCCGTTCAGTTTCGATGTCTCTACTGAGATTGGAAATTCATTGAAACTGATCGATCGCTACGATGCCTGGCTGGCTCAGGCTGAAGCTGCTCAGACTTCCGACAACGGCAGGATTGTGAAGCTTCTCGGTATCGTGCGCACGCATGCTGAAAGATCGCAACACTTGACGGAGCTGCAGGAGAAAGTCGATCGTCTTTTGGTCCTGGAGGATGAAGAGATCATTCTGGCGGCCAACATCAAGGCGTACTCCAAGACCGGCATGAAGATGGACCTTCTCAAGAACGTTATCGACCGCATCAGCGTGCAGCTGCCGAAATGGGTTCGGTACTTGTTCACAGAGCCGTACTTTGCCGTGAAGGCCTACGGAACCGCGACGAAGTTGTCGCTGCAGGTTCGTAAGAAGTTCGTAGTGGACAACAAGGAGATCATCAAGTGGGTTGATGCTTCTGCGCTCAGTGGTGGCGAGGAAAGCAGGTTCGCTGTCTGCATCATGCTTACGCTGGCGGAGCTTGTTGCTCCGGAGAAGCGCACAAATCTTCTCGTCCTCGACGAGACTGACAGGTCTTGTGACGCGTACGGGCAGCAGCTCATCGCCTCCCTGCTGATTCCAATGATGCGTCGCAAGAAAGAGTCTATTTTTGTCATCACACACCAGCTCCAGATCGATCCGCAGGTTGTCGACTCCGAGCTCTACGTGACCAAACACAAATCCGGCTTGACGGAGACCAACATGGTCTCGACAAGCAAACGTCGATAGGAGACTGATCATGCTGTGCTTCGCATTCCTCGATCCTCAGTCAATTCGCCTTCTCCTCGACAGGACCAAGTACGACGGTTACGTTCTACCGTCCGCCGCGGACAGCAAAGGCAAACTCACATCCAGCTACGAAGACATCGTGTCCGGAGAGCACCGCCGCGTTCCTGTCTTCATTCACCAGGACATCCCGTCGTTGCTTCTTGTGCTCCGCAGCGGAAAACTACGCCGCGACGTCGGCAAGCATGTTCTTTGCGCTTCGTTGACGGTTCTCACGGAAAACATGCTCGAGCCCTTGGACAAGAATAGCAACGCCGCATGGCGTGTGCGCAACACCATTGGAGCTACACTCAACCGGACGATCACAACAGACGGCGACATCGATGAAGAGACGGAGAACAGATTGTGTGCACGCATAAAAGCTAGCACCACTGATCCCAAGGTGAGTGTGCCTGCTGTCGTTGTGTCTTCAACATCGTCCCTGGAGTCGATGCTTGGTGCAAGCACAGCCGACAAGTCTCTAGTTCGCGCCATCCTGAAGTACCTGCTTTACGGTTACGTGTCTGAAGCAGCAGCAACACTGGGATCCACTCCGGCGGACATCACCGCGGCAGCGCGGCACAAGCTGTCGGCGTTGAATACGCGCGTCTTCGTTGCTTGGTTGCGTGAAAACAAGATCAAGGTATCTCGTGAAACATTGATGCAGGCGAAGGACGTTCTTGTTGCTGGCGGTGTGAGCCGCACGTTGTTGCACTATTGCTGGCGTCGCCTGCTGGCCAAGCGGCCGTTCGACTTGGCTGTTGCTGATACCGGGTGCAGTGCGCGCCTGGCCTCCCTTGTTGATCGTTGTGGTCTGACCGTCGACGACTTTCCGAAGCCGAAGGTTCAAACAACGCTTACGAAAGCCGCACCAGATCCGAAGTCATCATGCACAACGCACATTGTTCCTGACGGTGTGTATTCGTTTACGCAGCTTTTGCGCATACTTGGTGAAACCGTCGGGCACGCTCTCGAGATTCTCGGGAATACGACCAGCAAGATCATGTTCTCGCGGAATCCGGTTTGGTTGAACAACGACAACCACTGGAGGATCACAGACACTCCGTTGGCTATGTTGTACAAAGGAGCCAAGCACAGGTTCGTCTCAGCCAGTTACCATCAGAAAGCGAAGGTTGCTGCTGTGCAGACAGTTCCTGTGAAAAGCGCCGCGGTTTCGCGACCCACAGGCGCGAAGCTGTCGGCTCTGGCTCCTCTCCCTCGCGTGCGTAAACCTGCCGCGGTTGCTAAACCTGTGCTTCCTGCTCAGCCTGCTCGAGCTGTTGCTAAGGTGGTTCCTAAGACTTCAACCAAGACAGTAGCCCTTGTGTCAAAGACTGCGAAGGGTACTTTGGAAAAGAAGCCAGCAACTTCTAAGAAAGCTGCTGTCCCTGCGACACGGCTGAAGAAGAGAGGCTGACTTGATCGACCAGGAGCGTGCTGCGGTAGAAGGTGCTTTGCGTGGTGTCTTCTCCAATTTCATGTCCTGGTCGTCGGACGTTGCCATTCTCGAGGAAGCCGAGCCTCCGAAGTTCCGAGGTTCGAAGATTCCGCACTGCCCGATCGAGATGGCCATCGATCTCGTTTCCGAGCACCCACGTGTTGAAGCCCGCGGCTTCATGCTCGACTACGTTTCCGAGCACGGCCGCTTGGTTCATGAGATGCTCCAGAAGTGGCTGGGTATTGTCGGGCTCATGTACGGCCGCTGGAAGTGTCCTGTTTGCGGAGCCGAGCTCCCTGAGCAATCTTCGGGTCTTGTTGGCTTGCAGGGTCCTGTGAGGCACTGCAACGTACCATGCAGCTACGTCGAGTACGACATCGACGACAAATCGATCGGTTACACAGGACACTGCGACGGTTTGCTTGTTGTTCGGAAGAAGTTGCTGCCGATCGAGATGAAGGTGCGAAACGCAGATGTTGTTGCGAAGGTCCAGGCAAGCGGCCCATACAGTGTCGACAACATCTGCCAAGCCACAAGCTACAGACGCTGTTTGCCTCAGCAGCTTCGATTGCCGCAGAGCGAATTTCATGATTTCGTTGGCTTGTTCTACTTCGATCGCGCCGACATCCGCAACAGAGCCTTGGTCACATACCCGTATACACCCGAGGTTTTCGAAGCCGAGATCCAGGCCCAGAAGCGTACGCGGCGCATTGTTGATCTTGGTGTGTTCAATAGGCTCCGTGGTAGAGGTCTCTGTCGCACATCACACGACCGTCCGTTCTGCCCGTATCGGAACGTCTGCTTCTCCAAGAATCCGGACGCGCTATTGGAGAAGTACCTACCTGGATACCTGAAACCAATCCTTCACGAGGACATCCAAAATGGCCGCAACAAAGTCTGAGCTGAAAGCACTCGTTCGTCGCATGTCCAGACTCGTCGAGCACATCAAATCGGTGTCGCTGGCGTTGCTGAACGCACGTGCCGGCGAACTTCATGTTGCTGTTGTCGTCAGCGGGCGTATCGCCAGCATGCTGGTGGGTTCGTTCGACTTCGGCGCTGTCGAAAGCAGGGTCCTGTACGAAGTCCATCCGAACCTCATCCGCCTGGCGCGTACGGACAAGAAGCGCTTGGTCCAGCTGAAAGACGTGCTTCTGTCTGTTTTCCAGGACATGTGTAAGCACGTCGAACTCAAAATTCAAGGCCTGACAAAAGACCCTGAGCTTGCTTAGTATTTGAACAAGGAGGTGCTCGTGCAAGAATCGATCAAAAGCAAGGCTGCAGACCTTTCCCTTCACTGCGGCTATCAGCCTGGTACTGTATTTGCGGGTTTGCCGGAAGCGCTGAAGGTGTGGGACGCCTTTGTGTCCCGCATGCCTGACAGCGTCAGCACACCCAAGGCCTTTCGGGACAAGGTGTTGACCAATAACCCCGAGCTGGTGTACGCGATGATCGAAGCCGCGGGTCTGCGTCTCAACACCGAGCTGGTTCGCCTCAAGGATCTGGTTTCGGACCTGGAAGGGCAGCTGGACGAGGCTTACGACGATCATGTGTTGTCGCTAGCCACGGCCGCCAAGCACCACAAGGCGCTCCTGTATCAGATGCTTGATGTCGAGATCGACGAACCCGACGAACTGCCGCAATGGAAGGTCACTGTTGTCTACGCCGGCAGCGTGAAGGAGATGGGCACGTACGAGAGACACACGTGTGTCATCGACCACCGAGACATGGCTCGCTACTTCCCGCGCGCCGAGGTGGTCTCCTACGACCCCGATCCCGAGTACGACGGACCTGTGGACGTCCTGAACATGGACGGCGATTGCAGCACCAGTGACGAAGACGATGGTGAGCTGCCTGAGGATGACAAGACTCTCTAGAGCGTGCGTGTCCCGAGGTTACCGGCCTCTGTTTTTCCGCCACGCTTCTGAGTCTTTGCTCGGGATATGACAAGGTCATCAATGGCCTTGTCTTTTGGCGTTCTACCGTTTCGTACGGCTACGGTAGCGGTCACCGTCTGCGAGCGCAGAGCACCGGTGTTGGACATGATCTTCCGCAGGAACGTCAACGAGTGCTTGCACGTTTGCGGCCGCGCCGTAGGGTTTGTGATCTTCGGCAGGGCGCCGTTGGCGTTGATGATGTAGCTGCTGCCGCGGATGGCCAAAGCCACCTCGCAGAAGTACTTGAACCACGGGCATCCGCACCAGACGAAGACTCTCGGGTTCGACGGCACGTTCCCGTCCTTGGCCAAGTAGACCTTCGCCAGCTGCCTGTAGTTGGTCTTCGTCGTGGTCGGATCAATCGCCAGGCCTTTGATCAGAAAGTGCTCGCCGCCGGCGTCGGAGTTGACCACGGATGATGTGATTTTCGCGCGGCAGTTCCTGGAATTGCGGTGGATGTTCCCAGGTGTGCGGTGCAGAATCGTGGCCAAGTGGATCATGCTCGAGCGTGCTCCTGTTTTGAAGAGTTGTGTTGCCTTGCGGAAGTAGACTCTGTCACACCGAGCAGCAAGGGCTGTCGCGACGCAGCAAGCCTTGCGCTGTGTCCTCTGTGCCTGCGAAATCACCGTCCGGTTATGGTTGGTTGTCGCATCGATTAGCCGGCGCGCGGTGCAGCTCAGCCGGCAACAGAAGGGCGGGAGAGGCTTAACCTTCCCGCCCTTTGGTTGTGCTTGACTTTGCACCTAAAGGACCTCAGCGGCTTCCCAGCCGCCAGCCTTGTTCTGCATAATGTACTTCCGTGCTGTTCCTTGTCAAGTCACCAAGGCTCCGCAAAAAAAAGTCGAAGATATCTATTGCATCGTACCTAATACTGTGCTTATATTCCTCTCAAGGCAGTACAAATGAACCCTCAGAGCAGGAGCAGGACAATGAGCAAGGCTACCAGGAAGACAAAGACCACCGTCCCCGAGAGCACGGATACCGAGTCTCCGGCCGCTGACACACAGGTACGTGTGCACTGGCTCGCGGCCAGTCATCGCGCCAGCCCAGGCCTTCAGCAGGTCAAGGAAATGATCCAGCAGCACGCTGACGTCGCTTCGGTGCTGTTCCAAGGCTTGGTGCGGACAGCGCCGATTGTCTTCAGGAACGACGACGGCTCGCCGGTCAAGCCTCTGGACCTTCTGCTTGCGAGCTTGCGCCCGACCTACAAGGTGCAGCGCGACACCGAAACCGTTCTCGTCACGAAGGACGACGTCATTCGCTGCCTGACGCTTGCGACCACTGCTGTAAACGGCGGCCAAGCCACGAACGTTGCGGTTTTCGCATCCGCTGACCCTGCTCTCTCTGCGCCCTTGGCTACGCTGCTGGCGCAGCTCCGTGCTTTGGAGTCGGTGGACTCGTCCTGGTCTGTCGTAGGCAAGTTGGACATCAATCTCCGGAAGTTTGTCTGGCTTGTCCTTTCCGCCGCCGGTGTTCTTCCGGCGCTGGCCGACCTCGAGGGTTACGCGGCAAAGTCCGTACTCGCGAATGTCCAGGGGAAGTACAAGTCCCTCCAGGCATGCGCGGACACGCACGCGGCTTTGTACAAGCAGCACCAGACCAACAAGGAACAACTGGAGAAGTTGATCGCTGATCCTGGTTTCGTTGCTCTCTGCTCCGCGCTTCTGCAGGATCCGGATCTGCGCAGCGTCGATTCCAGGCGCTTGGCTGCTCTGGAGGAAATGCTCGGTTTCGTCGCCGCGGACAAGAACTACAGCGAGTACACGAGTACGCGTAAGTGTGACGGCTGGGCTCCGCCTGCGAACATGTTCGATTTGTTGTGCGAGCACAAGGAAGCTGTGCGCCGGAACATTGTCGTCGACAACAGCAAGTGCCTGTCGCGTCGGATCTCGCTGGTCGCCGACGGCGACGTCAACGAGGTATCCGTGTTCGAGCTGTTGAACGAGATGCGTTGGTTGTCCGTGCACAGCTCCGGAATCCGCATGCCCAACTACCCAAAGCATGCGTATGCGCTCAAGTTCGGCGATAACTACATCAGCGTCAAGTCTTTCGAGACTGTCGTCGATGGCGGCTGCAGCTTGCTGCGCATGACCGCGCGCGTCGGCAAGAACGATCTCGTCTGCGACTTCGTTCTTGGTCGCGGCAACGAATACTGGAACAACCTCAAGATCACACCCATGGGTAAAGGAATCTTCGCGGTCGTGAAGACGGTGCGTAGGTTCACAGCCACCGGAGCAAAGCTCGTCGAGCTTCGTGGTGTCTGCAAGGAACCGGAAATCCGCTACGAACGCGGCGTTCTTGGTCTACGTCTTCCGATATCCTTCGACGTCTACGGTAAGGTCGAAGAGGACTCCATCGCCTTCGGCAAGAACCGTGTGTCCCTGCGTACGACGCCGTTCGTGGAGAAGGCAGACAAGTTCCAGGGACTTCTCGATTACCGGAACACCACCGCACGCGACGGTTACATCTACTACGCCGGGTTCGACCAGGGTGAAAACGACCAGGTCGTCGGTATCTACCGCACCCGTACGTACAAGAACGCAACCATGTTGGAGTTCTTCAATGTTTCAGACACGCTCGAGGAGGTTGCTTCTTGCCGATTCAGCGACTACCAAGAGCGCAAGCGCCGGCTTCGTGGCGACACCGGTGTTTTGGACATCAACAGCATCAACGTTCTCGCGGACAAGGTGCAGCGGCTGCGTCGGCTGATCTCGACGCTGCGCGCTTGTGCGTCACATACGGACTGGTATCCGAAGTTGAAGGAACGTCGTCGGCTGGAGTGGGCTGTTCTCGCCCAAGGCGTCGGCGTCTCCGACTTCGATACCGAGATCGAACGTGCTGAGACCGCTCTTTCCGCTGTGGCTGCTGTGGATTTTGTACGGGATCCAACCTGCATCATTAATGTCATGGACAAGCACATCTACGCACAGTTCAAGCAGCTGCGTAGCGAGCGCAACGAGAAGTATCGTTCGCAGCACCAGCACGATTACAAGTGGCTTCAGCTTGTCGACAGCGTGATCTCGCTGCGGAAGTCGATCTACCGCTTCGGCAAGGCTCCGGAACCGAGAGGTGCTGGGGAGCTTTACCCGCAGAACCTGTACACCTACCGCGACAATTTGATGCAGCAGTATCGGAAGGAAGTTGCGGCCTTCATCCGGGACGTGTGCTTGGAACACGGTGTACGGCAGCTGGCCGTCGAAGCTCTCAATCCGACTTCCTACATCGGCGAAGACTCCGATGCCAACCGGAAGCGCGCTCTCTTCGCGCCGTCGGAGCTCCACAACGACATCGTCCTCGCTTGCTCGCTGCACTCGATCGCTGTTGTCGCCGTCGACGAAACCATGACTTCGCGTGTTGCTCCGAACAACAGACTAGGTTTCCGCAGTCACGGTGATTACCAGAAGTTCTCAGAAACCGCGCAAGGTCGCTTCAACTGGAAGCACCTGCACTATTTCGGAGATAACGATGTTTCCGAGCATTGCGATGCTGACGAGAACGCATGCCGCAACATTGTCTTGCGCGCGCTCACGTGCGGAGCGTCGAAGCCGCGCTTCTCGAGACAGTCTTTGTTGGGTAAGATCAAGGGTCCTGTGCTTCGGACACAGCTTGCGTACCTAGCACACAAACGGGGATTGTTGACGGCGTCGACGGAGCCCAAGAAGGCAGCAGAAACCGGTTTCGAGCTTGTCGAAGCCGATCTCGGTGGAGCGCTTCGTGTTGGTAAGGGGTTCATCTACGTTGACGCCGGTATCTGCATCAACGCAACCACGCGCAAAGAGCGGTCGCACAAAGTAGGTGAGGCTGTTGTCTCGCGTTCCCTTGCTTCTCCGTTCTAAGGTTTCGAGCGGTTATATGATCGGCAAATGCCGGTACCCGCTCGAACACCAAGCACAGCAACGACTTGCGCATGGCTTGGTATTGTTTACGTGCACCTCTTTGACATCTCCGACAGCGACCGCTCGAAACTTGTTGCTGCCTCCAGCTTTCTAAGCTATGTTCAATGTATCGCTATTTCAGTGCTGGCCTGTGGAAGCAGGCTCTGTCACTAGCAAGTCGCTGACTTGGCTGCGCGTCGTCCAGTTCATTTCAGTGCTGGCCTGTGGAAGCAGGCTCTGTCACACCAGACTCTCCGCTGCAACTCCGGGTGTGCCGCGCATTTCAGTGCTGGCCTGTGGAAGCAGGCTCTGTCACAGCAGGATCTCGCAGAGGCTGCGCCGAAGATCGACTTCATTTCAGTGCTGGCCTGTGGAAGCAGGCTCTGTCACATCGATCCTCCGCTCGATTACCGGCTTCCACCCGGATTTCAGTGCTGGCCTGTGGAAGCAGGCTCTGTCACGACGCAACAGGAGCAACAACGATGGCGTATCCGGCTATTTCAGTGCTGGCCTGTGGAAGCAGGCTCTGTCACAAGGCTTTCAGGGATCGTTGCTTCTCGGTTCAGTTATTTCAGTGCTGGCCTGTGGAAGCAGGCTCTGTCACATGCGCGTCGACTTCAGCCGCGGAGAGTATGGCATCATTTCAGTGCTGGCCTGTGGAAGCAGGCTCTGTCACCGTCAGAAAAGCTTGCCTTTATTCGAAATGGCGAGTAAATTTCAGTGCTGGCCTGTGGAAGCAGGCTCTGTCACACTTCATTGGACAGTGCTCACGTAAGTGTGTTAGTCACATCGAGGTAGGGTGGGCGCTTCGCGGCGTCTACAGCCCGCGCCAGGTCGGTCTAGGCCTGGATACCAACGCGACGATGAGCTCCTGTACCTGCGCAGGACGACGACTGTACCAGCAGGAAGTGTCGGGTGACCGCCTCGCGAGCGGCGACGACATGACCTTGAAGGCCAGCTTGCGCCTCCCATAAGCAAGCCCGGACAGGCACTTAGGTGTCGCCAGCCTCCCGCACTCCAAGGCAAGAGGTACTGTCCGTGTAGGGAAGGTTGGCGGCCTCCCTTCTCATTTCCCAGGAGACAGACGTGAACATCCTCGACCGTGTTGCCGGGTTTCGCACCAAGATCGCCGAAAACTTCGTGCGTCTGCACGATCTCGGCGGCACGTATCTGTACGCGACGCGTCTGTGTCTTCTGACGTGCACATCTGTCGACAACCTTGTTCGCAGTGGTGTCGACTCCGCGGCTGTGCGCGCTGTTGCCTTGCATCTCCTGGACTTCGCTGAGTCCACGTTTGTCCTGATCTCGCGTGTTGGCACAGACGCCATTGACACCCGTGTCGAAGGTCGTTTGGAAGCGTTACAGCACATGCTGTCACCATCGACTCCTCCGGAGAACTACCCCTTCACGTCCGGTCATCCAACACCAGAGTCCGCCGACGGTGTCATGCTCATCGCCGAGGAACGGCGAAGGCAGGTGACGGATCACGGCTATGTTCCTGGACATGACATCCAGCTCTACTCCGGCAACAACGATCTCGCCCAGGCGGCCGCTTGCTACGCCTTGCCTGGTTCGGTTGTGCGCAGTGAGCGCATCGACTTCAGTTACGACCTCATCGGTCGTGACCAAGCTCCTGCTGTCGGGGTTGTGCGCTGGCCGTGGGCTCCGGAGTCACACAAGCCCGGTGATCGCATCCGAGACCTGACGAAGGCCGGAGCTCTGATCGCCGCCGCTCTCGACGTGGAGATCGCCAAGTCGAAACCGAACTGAGTCTGCACGGGATGTAGCTCAGATGGTAGTAAGCAGCGGGCTTTTAACCCGCGGGTCGTCGGTTCGATCCCGACCATCCCGATTCGGAGCAACAATGGACACATCAATACCCAGCAGTCTTCGTCGTCCGGTCATGGCGCCAGGCCTGATCTTGACTGAGCAGCAACGGCCGCCGCGCCCACGACCGCGAAAGCCGTGTGCTGTGGCCTCGGTGCCTGCAAAAGCTCCTTCCGGACGTCCGGTTCTGGTTGGTGGGCGCATCGAGTAGTTCATGACTTGCCAGAGCTGATGTTGTGGTTGATCTTTGGTTTACGCTGTGGTTCGGTCGTCCGAATAGTTGTTTGTGTCGAGGTGATTGGGGTGAAGCGGAAGCATGGTTGTGCTTCTTGCCACAGCGTTTCCTGGAGGTGCTTGTATGCGCGTCGTAACAGGTTCTGTCTTCGCCAAGGGACGCAGTCGCAGGTACGTTGTCGATGTCACAAGCACCGGTATCGTGTATGAAGTCGGCTTCCGCAGCATTCAGCGGACGGCCACTTTCGAGGCTTGGGCACACTGGCAGCGCACGGCTGTTTTGTGTGCGTAGAAATTTGTTGACATGTGCATGGTGTGTGCCTAACTTCTAGAGCAAGGACACGAGAGCACACGCTCTCACGCTCAGGCGGATCCAACTCATTGACATCTTCGGCGACGAAAAGTGATTCTAGTGTTTCAGCGACACCGTCTGTTCACGCAGGCGGCGTTGCTCCAGGCTGTAGCTCAGTCGGTAGAGCATCTGCTGTTAAGTCAGCAGAAGGCCAGAGGTCCGAGTCCTCTCAGTCCGGTTTCACCCCGTCCAAAGGAAAATTCCATGCGTTTTCGTCTCGCGTTTCTGATCTCTCTTCTCGTGCTTCTGTGCACGGCGCCGGCTTCCGCACTCGTCGAGGGTGGTGGCAAGAACGGGTGCTTCTGGTTGGATCCGAACACGTACAGCACCTACCGGTACTTCTGGTACTACGGTTACGCTGGTGGTGCTTCAGTCAACGCAGCGTCCGGTGTCGACGTGGACGTGTACGTCTACGACGACTACAGCAACCTCATCGTCTCCGGCGCAAGCGCCAGCAGCTACGAAAACGTGTCCTGGTGGCCGCGCATCAATACCTGGTTCACGGTGAAGGTCGTCAATACCAGCACCAGATACGGAACCAACGTCTGTCTCGTACTTCTGTGAGTGAACGAGCGCAGTGCTCGTATGCAAGCCTGTCCCGACACTGTGAGATGGACAGGTAAAACCGCGGGCACTCCGGTGCGCGAAACCGTGCAGCTGGTTGTGGTAACTTGGACCAGCGCAGTGTTGAAACGGCACAATGTGCCTTAGATATACGCGGTCGCTCCGCGTCAAACCTGGTTCTGCCTCAGAGCTTAGCAACTACAGCTCCGGCAGTGCATACAGGATCGCACCGATCGGTTGGGGTTGGTGCCTTCGTGCTCTTGGGTGTCTGCGCTGCCGTTAGCTACGGTGGCAAGGAGATCCGACAGTAATCCTGAACCAGCAGAAGGTCGTGGTCTTACAGAAGCTTGGACCTTCGTTTCCTGAAAAGCGGTCCCGTTCCCGGGATAAAAACAAACTAGCGGCGTGGTTCGAAAGAGCGGCGTTGCGACGTCCAGGACCTAAGACCGGTGGTTCACGCCACCGGCGCCGCTTTGGTCCATCTCCGGTCCCTTCGTCTAGTGGTTAGGACACCGCCTTCTCAGGGCGGGTGCGGGGGTTCAAATCCCTCAGGGACTGCTTCTCGCACTTGTGCGAGGTTGAGATGAGCCTCTCAGCGACTGGCCGCGCTGCTCTTAGCTCACATACTTGTGAGGTTGCTTCGGTCCCTTCGTCTAGCGGTTAGGACACCGCCTTCTCAAGGCGGTAACGGTGGTTCGAATCCATCAGGGACTGCTCACCACAAACCAACACAGGAGCTGCCATGGAGAACATCAGCCTGCGCAAGGCTCTCAAGCTCAAGAAGACCTGGGTCGGTGACATCGCCAAACTCACAGCGACCATCACCCGCTTCAACTCCCAGCGCACACCGAACAAGCACGTCGACGTCCAGAAGCTGATCCAGGAGCGCTACGAGCTCCAGCAGAAGCTGATCAAGCTCAAGACCGCTCTGGCCAAGGCCAATGTCGACATCTACTTCCACATCATCAGCGTCGACGAGCTCAAGGCCGAGATCGCCTTCCTCAACGCTCTCGATGTCGAAGAGGAAGGTCGGGAGTGGCGCCCAGGCAATCCCGGGTCCGAGGTCGTCTACACCAAGACCGTCGCGATCAACTACAACGACCGCGAGGCCTTGGTCAAGAAGGCACAGGCGGAGCTGGAGAAGCACCTGGAGAAGATCGACTCCTACAACAGCAACATCTGCATCCCGGTGGAGCTGTAAGGGCGGGACCGAGTACCAGGCTAGCAAGGCACAACCGTTTCCGCGCCGGCGATGTCGGCACGGGAACAAAACACGGCCATGATACCGATAACGATGGGCGGCTTGCCGCTGCGCTTTCGTCTTTCGTCTTCATGATCATGTGTATTTCGTCTTCTGTTTTTTTGCTCTTTTGTCTTCTCGCCTTGGTGGTCTGGGAAAGGTCCTGTTGTTGCTCGCGCTTGCGCGAGGTTGAAATACTCGGGGACTTAGCTCAGTTGGTAGATCGGCCTGCGCCTTGTGCCTGGGTGTGTCGGAAACGACGTCGGTTGTTGGTTCGAGTCCAGCAGGCAGCTGTTGCAGAGTTCCAATGAGACCACCGCGAAGATGATGGTTAAGTAGCGGTGGCCTGGTAGCCGAGTTCACGGCGTAAGCACATCTTGATCCGTATGTGCGTGGGAATGAAATAAACGGGTCCAGCCTTCCATCGCTCATTTGGAAAAATCATGCGTGTGGTTCGAGCTTGCAATTCTACGTATGAGCAAGTTCATACAATCACCGCCGCCTTTCTCTGGTTTCCTTGTCTACGGACCGTACGACGACGCTAACGGAAGGTCTTGTGTGAAGTTAGTCAGAGCAGGCAGAGCAACCACCATGACAGCGGCTCGCTACGTGATGTCGGTTGGTCTCGGTCGTTGTATTGACGCTAGGCAGCATGTAGACCATATCGACGGTAACAGTAGAAATGACACCTGGAAAAACCTCCAGGTTGTGTCCGCCTCCGACAATCTACGCAAAGGTCCTGCAGTACGTACTGTAAAAGTGATGCAGTTCTTTTGCGCTGTATGCTCAAAAATGAAGACACGTCGCGGTTTGGTTTCATCTGATCGCACCTCTCGCGTTCTTTTCTGTACACCTGCGTGTCGCGACAAGTTCAACACGCTCTCGAGATCGTTTCGTGACCATGCTGTTGTTGCTGATGCTATTAGCAAGAACAAGACAACCGAGATTGTTCTTTCACGTCGTGTCACTGTTCCGGGCTTGCGTCTACGACGCGTCAGTAAGGATTTAGATGCTGTTCTAGCCTTTCTAGATCGCACAGATAAAGGACGAAATCCTGCCGACCTCGGTACTTGCTATTGCGGTACGCACCTGAAGCAAAGCCGGCGTACGTATTGTTCACAAGCTTGTGCTGTTGCTGCAGTGCGCGCCAGCAGGCCTGTACCTAAGCCAACCGCAGCAGTGCTTGCAGCACACATCAAGGCAAAGATTTCTTACTGTGCTATCGGTCGCATGTACGGAGTTTCAGACAGCGCTATACGTAAATGGGCACGTGGTTACAGTCTGCTGTGATGTGTGCTATCTTTCCGGGATGTAGCTCAGCTGGTAGAGTGCCTGCTTTGGGAGCAGGTGGTCGCACGTTCGAATCGTGTCATCCCGACTTTTGCGTATGTTCCTGGGTAGGTGGTCGAGTGGTTAAAGGCGGCGGACTGTAAATCCGCTCTTCGTGAGAAGTTCGGCGGTTCAAATCCGTCCCTGCCCATTGCTTCGAGTGAGTATAGGGAGGTAGGCTTAGAAGCAGCCAGTCGGGTTGAGATCCGACAACCTTCAAAGAGTGGCGACCGTGCGTAAGTGACCTGGGATCTGTTCACCTGCATGAACACCCTGAACCTGTGAGACTCGCAGGGACTGGAAGGCAGGAGATATGCTAGTCAGCGCCTAAGGACTTGGGGTTCAATACTTCGTTTACTCCCCAAGCGAAAGCAGTCACCGCAAGGTGACACAAACTGGCAACTAAAAGGTTGTGAAGCCTCAGAGTACTGGGGCCTCGTGAAGTAGCACATAGGACATGAGGTGCAAATCCTCTGGGTGCTCCTCTAAAGGGAGCCTCGCCTTTGGCGTAACAGCACACCTATACCCATCGTTTTGTTTTCGTGCTTTTGCTGAAATATGGTGGTGCGAAACCCACCCCTGCCTATTATTCTTGGCTAGTTGCTCGCGCAAGCGCGAGGTTGAAACCTGGTTGTGTTCTAGGCGGTCACGGGTTCGACTCCCGTCAGTCACCTTTGATCTTGAGCGCGCCAAGGTAGCTGAGTCGGTTTCAAGCGCTGGACTGAAAATCCGGAGTACGGCCGTTCGAATCGGCCTCTTGGCATAACGAACTTGGGTGAGCTGCAGCACGTGGAACCGGCTTCGGCAGGGAGCATGGTGTTGGCGTCATCCAGGGAGTCCTAGAAGTCGCCCTGTACGCCGGCGGAGACGTCGACCTCATGGGTGCTGTTGAAATAACACAGCCCTGGGCAAACAATGACGGACAGCAGGTTTACCCGTGTCCTGGCACCCACACACCGACAAGTCAGAATGGGGCCGTCGGTGCCGTGCTCTGCGGGGAATATGTGGGCGCGGATGCACGCACGTAGGCATCCACCTCGTGAGCGATACCAGGAACGTTGGCTTAGAAGCAGCCATCGTCTAAGGAGTGTCCCTCTGAAACCGCGAGTCGGCTGGTTCGGTACCGAGTTCGGTTCCGCACCGGCTTCTCGATGGGTTGTGACTTAGCGAAAGGTGTGGACGTACACCAGCTCATACTTCCGGTTCGGCATGTGGGCTTCGCCGGAGGCTGTTGGGCAAGTTCTGTCACTAGGTGGGTAACCACCGAAAACCCACGCAACGGCTGCAGGCGTGCGGCACGTTCGATGCGAAACTGGTGGAGTCAAGATGCATCGACGGGTGGGTAGCGATTCCTCGGTAGGGGCTTTGGCGTAGCAGCACACCTGGTGTTGTGCTCGCGTTCGCGCGAAGTTGAAGTACGACGCACAAGCGTCTTGGATCTGCATGCACGAAGACCCCGGGCCTAGCAAGCTCGGATAGGCGTGCTGTGGGTGGTTGCGCAAGCAGCCACGGGCTGTGATGGGAGCTGGTACAGGCGTATCGGCTGGCTCCTTAGCTTTTGACTGCCGGTATACGCAGTCGCGCAAGCGACGAGAGCTCGTAAGGCCTGCCAGTTTCCGTGGGTCTGCAGAGGTCTTGCACAATAAAATTGTACACAGGGAACGTCTTGGTGCCGGTGTAGGATTAACCGGTGCAGGGTGCTTTGGGCATGCTATTGCTGGTGGTCGGAACCACCCAGTGTTGCTGCTGTTAGGTGTGCTCGGCACGCCTGTGCGCGACAACATGGAAACGAAGCGGGAATGTCCGAAGCTCTCGAGGTCTTGTCTACCGTACCTGCTCTGCGTGGTCGATCAACCGCGCACCAGGGCCTGGGATCCGCTCAGGAACAGACACGCGGGCAACGCCGCGGCGGCAGTCCACTACGGAGCCGTACCAGTGTTGCAAGGCGGAAGGCCGTGCCACGCGCACGTCCGTCTTTGACTCCGGTGTAGGGAACCGGTGAAAATCGTGGGTCGGCCTTGATCCGCGGATACAGCACGGAAACGAGCCTCTTGGTTAGGCGCGCTCCCCAGTCGGGCCGGAGCGCGAAAAGACGCCCGTGCACAATTTTGTATCGTGGGTTGTATTCACAACTTGCGAAAGAAGGAAACAAATGTTACTGGCTATTCTTGTTGCGTTCTGCTCCGGACCATGCGATACCATCGAAACCAGCATGTACAACATCGCCTCGAGTCTGCACCAGATCCGGAACTGCTCGTGCGTGCGTCGGTCTGACTTCGACGGGTTCCGTCGCGAGTTCACACCGACGTTGAAGACGGCGCGCAAGTGCCCAGGGCTCGAAGGTCGTGCGGACTCGCTGCTGCAGATCATGCGTGATGTGCGGTCCTCGCTGCGTTGAGTGTGTCCCTGTTCTTCCAACCGGCTTGAGAACCGGAAAGCGCAAGCTTGTGCAACCGAGCTTGTGTGGATGCGCGGCCAGTAAGGCGGTTGTACGTCCGAGCTGGTGACTAGGACTCTGGTAACGCCAAGTAGTGGTTTATTTGGTACGCTGGAGAATGTCGGTGACAACGCAAACCCGACACAGGGATTCTCCGGAGGGGTAGGCCAATGGTAAGTCAGCGCCTTGCTAAGGCGCCGCCCGCAAGGGCTTGTGGGTTCAAGTCCCGCTCCCTCCGCTCTTCCATGTAAACGTCACGGTCCTATACGGGATACAAACAAACAACGAAGCAAGAAACACAGTGCAGACTGTGTGGACTGACGAGGTGGTTTGTGGGTGGGAAACAAGATACGCGTATGCGTACGCCGTGATTCCGCTTGAGAAAAACAACACTGGCGCTTAGCTCAGTCCGGTTAGAGCGTCCGCCTTACACGCGGAGGGTCGCGGGTTCAAATCCCTCAGCGCCAATCACGCCTCACGGCACGAACAACGAAGTACTGAATCTTCACAACCACAAGGTCAACCGATATGATCCGGTCGAGTTCTCGCGAAGCAACACCGCGCGCAGCCACCGCTCTGGTCCTCTTCACCACGGACCCGCTGCGTGCAGCGCCGCTGCCTTGGCCGGCAGCGGCGGAGAGGTTCGCGGCCGCTGCCGCGAAGAAACATGGCGGGACCTGGGAGAAGGTCATGGGCAAGCGCATCTGCGTTTCCGCGCAAGTTCCCGGCAGCGCCCTCCACTACTACGCCACCGAAGCCTCACTGGCTCCCGTCGCCGAAGATGCCTGCTAGGTAACGCAAGCCCTTGACATTCTCTTGGGCTTGCGTTACTTTACCATCAAGCAACCACCGTGAGGTGGTTGCGGCAACCATGTCGGCGGTTGTGTTTAGAGCCCGACTCATACCCAGCGAGCCTAGTTACGTTACGGCTCAAGGAGGACAACATGCCGCTCGAGGTATTCGACCGCGCACGTGCGTGCGACGTCGGAGTGATCGTTGGTCGGTTCCAGGTGCCGCGCTTGCACTCGGAACACATCGAACTGATCCGCACTGTCAAGGAGCGACACCTTCGAACTCTGATCTTCCTGGGGACTCCCCAGACCAGGGTGACGAAGCGGGATCCGCTCGAGTTCAAGCTTCGGCGCCAGATGCTCGCCGAGGTCTTTCCGGACATCGACGACGTCTACTACGTCTTCGACCATCCCGACGACGAGATCTGGTCGAAGAAGCTGGACCAGCTCATTTCCCATCACGTTGGTGAGCACACGGCCGTCCTCTACGGCAGCCGTGATTCCTTCATTTCCCACTACCACGGTCGTTACCCGACCCTGGAATTGATCCCGCAGCGCAACGTCTCCGGGACCGAGCTACGCCGGGTCACCGCGAACGTCTCCAGGGCTTCCGAGGATTTCCGCGCCGGCATCATCTACGCCACCGAGCAGCAGTACTCGCATCCGTGGACGACCATCGACGTCGCGATCCTCAACGAGGACAATACCAAGGTCCTGCTCGGGCACAAGGCCTCCGATCCTGCAGGCAAGGTCCGCTTCATCGGCGGCTTCGTGCGTACGGGCCTGGCTCCTGTGCACACACTGGAACGGAATGTGCGCGCGGAGGCGTCCGAGGAGACCCACGCCGAGATCGGCGAGCCGAAGTACATCGGATCCGCGGTCATCGACGACTGGCGCTACCGCAACGACGAGAACAAGATCATGACCGTGTTCTTCGCGGCCAAGCACGTCTTCGGTGCGGTGCAAGCCGACGACGACATCGAATCCGTGCAATGGGTCGAGCTGGCGAAGCTGAAGCCGGCTGACTTCGTGGATGGCCACGTCGTCCTTCACGGCCTTCTCACCGCTTGGCTCGAGGCCGGCAATCGCGTCTGATCCTTCTACCTGAACACGCAACAACCACAAAATACAGGTAACACATCATGAACTACACCGACAACTTCCTGCTCAAGACCGACTCGTACAAGATCAACCACTGGAACCAGTACCCGGCCGGTACGCGCACCATCGAGTCCTACTTCGAATGCCGCAAGGGTGCCACGTTCGGGAGCTTCCCGTTCTTCGGACTGCAGTACGTGCTCAAGCGCCACTTCGTCGGCGAGGTGGTTGATCACGCCTCGATCGACCAGGTGCTTCCTCTCTTCCGCGCGCACTTCGGCGGTGACGGCTACTTCTACGAGAAGGCCTGGCGCACCCTCGTCGATCGGCACCACGGCCGTCTGCCTCTGCGCGTGCGCGCACTTCCGGAAGGCACGATCATTCGCCCGGGAGTGGCTCCGTTCGTCGTTCGCAACACCGATCCAGATTTCGCCTTCCTGACCAACGTCGGCGAGACGCTGCTGATGCAGACTTGGTACGGGACCACGGTAGCTGCCATGAGCTACGCCGTCAAGAGCGTCATCGCCGGTTACCTCAAGGCCACCGGCTGCACCCTCGCCGACCTCCCGTTCATGCTCCATGACTTCGGTTTCCGCGGCGCGACGACGTTCGAGGCTGCTGGTATCGGCGGCGCCGCGCACATGCTCAGCTTCTTCGGTACCGATAACCTGGCAGCCATGGCGACCGCTATGGACTTCTACGGCGCCGCTGTCGACGGACTCGCCTACAGCGTCCCTGCGACCGAGCATTCGGTGATGACCGCAAGCGGCCGCGCCGGCGAAGCCGATCTGGTCGGTCGTCTCATTCGCGAGTACCCGCGTGGCATTCTGTCGGTTGTTGCCGACAGCTACGACGTCTACAACTTCGTCAGGCACATCGTCGGTGACCTGCACAAGGAAGCCATCCTGGCGCGCGACGGTGTGTTCGTCATCCGGCCGGATTCGGTGACACCCATGGATCCGACACCGGAAGCGGAGATGGTCACGCTCTGCAACATCCTCTGGGAGAAGATCGGAGGCGTGATCAACGCCGCCGGTTACAAGGTCCTGGACCCGCACGTGCGCTTGCTCTGGGGCGACGGCATTGACCTCGGGGGCATCGTCAAGATCCTCGAAGCGATGTCGCGTGCTGGCTTTGCCGCTAGCAACATCGCTTGCTTCGGCATGGGCGGTGGACTGCTGCAGAAGGTCAATCGTGACACCCAGCGGTGCGCGATCAAGGCCTGTGCTCTCGAGGACAAGGACGGCGTCTGGCACGACCAGTACAAGGAACCTTTGGATCAGACCAAGAAGAGTCTGCGCGGCCGGTTGAAGACCGTCCAAGCTCCGGACGGTTTGGCCACGGTGCGTATCGAAGACGAAGGTGAAGACCTTCTCCAGACCGTCTTCGAGAACGGCGAGCTCCTGGTCGATCACAAGTTCGAAGACGTCCGGGCTCGCACGCAGGCCACGTGATGTTGTGTCACGAGCGGTAACTCGCTCGAAATGGGGCGTCGTCAAGCGGTAAGACACCGGGTTTTGGTCCCGGCATTCGTAGGTTCGAATCCTGCCGCCCCAACTTGCCATGTCTGTGTTCGTGTTCTAGATTCACCCACGTGCCGACAAGGCACACAATCAAACCAGCAAACCAAAGGAACAGACAATGCCAGCTCCCAACTCCATGAAGTCAAAGCTTACGGACGGCCAGATCGCTGCTCGTGTCATCGGCGGTATCATCGCAGGAATCATCGCTCTCGTCCTCATCTTCGGCAGCTTCTACACCGTCGACTCCGGCGAGCGCGCGCTCGTGCTCACGTGGGGAAGCGTCTCTTCTGTCGAGAACGACGGTCTCCACTTCAAGCTCCCTTTCATCCAGAAACGTGTCCTGGTGGATGTGCGTACGCGCAAGGCTCATGCCCCGGCGGAAGCTGCATCTTCCGATCTCCAGCGTGTCACTACCGAGGTTGCGCTCAACTACCACCTGGATCCGAACAAGATCGCGGAGATCTACACGCGTTCTGGCATGGACGTGGAGGGCACGCTCATCGATCCGCGTATCCAGGAAGTGGTGAAGGCCGTCTCAGCCAAGTACCAAGCCGACAAGCTGCTGCAGCAACGTGAAGCTGTGAAAGCTGAGATTGAATCATCGTTGAAGTTGTCGTTGAGTCCGTATAACATCGTCGTCGAGGCGGTGCAGATCACGAATTTCAAGTTCTCGGAGCAGTACGATGCCGCGATCGAAGCCAAGCAGACGGCGGAGCAGAACGCACAGAAGGCCAAGAACGACCTCGAGCGCATCAAGGTGGAAGCCGAGCAGAAGATCGCCACGGCCCAGGCCGAGGCTGAAGCCATCCGCATCCAGTCCCAGGCCATCGAGAAGCAAGGCGGCGCCGGCTACGTGCAGTTGAAGGCCATCGAGAAGTGGGACGGCAAGCTGCCGACGTATACCGGGAACGGACCGCTTCCGTTCCTGCAGGTCGGCAAGTAGCTTGGCCTGCGAGCCAGAGCCTGTAGTCGAGGCAGGTCCACGTCCTGCCTCGTCGTTCCTACCGGTAATTTGGACGTACATCTACAAGCTCTCGGCTGACGGTAAAGATTGGCTGTTTGAGTGCTCTGTTCCCCGGCAGAAGGATGCACTTGACGTGATCGCACGCAAGATGCAGACTTACACCAAACAAAAGAGCTACTGCTTCCTGACGACAACAGGTTCTACGCTTCCAGGTGGCTTCTACTGAGTCCAAACTACGCGCACGCGTAACAGGAGAACAACATGCCGAGAAAATCAAAAGCAACACTTGCTCACGAGGAGAGGCAGTGCAACAAGCCTGCTCCGCTGAAGCTCCCGGCGTGGCTTTTCGCGGATCCTGGTGAACTTCGCTTAGTGTCCTCGAGATCTCCGGCAGCAGGCACTGTTGACGTTATCGAGCACAAGGCTGCGAAGAGGATTGCCGGTGATTTCGGCAGTCCCTCGCGGATTGTTATTGGTGCTGCGGATTTGCTCGGATCCTACCGCAACGGTACCGGTCCCGAGCACTTCCGTCCAGATTTCACGAAGACGATTTCCCTGGAGTCGACGACGGATCTGTTCACGACGTTGCTGATCCATAGTCGGTGCCGGCCGCAGGCTGAGGAGCTGTTGTTGTGGGATGCGACTCATCGTCTTCAGGTTTTCGATGACACCGAAACCGGAACGATCGCGCAGCTGCAGCAACGCCGACAGAAGCTGTTGGACGGCTTGCTGTCACAGAATGCTGCGACTGCCTTCAACGATGCTGTTCAGTGTGCTCGAGACTCTGTGTCGTCACAGATGACAGAAGCTCTGCACCAGCACCTGCAGTGGAGTCACGGTGTGACCTGCACACTCGGCGTTGTTCGCTTGGCCTTCAAGCAGATCCTGCAAATCTTCGACGCTGTGCATCATGAGACCGGTTACTGGAGCGAAATCGGTGCCGAGGCTGGAGAAACCCGCAAGTTGGAACTGCGGAAGCCGAACTTCGTCGTCGCGCACGAACACAAGTTCTCGCGTGATGGCGACATCGACGACGTCCTCTTCTACCAGGTCTTCATCGATCTCATCCACGACATCAACAACGTCATCGCGGAGGCGAAATCATGAGCGCACGTGCCCACATCTATCTGTCGGTCCCTTATCGCGGAACCAAGGAAGAGATCGACGAGCGCATGCGCATCGTGTCTGATCTGTTCTCCTGGGCACGCAAACACGGACACTTCATTTCGTCGCCTGTGCTTCACCACTACACGTTCAACAGCACCGAAGAGGCAAACGACAACGGCGACTACTGGCTTGAGTACTCCAAGCAGACGATGCACATGCTTGCTGGAGTCGATAACGCTCAGTTCTGGCTGTTGCCGCTCCCGGGATGGGAGAAGTCGTCTGGTGTTGCGATGGAGCTCGGCATCGCCAGGGCGTTGCAGATGACCATGCGTGCTGTGGCCATCGAACCGAATCAGAACTTCGTCGTGCACAAGCTCCTGTGGGACGAAGCTACAGGGTCATGGGACTTTGGAGACCAGATCAAGTGACCTGGCGTATTCGCCTAGCGCCACCGCCGGGAGCCGACAAGGTTTCTGCCTGGAAAGGCAAGCGCGTCAAGCTCCTGCGCGATCTCGGAACCGGCGTCGCTGTCTGGCCTGCTGGTACACGAGCTATCGTCGACGAGACTCCCGCAGGAACAGGATTGAGCCTGCTCGGTGACCCTTGTCGTTGCTGCGGTGTGCGTTTGCGCGCTCGCCGTGTTCTTGGTGAAGACGTAGAGGTCGTAGGAAGCTGCGAACCCGATCCGGCGCCGACGTGCACGTGGACGAAGCAAGACTTCGAAGGAGACAATTTCGAGACTTCATGTGGTCGCGAGTTCATGACTCTGTACGGATCTGAATCTGACGTCGGTGCGAGTATCCGTTACTGTTGCTTCTGCGGGAAGGAAATCTTTCTCGGTCAGTATCCGGATCCAGACCAGGAGGATTAGATGACTCCTTCATGTTTCAGTCGCAAGCAGAGGCGGGCGGCCAAACAACACCGCTGCTGCGAGTGCCGCGGCATGATACAGACAGGAGAGCTGTATCTCTACGCCTCCGGGGTGTGGGACGGAACACCAGCATCGTTCCGGACATGCGGCGATTGCGCAAAACTGCGCGACGATGTTTGTGTTGGTCTCGCCTACGACGAGCTGCCGGCTATTGGCGAGCTCGGGCGTGAGCTTGAAGGCGACGACCGCACACGTTTCCAGGAAATCGTCCGTAAGCGCACCGTTGCTGAGGAGGTTGCTTGTGTTTCATAGGTTTGTTGCTTGGGTTCGTCGTGTACGGCGCCTCTGCTTTACCATGGACCCGGTTCGACACTGTGTCCTGTACAAGGAAGACGGTTGCGCTTTCGTCGACGGGCCTCTGTGCGACTTCCCGCGCTGCAGCATGCGCAAGGCCTACGTCAAGGAGAAGCGGTCTGTTCGTAAATAGCATGTGTTCACCGTAACACAACAGGAGCATACACATGCAGTTTCGAACACTGGACACCGCGCTTACCGTACACCAGGAGTCCAACAACCACAAGTTGGGCTTTGTCGCATTCAAGAAGTTCGGCAGCGCGGCAACAGAGCCTCGTGACTTCCGCGGTATCTCACACCTCTGCGAGCATCTCGTCTGCCGGGCCTGGGACGACATGGACGACGAGCTCACGCGGCGTGGTGTCTCCCACAACGCCGGTACCGGTGATGTTTCGGTTCAGTACTTCTTCCAGGGCCTGGATGCGCACATCGACGAAGTCACGGACAAGCTTCTGCTGCGCGAGGGGCCGCGCAACATCCTCAACTGGGTACCTTCCGAAGCCGAGTTCGAACGTGAACGCAAGGTCGTGATCCAGGAGTATGAAGGCTACATGTCCAAGCCTTTCAATGCCATGTACGTGAACCTTGGCCGCCGTTACTTCGACTTCGACACCGCGATCGGAGACATCGAGGTGCTTCAGGCGATGACCTACGACAAGTTCATTCCGTTCTTCCTGGAGCAGCGGTCTTTCGACGCGTTCATGCGTGTTGGAAGCTCGGAACGTTCGCAGTCGGTCTTGGCAGACTTCGTCGCCGCGGATCCAACACCGCGGCAGTTCCTCGAGTCCACACGGCCGTACATGGCCTTGGTTGATACCAACAGGCCTGTCGAGTTCAGGAGCAAGTCCAACGGCGAGGTCGTCATTGGCGATTGGTTGTGCTTCGACGACTCCGTTGCTCCTTGGGAGATTGCGATGATCACGGAGCTGTTCGACGCCGGTGTCAAGTCTCCTCTTATCGATGTACTGCGCGTGCAGCACGGGCTTTCCTACGCCGCTGGCATGTTCCGTGTCGGCGCTCCTGTACCTGCGGCCATGTCCTTCGTTACCGTGAACCCGGACAACGTCGACAAGGCCAGGTCGCTACTGCACTGTGTCTACACCGATTGGGAAAAGCATATCACGCCTGAGCGCTTCGCGACGGCTGTTGCTGGTGTGCGTGTGCAGAACCAGTTGAAGGAAGCTTCGAACTACCAGTGGCACAATGCAGGCCAAGCCATCAGTGCACCTCTGGTGAATGTTACGAATGCGTTGTTGGACACGTTCACGTACGAGCGTGTGTGCTCGATCTTGTCCAAGTTCTTCGTCAAGGAGAACATCCGCCGCGCCCAGGTTGGCGAGTTCCTGGAGATCTGATGTCGGAAGCCCGCAAGAACTTCATCCGCTGCGGAGGCACTTACGGTGTCCTCATTTCCGATTTCGTGGTGCCTGACGCCTCTGTCAAGGCGCAGTGGCAGGATCCACGCTGTCAGCCGCGAGGTGTCATTTTTGAAGATGGCACTCTCGGCTTTATCGGACCTGCTGAAGGCACGGTTCCGGAGCCGGGAGAAATCTCTCCTGCCCTGGCCTTGAAGCTGAGTGCTCTGTACGAGCTCAGTTTTCTGATCGACAGGATCTGCAACGACAAGGACGAGGTCGTTACACTGGCCTTGTCCAAGCCGGCACCATTGTCCGGTGGCCGCCGCGGTTTTTCCTACGATGTTGCTTTGCGCATGGTCACAAACCCCAAGCCAGCAGGAGATTAGGTATGGGTAAAGTTGTTCATTCTCCAGTTCCTTCGTATGTGTGCCTAGCAGTACGCTACGTTGGTTGTCTGGAACATGAAGGCGCAGGTGACAGCTACTTTGCGCAGTTCACATCCTTTGGCGAACTACTTCAGTGGTTGCGTGACGAGCTCGGCCATGCTGTTATCGAGAAGACGCTACGACTGAACCCGTTCGCTCCGGACGTCAAGATAGGCTACAAGTACGCTGATCACGCTGTTGACTTCATCACAGTCGATATCGCTGACAGAGAACAGCACTTCTTCCCATGGAAGATCACACGTGACGGCGTTTTTGACAATGCCGGCGACGCGATCGATCAAGAGACACTCGAGCACTACGTCAACAGTGATTACTTGTTCATGAACAAGTGGCGGTCACACAAAAGGCAAGAGAGCTTTGGTATCTTCATGGAGATGAAACCGCGTTGGCGCCAGCAGTTCTTGGACATGCTCGGCGCCATGGCTGCTTGTGGTGACCTTGGTTGCTCACGTCAGGTGCGGTTCTACGCTGACGGTGATGGTGATTTTCGTCCAGGTTTCGCGTTCGACACGTCTCTTTTCACACCAACAACAGGCCAGCTTAAGCTAGATTTCGACGCGGGGTAACAGAGATGCCACACAAACAGTTCAAAATCACGCAGGTACCGGACTTGCGGCCTTCGAACAAGCACACGTTCAAATACAGCGCTTGCTTTTTCATCACCATCACTTTCGGGATTATCGCGGCACTGAGTTTGTTCTTTTTCTCCATTGATCGCTTCTTCGTTGTAAGTAGCCTTCAACTAGCGATCGCGCTGGCGACGGTTTTACCTTTCCTGGGTGTCTTGTTTCACGTATTGTTTCATAGTGCTCCTGAACAGTCGGCAGCGCCGTCGCATATCCATATAAATCAAGCGCAGCTTGCTGTTGCGAAAGCTATGGTTGATGCCGTGAACAGAGCCGATGCTACCGGACAGCAGCACCACGAGATCGATGTTCTATCTGCAATTTCGCATCAGCTGCAGCATGCCGGCAGTGCTGTTATCCTCACCAAGGACATGGGTGTTGTGCACAAACACCTGCGGAGCCGCTTCGCCATCACAACACGTGGTTTCGGTTACACGCCGATGTACACCAGACTCAGTCTAGCCTTGCGTGACGCCGCACCGACGCCGGTGTTGCGTGCCTAGCCGTCGTGCTGTTCTTGCGGTTTCGCTGGAGATTGCTGTAGAGCCAGGCGACTCGCGATGCTGCGACACACGCACGTGCGCCTACGCCGTCGGTGCTGGATCCTGCGCTTTTCCTGGAGATCCTCTGTGTACGCTTGAAGATGCTGGCAATGGAAGCTTCTTGCGCACAAACCCGTGTCTGGCCCGCTTCGGCGGCTGAAAGGTGTCCATGTTCCACAGAATCGAAAACAGAGCCAGTCTCGTTCTGTCTGACATTGTTGCTGTCGCAGCAACGCACATACCTGAGGTCGCAACCGATCCGTTGCTTGCTTCGGTTGTCGTGAAGGCGGCAGCGGATAAAGCAAGTGATCCAGAGCTCGTTGCTATGGTTTCTGATCTTCGCTGCCGCGGCCTGACGAGAGACTACCGCACACCTTTGTCTGTTTCTGAGCACGGAGGGTCTTCCGTCTACAGTCTCAGCTACGACTTGAATGTTCTGGCGCTACCGGTACCAAACGGTCTTCTTGTGACCTATTCCGAGAACTCCGATGGTACAAGTAACAGGTATGTACACGACAGCAGCTTGTACAAGAGCATCGTGCGCCGCCTTGTACACCGCGCAGACGAGATCCTTAAGGACTACCTTGCTTCGGCTCGCTTGACGATCGCTGCTCTTCCGCAGCCTTGCCCTGACGGTGTGGCTGATGACGTATACGCCGGCTGCTGTGAGCGCCAGCGCGACAACATCTCGGACTGGGAACGTCATTTCGCCGAGGCGGAAGCCACGGCAGCAGAAGCGCAGGACGCGGATATCACCAAGCAGCTGGTGTTTGTTCAGGATGTCGCGTTTATGGTGGCCTGTGACCTGCGCAACAGCAACAGTCATTTCTACGAAAAGCAATACTATCTCTCAGACAGAGCCGCGGTAGCGAAGAAAACAATGTCCTATCCTGTGCGTTGGGTAGCATTGCTACAGGCGCTGCAGCATAAGGAGAATCGTCCGCTTTGGTGGAGAATGCACGCTGTTGTAGTTGTTGACGCACAGCTCCTACAGAATGAAGCGTTACCAGAGCGTGACAAACAATGCGAGCAGAAACTTCTTCTGTTTACTTCACCGCTGGACCCGCGCTCTGATGAGTACAACAACCACAGGGACATGTCTTCCAACGATCTGTCACACCATCACGCTGGTGCTGTGCGGAAATTGTTCGGCGTCCAGGATATTGTTTCCGCGGAGATCGAACGCTCCCAGGAAGAAATCTCCAGAGGTGTGGATAGCAACACGCGTGCTCTTGAGCACGCGTACAAGCGTGCGATCGAGGCCTACGTGACTTCATCTTTGTCATGGGCGGTCGCTAGAACTTTCCTTCACGGTATGATGGACATGCGTGGGGCTATCGCAGAAATCCAGAACCGCATCGGCCTGGCTGGTGCTGTTCTCACCAGGCAGATCTGGTGAGCAGCGAGCCAGCACCAGGGACAGAGCCTGATGAAAAGCAGCGTCTGCTGGATGACCTGCGTCGCATACAGCAGATAGCGTATGCCAAAGCAGTGCGTGTTCTTGTAACACAAACGGAAGACAAGGAGGCCGTTCATGCATGACAGCAAGCGTTTCGGTTTGGGTTCTTTTGTTGCCTTTACAACCGATAGCAAGCTCGACGATATCGGCGTGATCGTCTTCGATCACATCGTCCACAAAATGGATTTGTACACAGTACGACGTCTCCACGATCGCCACCTGAGTACTGCCGAGCACGACGAACTGAAGTTGGTTCCGCCAGCGGAAGCTGCTGTGGCCTGGGGACGTACGGCAATCGAGTACTCCGAGCACGATCTTTCCGTGTTCTTGGCACCGCCTGTTGCGCCCGATTCCGTGACTCCGATAGACACAGCTGTCGATGCGCTTCTGCATGTTTCCGTGGAGCTTGACAAATGGCTCTCGGTCACCATGCGCAACTACAACGACATCCAGTACGGTAAAGGTGACTTGCGACGCTTGTACACAAGCTGTTACTCACGTGTCCTTGCCTTGTGTGCTCCAGGAAAGCAGGCATCGTTGCGTTTCTTCCACGAACCCGCGCGTACTTGGTCGTGGTCCATGCGTGAATTCAAAGACGTTGTTCTTGTGCAGGCGTTCAACGGCATAAAGCCGATTTCGTACAGCGTCTGCACCGACGGTACCGGAAGTGCAGTCTTCCTGACACCGCAAGCTGGTGTTCTGGTTCTCGCATGAGCGTGTGGAAAGAGCTTCGGTCTGAGTTTGTCGTGCCCATCTACGACGAGCATGTTGTCGTGGTTGTCACAACCGATGTCGATGCCTCGATCTGCAAGATCAACCCCGAATACGATGGTCCGCAGTTTGCAGCTTGTGTGCTGTGGCCTCGTGTTGCTGGTGAGTACTTTGTGCTTGTGCACGTGCGGGACGTTGAGGACCTGTCGGTTGTCGGCCATGAGTTATTTCATCTCACGGTACGCATGGCACACAGGAACGGCTTCCGTTTCGACGTCGACAACCACGAAGCCTACGCGTTCTTGCAAGGCTTCTTGTCCAAAGAAGTGTGCACGCGCTTGCGTGACCTTGCAAATCAACTTCCGGAATCGTAGTTTTAGTTGAGTTCTGGGGCATCGTCCAACGGCAGGACTGCGGATTCTGGTTCCGCCTATCGAGGTTCGAATCCTTGTGCCCCCAATCGCCACCGTAGCTCAGTTGGTAGAGCAGCTGATTTGTAATCAGCCGGTCGTAGGTTCGACTCCTATCGGTGGCTCTCGAAACCCATGCCTACCTCGCTTATTCTCGCTACTTCCCTCTGTTTCAGTGACTCATCCCTCGATAGCCTGGCGGACCTTGTTTCCGCACGCATGCCTGCACCGGATGTGCGCCAGGTATTGCGCACAGCTCGTCGTGCTGAGCGTCGTGGCTGTACTGATTCTGTGCGTGGTCGGGCCTCCGATCTGGTCTTCGATCTGGAGACGCTCTTGTGCTCGAGGTCACGTAGCTGCTGGGAGTGACGCTCGTGTTCGTAAATAACAGGTATGGCGTCGAACCTCCAGGACCTGTACCGTAGATCGGATTCCCAGCTCTACGGAGCTTTCAAGCACAAGCTGCTCAGCAATGATGAAGCCGTCGCTCTTGCAACCAAGATAGACGACTGCTTGTATGCCGCCGCGGAGGTTGTAGACAAGCACTGCTTGTGGGTTCGTCGCTTCTACGCGGACATGGTTGTCTCCGCCATCTTCAAAGGATCGAAGCGCTCTTTCAGCCCCATAAGCGACCGGTACCTGTACACCATTCTGCCGCTTATCGGCAGCCCTGGGTGGCTCGGGCACGTGCGTGTGTTCGTGGCGCCCTTCCGCGCGCTGCTTATGCGCATGCTCACGGATTTCGAGCGTGCTTGCGACGGTGTGGATTTGTCTCCGCATACAGCTGTCGGCTTGCGTCGCCTGCAGGACCTGGAGCTTGAGCTCGCTTGCACGCACAAGCACCTGTTCGGCTTACAAGCTGAAGTAAGGGAGCAGCTGGATCGCTGCGGAAAGTACAGCCAGAAGATGGCGTTACCCTACCTTCGCCGCGTGGTGAGCCAGGCGAAGTTCCATGCGAATGTCCCGGAAGCTTTTCTCGAGAACTACCAGAACGGTGTCCACGGTGTCATGACCGCAATCGGGAAGTACCACCCAAGCATCGGCGCCTTCGCGTTCATCGTCGACATCTGGATCACGAACAAGATGATCGGCGGCATCAGCAACGCCAGCAATGCCCTTGCGCTTCCGGAACGTGTTTGGAAGCACAAGCGGTTGCTGGACAAGCATCAGAACAAGTCCGTCGAAGACATCGCCGCCGCTGAAGGTGTGAACTCTGACCTTCTTCAGGATTCCGTGCGTCTCCTTGAGGTGCGCAACGCCGCTCCTCTCATCGAGGAGAACGACGAGAATGCCGAGCGCCTCGAGGCGTACCACGACATGAATGCGGCCGATGACGAGAACCGTCTCGTCCTTGAAGATCAACTTCGTAAATACACCCGCAAGATCACCAAGCGGGATCGGATAGCTCTCAGCTTGGTGTTCAATGTGTCGCTGTTCAACGATGTTCCGGAGTTGGACGTACTTCGAGAGACTGCACGTCAACTCTACATTGCGCACGCGCAACAACACTAACTGCCATAACGTACACAGGCCTGTGCCGCTACCAAGCGGCCCGCGCACCTCCACACAAGAACAAAGGAAGCCACATGTCGTCAGGTTGGGATGGATTCGGAGAATCCGGCCGCGGAGCTCGTTGGGATGCAAATCTCAACATCTTCAAGTTCAGTCAGTTCGCTGGTCTTGATGTGGAACTGCGCATCGTCACACAGCCGTTCCAGTTCATGACGCACTGGTACTATCTCGATCTCGTGGATGCGTGGCTGCACCGCAATGACATGGAGCATCTGAAGCAGAAGTACGGTGGCAAGCTGTCCGGCAAGAACGGTCCGAAGAAGCGCAGCTTCGAGTGCCCAGATTTCGATTTCGAGACTCGTGAGAGTCGCAACGAGCACTGCCTTCTGTGCACCACATACAACGACTACGCTCCTTGGGCGGATCGCACGTCGCTGGTGCAGGCGTTCTGGCGTATTCCCACGTCCACGAACCCGCAGCTGCAGAAGTGGCAGCAGGAACTGCGCACGTTCTCCTTCAACCGTGCCGCCTCCAAGAAGCTCAGCACCGTGATCAGGCAGAAAGGTTCCGCCATCGACGACCCGCAACACGGGTACACGATTCTCGTCACCTACACCGCCAACCAGGGAGCCAATACCTGGAATGTCGCGTTCGGTGAGAAGTATCCTCTTCCTGCGAGCATGAACGGCTTCGCCCAGAAACAAATGATCAGCTTCCGCGACCTCTACGAGGTTGGTGATCCAGGCCAACTCGAGAAGCAGCTGAACCGCATCGGTTACCCGAAGCTTCTGGATCCAAACTTCAATCCGTTCAACGCCAGTGCGCCCTCGGGTACGAGCACACGCGCACCTTCGCGTCCTTCTGCTCCCTCTGCTCCTGCCGCTCGTCCCGCTCCAGGTCGTGCTGCGGCTCCGGCCTATCAAGCGCCGGCACCAGCCGCCGACAATGGTTTCGGCGACGGCTTCGGCGACGGCTTCGGCGACGAGCAGGCGGGCGGTTATGGTGCTGCTGTCGGCGATGACATGGCTCCCGCGGGTGATGACTTGCCCGACGGCGAGTTCGCTGGTGTCTTCGAGGAGGGTGGTTTTGACGCAGGCACTGGCGTTGAAGCAGACCCAGGTGTTGATCTCGGCGGCGGTGGTTTCGGCACCGACGAGTTCTCTGGTGGCTTCGAGGAAGGCGGCTTCGAGGAACCTGCTCCAGCACCCGCTCCTGTGCGTCAGGCACCTCGGCAGGTCGCTCCTGTCCGTCCTGCGGCTCCCGCCCCTCGTCCAGCTGCTCCGCGGCCGACAGTGCCTGCACAGCGACCGGCTGCCCCACCTATGCGTCCTGCGCAGCGCCCGGCGGCACCGACGCAGAACTACGGCTTGGCGCAACCTGCTGCGCCGGCGCAGCGTCCTCCAGTTCCTGGAGTGCGTCCTGCTACTCCTCGTCCTGGGTACCCTCGGTAACATGGAACAGGCGGACGCAAGTCCGCCGCCAATACCATGGACGTCGCCGTCGTATTCATAAGCAAAGACGAACCTGCTGCAGAAATGCGGCAGGTTCTTTCTTCGCTTCCTGGTGTGCAGAACCTGCCAGCCACATTGGACGTCTGCCGTAGCTTCCAGGTTTTGCGTGTACCTGCTCTGATTGTGTACAGCAAGACCTCCGAGGACATGCACGAAACCGCTCGCGCGTTCGGGGACAAGCACGTGCTTGACCTGGCGCGTCAGTTGTAGGTCGCCTGTGCTTGTCGTTGTCGACTCGCCGAAGAAAGTGTCGACACTGCGGACGCAGTTCCCGGGCGACAAGGTGATCAGCGTCGAGTTTCCTTTGTACGTGCGCTTCCGCCGTGGAAAGGTCAAGCTCGACGCTTTTCCTGCTTTGCGCCCATCTTCAGCTCCTGAGATCAAGCAGCTGCAGAAGCTCGCGCACGGCGTTGACGTGCTAGGTGTCTTTGACGACACCGACTACGGTCGTGTGCTGGCCCGGGACTTGTCGGAGGCGTTAGCTGACCTGAACAATTCCGTGGTTTTCAAGTTCGTCCGCGCATACTCGCCTGACGCTGTGGCTGAAGCACCAACACAGACTGGTGTCCATCCTGAATGTGACGTCAAGTATGTTGTGAACAGATTCATCAGCGCCAGGATAGACGAGCTGCTGCAGGAGTATTGTGGCGACACGTCCGACCTCACGTGCACGTGGCAGCAGGCCTATCTCCTCTCCTGTATCCGCTCCGGGCTCAAAGAGCCTGTTCTTGTTGATACCTACACAGATAGTCTCGGACGCACGTACACAGGTCGCTACGATGCGTCGCGTCAGCGTGTAGTGCAGCGCACACCTTGTCAAGTCGCAACACCGGTCTTGTCTGTTCTTGATTTGGCCGACAACGTTTCTGACTTCGAGTCTGTGTATACTGCTCTGGATCGATTGCGTAGCCTTGGCTTGATACCTGTAGCGGCTGCTGCGCTTTCTTCATTCGAGGACACGTACGATACCGTGTGCGGCTACCTGGAGCGCCTCGGGATCGACCGCGGCTCGGATCATCCGCTCCCAGGTTACTTCGTCTTGGACATCACCAAGGATGTTTCTCGAGTACCGGAAGCTGATTTCGTACGCTCCGTCTACAGCAAGATCAAGAACGAAACGTTCCTGCGTGCCTGTTCATCGGCGCGTGTTCTTCTACACGCAGGCAGTGTCTGCGGTCTGCGCTTCAGCCACTTCGTGCAAGAGCGCACCTGGCTTCCGCTATCAGCACTGCCGACGTTTCCTGAATGTCCTCCTGTTGTTCCGTCGCCGGAGAAAGTGCGGCGCCTGGCTTCGTGCTCCGCGGCAACAAACGCCGACCTGGTGTGCGCTGCGGAAACAGCAGGCTTCACTGATAGGGACCTCTGGAGCGCGTGTTTGTACCTGCAACGCAAACAGCTTGCTTTTCGTCGTGACGGCAAGTGGTACTTGACAAGCCGTGGCGTTGTGGTTCTACACATACTCGAGCACGCCTTCCCGGACGTTTTGACCGCAGGTACTGCTACTTTCGTGTCGCGCACCGTCGAGGAGCATCTTCGTGTAACGAACAACCCCGTTGTTCTCCAGCAGGAGATCACTGTTGCTGCGGTTCATGAGTACTTGTCCAGGGAAGTGCTCGACTTGGACCTGCAGACGATGTGGGATGGCTTTGCAGGCCTACCTTCCGACGCTGATGTTCATGTATCCGCAGGTGCTGCCTGGCTCGTCTACAGAGGCGACGCGTACGGCCTTCGTCTGGGCGCTTCAGGACCTGTTGCTGTCGAGACTGACACTGCTGTCTATGACACCTGTACTTGCGGCTGCGATGTCGTAAATACATCCCTGAGCCCAACCTACGAAACATCAGTGGTTTGCCCGTCGTGCGGGATCCAGAGACCGCTTGCCTTCTTTCTTCCAAAGGACTAAACATGGCTGCAGCACCAACGAAAACCGCACCGAAGCCAACTGCAGCACCTCCTGCGAAGACGAGGCCTGCTGTTACTCCAGCTAAGGCTCCTGCTGTGCAGGTCGCGCACAAGTCCGGTCTGGTTAAGGTACCACAGGCTATTGTGGCGACCTACGACAAGGATTACGTTCAGCTTCAGAAGGATATCGACGCTCTCGAGCGTAGTGTTGGTCTGATGACGACAGGCTTGGTTCAGGAAGGGTTTGTCAAGAACGCCATCCACACCGGTGTGCTCAACTACGACTTCGTTGTCGGCGGTGGTGCTGCTCCGGCGTGCATGACCGTGATCCCGGGTCTCTCAGGCTCCGGCAAGTCCACAGTTGTGGACAACCTCGCCGCCTTGTGTTGCTTCCAGGATATCCCGGTGTTCTGGTACGACGCCGAGGCCGCGTTGGACCCAAGCTACGTCAGCCGTATCTTCGCACGCTACGGATTGAACTTGCACGACCTCATGGGTCGTCGTGACGCCAAGGGTAACTGGGAAGTGTACCCGCGCATTCGCTACTCCAATGACTCTGGTGGTGAGCGCATCTTCAAGATGATGGCTGGTGTTTGTGATCTGCTTCCGAAAATCAAACGCGGTATGGACGGCCACTGGTATCGTCAGGTTCTTGTCAAAGGCCAGCAACCGAAGTGGGAAGAAGATCCAAGGCAAGGGAAACCGCAGTATCTATTCATTGTCGACTCCTGGCCGGCGCTGCTGCCGGAAGCGCGCGAGAATAACAGCGACGCGTCGCCTATGGCTTCGCAGGCGCGCATGATCAGCGCGTACATGAACATCATCAAGTCCCCGATCGCGATGACCAACAGCGTGCTCTACAGCGTCAACCAGATCCGCACACGGCCTGGGGTGACCATGGGCAATCCCGAGTACGAACCCGCTGGTGCTGCGTTGGAGTTCTACGCGGATGTGCGTACACAGCTGCGCAAGGTCGCACCGAGCACCATCAAGGCTGGCACCGGTCCGTACACGGAAGAGCCGAGCTGGCACGGTAACGGCGTTGACAAGTATGTATACGCCAGGATCAAGAACACGAAGAATAAGAAGTTCACTCCGTTCCGCGAAAGCACGATCCGTATCGCTTTCGAGCGCGACGGCGGCCCTGGCGATGGTATCTGTCGCACGTGGGATGTCATGCAGTTCCTGCTAGCTACAGGCCAGGCCGTGGCAAGGAACGGTCGTCTCGAGATCAACCTCATGCCCTCTGTGGCCAAAGGCAAAGCCCCTCCGATTCCGCACGGTACTCTTTTCACCAAGCCGAAGTTCAAGCACCTGGTAGAGGCTCCTCAAAACAAGGACGGCCTGTATCAACACTGTCTTCGTCAGATCCGTAGCGGCTACGCGTTCGAGATCGAGCGCACCGCTGTGCGTGCTCTCATCACTCACGACAGCAAGGCAGAGACTGCAGCGGCCGCGGACGGCTTCGGTGATGACGACGGTCTTGACGCATGATCAAGTACGCGTTGTTTCATACTGGTGATCTGCACACCGGCGCCTTCCGTTACCTGGAGAACTATCTCCAGCGAACAGCGCTGATGTTTGCGGAGATTAAGCGTGTTGTTCTCGCCACGGAAGCCGAGTACCGGATCCTTGCGATCGTCGGCGACGCCTTTGATCGGAAGAACATCAACGAGGAGGAGCGCAACCTCTTGCTCTCGTTCCTGGCTGACATGGCTGAAGCTGGTGTGCACGTGATCATGCTGAACGGCAACCACGACTACTACACCGAGGAGCTCACACTCCTCGGGCCTGCGCAGCAGATGGCCCGTCTGAGCGAGTACTTGCATGTGCAGACGAAGACTCCAGGTGTCTTCGTCATAGGTGACATCGGTTTCGGCTGTGTTCCGTGCCAGCAGGACCTGACGACAGACCAAGTGACAGCGTACGCGAAACAGCTGTATGTGCAGGCACGCAAGCCGAAGTTCTTCTACATGCTCGTGCACGAAGCCGTTCACGGCGCCGTGAATCACAAGCGCACGTGGAAGGCAAGCTCGGACAAGTACCTACGGATCCCCGACCTACCATTCGTTACCGGATGGCTGCTTGCGGACATCCACGAGCGACAGCAGGTGCACGCGCGGGCTTGGTATTGTGGTGCGCCGCTGCAGGTGAAAGCTGACGAATCTGAAACCTGCGGGATCTTGCAGTGGTTCGGCAGCCGTCCGAAGTTCCATCAGCTTAACGTCCCCGGTTTTCGCTACACCGACGATGTCGAGCTCGCGAAGCAGCTAGCTGCTGAAGGTCATTACGTGCGCTTCACCGGTACCGCATCTGAGAAGGAGATGGAAGCCTTCCCGACAAATGTCATGTGCACAGGCGACATCTCCGCCATCGAGCTTGATGTTGACGTTGCTGTTGCTGCTGATGCTTTCGGTCTGGAGACTGCAGACTTGGTTACGCCTCTTCCCAAGTACCTGGCGAAAGTCGGCCTGAACGAGCGGCAGCAGCTACGTGGTGTCGAGATCGTCATAGAGATCAGACAGATGCTCCAGCACCGCGTGGAAGAACGCGTTGCGGCATCTGCAGGAGACGATGATGAAGACGTCTGACATCGTTCTCGCTCTCGACCCAGGCAAGGACAACTTCGCCTGGGCGTTTGTTCGCGGCGACGGCACCGTGCTTGAGACGGGCATGCTCAAGAACACGCTCAACAGCTTCAAGCTCATCCACTTCACCCGGGGTCTGCTTGAGTTCCGCAAGGAGATGTGGGCTCTCTTGACACGTCATCCGATCTTTGTCGTGGCGGCCGAGCGCTATCAGATCCGCGGATCGTTCGGTGGCAAGGGTGAGAGCTGTGAGTTCGTCAATTTGATGCTCGGCATGATGATCACGATGACGCGTCTGCTTCGGTTGAAGCCGCATATTGTGCTTATGCCCGCCAGTGACTGGAAAAACTGGCTTAGCTTCTTGATGACAGGCGTGCGCGGTGGTTTGGAAAAGACGCCAGACGTCTTCGGTTACACGGAAGTGACGAAGGCGAAGTCAGACCGTAAGCGGAACCCGTTCCCGATCAAGGAGCATCAGTTCGACGCGATCGGTATCGGCTTGTACATCGTGTGCAAGGAGACGGCTGTGAAGGATCCTCTGGTTGTGGTCCGCGGTCCGGCGAAGAAATCGGTGGATGCGATCTGGTCTGGTCGCAGAAGGAGCGAAAGTGTCTCTCGTACCTGCTGTCCCTGAAGCCGAGGTTGAATCGTTCGTCTCCGACTTCATGACTTCATCGGAGAAGGCGCAAGGCCAGGTCCTGCGTCAGCTTCGCCTGGATCAAACCAGTGGAGATGACCGTTTCTACTGCACACGGCTCGGTTGCGTTCTTGTCAGTCCGTGCCGTCTGACTGCGTGCGACTACCATGTCGACGCGAAGAAGAAACTCAACTGTGTTCTCTCATGCCGACACCAGGAAGCGAACGAGACCGGCGACTTGGCCACGGCTCTTGGTGTCAGTGAAGGCGAGGCTCGGGCTTTCGTCAATACCGCGGTAACGCATCTCCGTGAAGCCTCTCTCGAGGAGCAACTAGCGATCGCTGGTGTAAACAAGTTCACAGTCGTCCCTGGGACAGGTGTGTGTGTTGTCTGCGGCGGTGTTGCTGAAGCACCGTACAAGCAAGCAGGCAACTACACATACTGCTCAAAGGCCTGCCTTCGCGAGAAGCCGCCGTCCTTGCTCCGACTCGAGATCAAGTACGGTGCTGATGTGCGGCACGTGCTCAAGGTTGCTTTGTCCACATTCCGTACGATCCCTCTTCTTTCCTCCGCGCTTCGCATACCCAGGGCCTCGCTTCTGCGACACTACGAGTTTTATCTCGGTGTGAAGCCAGCGAGTTTCGGTGCTGATGTTGCAGACATCGTCGATCTTCTGCGCAAGAAGACACAGACGGTCTCGCCGGACTTCATCGTCCTGGACAAAGACACACTGCGCGCACACCCGAAGTGGCAAGCTCTGGAAAGCGCGACAGTTGATCTTGTGCGCTCGCTGTAGTGTGAAATAACCCACGCGCAAAACACCAGACACTGCGTCTGTGTGTCTTTGCGTTTGCGGCAATTTCTAGCAGAATGCCGCCGTCCTACTTGACATCGGGCTACACCCAGAAACTGAAGCCGGTCACGCCTGTGGAGTCCGTTAATCGGAGATCACAGACGCACATCAAGACTGTCGTGAAGACGGCTGTGCAGAACCACATTCGGCAGTTTCTCGATGAGAACGGCCGGTTTCGTGAGCTCACTCGGGAGTTGTTCCCGGATGCTCTCAGGTACAGCACCGAGCCGTTCGATATCACTCCCGCCACGGAAGCGCAGAACAAGGTGCACCTGCCGGTGTACAAGTTCAGCAGCGACATTCAGGAACACCTTCCTTGCATTGTGATCAATGACACCGGTGTCCAGTACAAGACCGCTGGGCTTGGATTTCACCAGGGGAACTTCCGCGGCGAGAACCATCAGATCTACACGATCGTCCCGGTCCTCCGCAGCGTTACCTTGACGATGCTCGCAGCCTCCCCGGACCAGACAGCCACAGAAGCGCTTGTTGACGTGCTGTCCTTGATCTTCGGCGAGCTCGCAGGTCCCACTATCGGGATGACTCTGTATGGTACCGGACACGGTGAGAACTGGTCCGCACGCTTCCCGAAGATCCCTGAAATAGGGAGCGCTGAGCGTGCCAATATCGGCGACGACCAGAAGGATATCCTGTGGACTTCGCTGACGCAGATGCAGCTCGAGTATGAGGATGCGTTTCTTCTACCGTTCGTGGAAGGTGCATGGAAGCTACACAACGTCGACCCCGCAGACATCCCTGTTCGTCGTTTCGACATGCCCTCTCTGGTGCGTGTCGGTCGTCAGGAAGTTGGTAGGATCTTCAACCAGAATCCGAATGAGATGGTGTCGTCGTCTGACCCTTCCGTTCTGCGGTTGCGTCGGGGTGCCATCCCGTGCGAGTACTACCTCGTCGGCATCCGCCCAGGCGAGGCCTACGTGCGCGTTACCGACGATGTGAACTTCAAAGCCGGTCCACACTCAAATCTTCTTGAACAGCAAAAAATCACGGTCGGCTACTAGCCTCCTCGAACACAGCAACACATAACAGGTACAACGGAGAATATCCACATGCCCACAACTCTGCAGACCAATCGCCAGTACGTGCTTCCGAACACGTACATCGGCGAGGACATCCAGCCAGGCACTGTCAGTGTTGCGCCGGAAACTCGCGTGCCGACCTATGTCGGCAAGGGGTCTCCGTACACGCTCAAGCGCAACTCCGGCATCACCCGTGGCTTCATCAACAACCACGGGCTCAGCTTCAGCTCTTCCAGCCCCTACACAGCTCTCCTCGACATCGTCAGCAACGGCGACTTGGACGTCGCAACCCTCTCCGATAGCACAGGTCTCGAGGTTGTGAAGGACCAGTGGCGTTTCCTGGCTGACGGTAGCGGTGTTGTCATCGCCGACGCCGCATACAACGCCGCCGCCTCGTACTCGATCTCGTACCAGGGCAACGATACCAGCGTGCCCGACGCGATTCCGGTGCCGGACATCCGCGTGATCGACACGATCGGGTCTCAGCTCGACCAGAACCAGTACAAGCGGAACGTCGACTACTTCCTCGACGTCACGACATCTGCCCCGGTTCCTGCTGTCGATGTTGAAGGCAACATCATCAAGCACACCAAGAGCACGTTCTCGTTCTCCTCGGTTACTCGGGTTGGAACCGGAACCGGCTTGGTCACGGTCAACGCCTATGCCCAGTACGCACACCTGTACAATCGCCAGTACGTGCTGACGGTCAAGACGGTCGTCGGCACTGTCGTCACGCTGGCCTGGCAAGCAAGCCCGCTTGAGGCCGGCAACTCCGCAGCACCTCGTGTGCCTGTCGCTGCGGGCGTCAACGCACCGACCATCGAGATCGACACCACCGACGAGCAGACGCTCTCCGCTGTTCTCGAGTACGGCATTCGCCTGGACTTCAGCAGCACCGGAACCTACGTCGTCAACGACACCTACACGTTCTCTGCCTACGGCCCGTCACTGATCGAGGTGCACTCCGCCATCCTCAACGACAACCAGTTCGCAGAATCCGGACCGGTGCTGGCTTCGCTCGACAACGTCGGTACCGGAAGCCTGGTTGTGGACGCAGCCGGTTTCTACGGCAGCGCAAACCTCTCCTTCAAGGCGCAGGTTACCGCTGTCGACTCCGGCAGCACCGCTGCAACACTTCCAACCGGCAAGGTTGTATTCAGTGCTGTGGCGCCTCCGGACGGCTCCGGCATCGTCTTCAACAACGGACGCACAGGTGCCTCGAAGGTTGTCAAGACGTTCGAGTTCGACAGCAACTCCATCCAGTCCATCCCGGGGTCGACACTGGTCGTGCTTCCGCAGACAGCCGCTGTGGCTGCCACAGGGCTGATCGCGTTCCCAGGGACGTCGTCGACGACTCTTCCTGTGGACGGTTCGTACATCGCTCTCGGTGACGGTGTCCGCACTGTCGTCTTCGAGTTCGACGACAACGGCATCGTGAACAATGCCGGAGCCACGAAGGTGATCGTCGGTGCGACGTCGGCGGCAACAGCAGCCAACCTCGTTACCGCCATCAACGCCAGCGCGCTGCGCATCACCGCTACGGATTCCTCCGCCGGTGGCATCGGTGCTGTCGCTTTGGCTGCCCAGGTGGCTGGTGTGATCGGAAATGCCACCGTCACCGCGGTGGACTTCGACGGAACCATCACAGGCATGTCTGGTGGTGCTGACGCACACACGAACGTCGCCGGATCGATCACCAACTTCATCGCGGCTGTGAATGCCTCGACGCTTGGTCTGGTGGCTGTGGTTGACGACGCGGATGCGTACACCGTCCATCTCCGTCCCGGAGCTACGCTTCTTGTCCCACCCAACCCAGCTGATGGTGCTGTGTTCACTGTTGTTGTCGGAGGCACCTCGACAACCTTCGAGTTCGAAGGCACGGGTGGTGTGGTCGGTGGGAACACAGCAATCACGATCGGGCTCACCTTGGCTGATACGCTGGCCAATGTGGTCACGGCGGTGTCGGCGCTCACCGGCGTTCTCGCTGTTGCGCATG
>Ga0172381_10000402_pt1 | contig 52052 bp, 34 predicted proteins | sample Leawel6488metaG_FD_119754 | JGI IMG/M metagenome (GOLD analysis project Ga0172381, IMG submission 119754) | Leachate microbial communities from a municipal landfill in Southern Ontario, Canada - Leachate well 64-88 metaG | ecosystem: Engineered > Solid waste > Landfill > Unclassified | place... | reverse complement strand
TCTTACGCTTTATTTGTCGGAAGCCTTGAAGATACCTGTAAGTACGACACACACCATCACCGGGGCTATCATAGGCGTAGGTGCGGTAAAGCGTTTGTCGGCTGTCCGCTGGGGCGTAACCAAGAGCCTGATGATAGCTTGGATTCTGACCATTCCTGTCAGTGCAGGCATTGCCGCTTTGATTTACTACCTTTTCGGAGCTCAGTTGTAATTAATTACATTTCGATGGAGGTGAAAGACTTACTGGATGGGAAAACTCCATTGTAGAATAAAATCAATCCCATATACGCCCATGTCTATTTAGCTCAGCCAGATAAATGAACCGCTCTAAATAGAAAAAGATATCATCCTTTGTATAATTATTTCTTTTTAAGAAACTAATAAACAAGGATAAGTTTTCTTCCAAAGGTTTTCGCATATTAATAATTTGGAAGGAATCCTTTTCTATCAGCAATAAATGATTATATGAATGCTCTGACATAGGCCAAAAAACATAAAGACCTTCAGCGGAAGAATCAATTGATTTATCTGTTTTTAAATTCCTGATTTGATAATTTGAAAAATCATTTAAATTTGAAAATGCTGACATTGAAAGATATCTTTCTTCTTTTACCAAATTGATACTACAGCATACTCAATACTATCCAATTGAATATTTGTGGATTTTGCATAAATATTAATGGATAGCAAAAACAAAATAATATAATATTTTTTCATTTTTTACTAAAATATGATAATACTGGAGAATATTTTAACTCCTGTTTTCGTCATTGGGACACCCGGCAAAAAAAGCTTATAAAATATCCCGTTTCATCACGATCTCGTAGAGTTCCCGCTGCTCTTTGTCCATGTTCAGAATTTGCTTTTTCTCCGTTTTTGAGTTTGGTAATCTGTAATTGAGTTGATACATATTATAAGTGATCTCCTGCGCTCTTTTTAGCGTGATTGATGATTGATGCAGTTTAAGAAGCCTTTCCATTTCCAACATAATGGTATAGGCTGTAAAACAGATACATATGTGTGCCTCAATACGGTTATGCAACCTATGATAGATTGGCCTGACTTCCAAATCTGTTTTGTTCATGCGAAATACCCGTTCAATGTACCAGAGGTTCCGGTAGTTTGTTATCACATCTTCAGCTGTGAGTGTTGTGTTGGTGACATACCCCTTGATTCCATCCCAGACTGCATCCGCCTTAAACTTATCCATATCAATGGAAACGGTGATGTCCCCTTCCATCTTCAGATATTTATTGTAGCCTTTGTTGTTGATGCTAGATTTAGTCAGTTTGCCGCTACTGATCCGTTTCTGTAGCCGTATAAGGCCTCTTTCCCTGTTGTGTGCGTCTTTTGATGCCCGTTTCTCTGTCATGGATACTATCAGGCGTGTCTTTTCCACTTTATTGATGACAATCACATTTCCATATTCAAGCTTACTGTCAAGTATTTGCTTTTTGACCATCTCCGGTTCATTCTTTGGGCGGGCACCCAGGATGTATTCGTATCCTTCTGCTTCAAGGGCCTGGATATTCTTTTTCGAGAGCAGACCCGAGTCGGCAATGACCACCGGCCTGTTCAACTTGTAACGCCTTTCCATGCGTTGCAGGAGAGGAATGAACGTATTGCCTTCAAATATGTTACCCTCGAAGACCTCATATCCAATCGGATACCCGCCGTATCCGACCAAAAGTCCGAGAAAAATCTGTGGACACTGTTGCTTCCCATCCTTTGAAAAGCCTGTCTTGCGTAAATCATCCTCGTCACTGGCCTCAAAATAGAGGGTGGTCATATCATAAAAGACGACATCCACTTTCCCGCCGAGAACTTCCTTCGTTCGGGCATATGAGATGGACTCCACCTGAGCTTTGAGGTCATTTGTAGTATTTACTTTGCCGTTCTTTCGATAGCAAAGACTATCTAGAAAACGATAGATCTTGCTGATGTCATATGAGATGCCCTGATATCACAACAGGTAATCGATCGTTTTGAGCTTGCTGCCGGGGCTGAATAACCGCGTAATGACCAGATGGCGGAACATTGTGTTGGCTATCTGGCCATAACCGATCCTATCGTAAAGCGTCCCAAATATGAGTTCCGGGCCGATAACCTGAAGCTGTGAATTGGAAAGCGAGGAGAGAAATGTCTCAAGTTTTATGTCTTCCTCGTCTTCAAACAAGCCGTTTGCCAAACCTTGACGCTCAAGTACGTATTGTCTGGCCTTTTCCTCCAAACGGCATATCTCCGCTTCGGAATGTCCAACTCCGAAACTCTTGACAACATGGTAGCTCTTATGGCTTTTGTCTATGACCTGGACACTTGTTGTCCCGTTCTTATTTTGCTTTCTGTGGGCAAACATGGTGCAAATTTAGTCCAGGGACACCCAAAATGCAAATTTTGGCTTTGTAATTTGCTGTTTTTCAGAATGATATTTTTTTAATCAAAAATTGTGACGAAAACAGGAATGTATAGAAATGCGCCTTAGAATCCGATGTTTTTTTATATTCTTGCGCGTGATTTCAATGCTCACTTTTTTCTTTTCGGTTAAATTACCATTTACTATTTTCTTGCTATTTATTCCTCAATAGTTCGTTAAAAATTACGCTGCCATAGTGCCGTAATAAATGAGTTCTTTGAAAAGTTGTTGATTTTTCACCGTTTTGATGTTGGCCATGGAAAACGCCCCCCTTCTTTCCTTCGGGATGCTGAGCCTGTCCTCAACCTTTGCCACATTGAGTGCCGTGAGTGCCATGTTGAAGTGAAAATCCAGTTTGTTCTTGCTTCTGGATTGGGATTGGAAAGCCCGGTATGTCCTTGGCATCTCGATACAGAAACTCTATTTGGAATCGGCTCCGGTAATAATCGATCAAATCGGTCGGGGCGAGTGTCAGGTCTGTTGAGAAGTAGAGCTTGACGGTTTGTTTTTCCCTTCCCGGCTTGTAGTTGACGCGAGCCAGCAGGATGTTTCGTTTGAGGAATTTGGAATAGACGAACAGCTTGCCAAATCCAATTTCATCATCATAATGGCTGACGATCCGGGCTATGGTAATGTTGGTGCTTACAGGCTCAAAACAATCAAAACGCCTCGTATAGACAAACAGGTTCAGGAAAACGTCTTTTTTTTTGAATTTCCAAAAGCATATTATAAAAGCAATATTGAAAAGGATGACTAAAATGACACTTATTATTTCATTATTTGCCTACTTTTGTAGCAGATTAACCCCTGCCGCCTAGTCTCTGACAAGTTGAAACAACAGCTGGAGTTATGTCTGATTACCAAATCCTAAAAAGATAATGAGCCAAAATACCATCATGCCTTTTGCCAGCCCACTTTATGTGATGCTGAAACCGATAGGTGCCATTTGCAACCTTGCCTGTGATTATTGCTATTACCTGGAAAAGTCCAACCTCTATAAAGAGAATCCCAAACACGTCATGAGTGAATCTCTTTTGGATAAATTCACTGAAGAATACATCAATTCCCAGACCATGAATCAGGTTCTTTTCACCTGGCATGGCGGCGAAACGCTGATGCGCCCGCTTAGTTTCTACAAAAAGGCTATGGAGTTTCAGAAACAATATGCGCGGGGGCGCAGCATTGACAATTGCATACAAACAAACGGGACCATGCTTACCGATGAATGGTGTGAGTTCTTTCGTGAAAACAACTGGCTGGTCGGCGTATCCATAGACGGCCCTCAGGAATTCCACGATGAATACCGCCGCAACAAGCAAGGACTTCCCTCCTTTCAGAAGGTGATGAAAGGTATAAATCTTCTGAAAAAACACGGTGTAGAATGGAATGCCATGGCCGTGGTTAATGATTTCAACGCCGACTACCCGCTTGATTTCTACCATTTTTTCAAGGAGCTGGACTGTCATTATATTCAGTTTGCCCCCATCGTAGAACGGATAGATCCCCACGCAGACGGCCGCCATCTTGCTTCTCCTTCAGAGACGGAAGGTTATGAACTGGCTAATTTTTCCGTCACTCCCGAGCAATGGGGTAAATTTCTTTGCACCATTTTTGATGAATGGGTGCGCAAGGATGTGGGTTCCTACTATATTCAGCTATTTGACACAACGCTGGCCAATTGGGTTGGAGAGCAACCAGGGGTCTGCACCATGGCAAAGACTTGCGGTCATGCCGGGGTTATGGAATTTAACGGGGACGTCTATTCCTGTGATCATTTCGTATTTCCTGAATATAAACTGGGCAATATATACAGAAATAGTCTGATGGAGATGCTTTACAGCGAGAAACAGCTCGTTTTTGGTGATGCCAAATACAGCAGCCTGCCTACGCAATGTAAAGAATGCGAGTTCCTGTTTGCCTGCAACGGAGAATGTCCGAAAAACCGTTTTACAAGTACAAAAAACGGAGAGCCGGGCTTGAATTATCTATGCAAGGGATATTATCAGTTCTTTCATCATGTGGCTCCTTATATGGATTTCATGAAGAAGGAGCTATTGAATGAAAGGGCACCGGCAAATGTGATGGATTGGATCGGGAAGAAGTGAGGCTGTCCAATCAACGCATTTGGTATTTACCCTCCAACGAAAGAAATTATGATCATTGCTCAATAATTAACGTATATACATCCCGACAAAGAATTACTCTTTGAGAACATTCACCTTTTCTATTCAGAAACAAGATAAAATAGCCTTAATCGGGGACAACGACAGCGGAAAATCGACTGAGGAACAATTGATAATGAACAAATGGAAAACAGTAAATAACTTGAACCATAGGGTATAAAAATGGAAAACGAAGACATCTCAAAGCTTTCACTTTTGAGACATCCTCGTTTCGTTATCATAATGATTATTTGTAAGTGCCAACTACATGCCTGCATAAATAATCAAGCCCAAGCCTACAATAAAACACAGGAACATGGCAGTCAACATCCCGTTAACGCCTTTGATGCCTTTAAACTCTTTCCAGATAAAAACGCCCCAGATGGCGGCAATTAATGTAGCACCTTGTCCCAACCCGTAAGATATGGCGTAACCGGCCTTTCCGGCTGCTATAATGCTAAAGCAAAGACCAATACACCAAATCAAGCCTCCTAATATGCCAATCAGATGTTCTTTTGCGCTTCCGGCAAAATAGAGCTTGTAGGAAACCGGCGAACCCTCAATGGGTTTTTTCATCAAGTATGTATTGAAGACAAAATTGCTGATCAGAATACCGACTGAACAAAAGAATACGGCCGTATAAGGAGTCATGAAGCCAGCTTCGGGATTTTCAAAATTCACAGCCATTGAACTTGCTACAAAACGATAAAACATCGCCATCAGAACGCCCCCGGCAATCGCCAGCAATAAGCCTTTTTTGGGGACACTGTTGGACGTAGCCGTTTTTTTCTTGTAAGCAAAAGCATCAATAACAATGGCAATAGTTACAAGCACTACACCGGCAAAAATCCAACCGACATTTCCCTGGGGTGCAGCCATGTAATTAATCAGAACGCCCAGTACCAAAGCAATACCTATTCCTACCGGGAAAGCTACTGACAGGCCTGCGATAGCAATGGCGGCAACCACAAGTATATTCGCTGCATTAAAGATGATTCCACCCAAAACAGCGCTTCCTATATTTTGCCAGGTAGCCTGAGCAACGTCGCTCATAAACGATCTTCCACCTTCACCATTTGACCCTAAAGTAAAGGCAAACAGTAAGGACATTAATACGATACCCAGCACATAGTCCCAATAATACAATTCAAACCGCCACGATTTTTGTGCCAGTTTCTGGGTATTGGCCCATGATCCCCAACAAAGCATTGTGATAAAACATAACACAACGGCTACAGAATAAGATGATACGATATACATACGCTTTTTATTTTTTTGTTTTTACATAATTATTTAAAAAAAATTAAGACTCAAAAGATTTCAGAAGCAAGGTGGCTTCCAACAGGTGATTTTCCGTTTTTTCTTCATAGATTATATGTTTAAAATTAAAGATGACTTTCTTATCTATCCCTTTTTCCCTCCAGAAAGAGGCACGACCACAACTTCAGTGTCACTTACAATGGTCATGAATGATAACCAAACACTGTATCCAGGACAAACATAGAAAATAAATTTTGTTTGTACAAACGTTTGTCCATCCTTTTTCATTATTTTTAATCACTGGTGTCCAGTTAAAAAAAGAGAAGTTAAAAGGAAGGGGGAATCCCTTTCGGTAATTTCCCCTGAAGGTTTACCTTTAGAGTTGCGAAACTTTATAGAAACCAACATGAACAAAAGTACAAATTTTAGCGGACAGCCGATCAAAGTAGGAGGTTTTCACGCAAAAAACTTGCCCCGGGGAATTCTCTTGATTAAATAAAAGCCCCTGAAAAACAGTTTATACATTTTGTTGATTATGTTATATATAGTTGAATTTTTTTGACAAATTAAAAACTTTGACAATATGATATTTATGCGTATATTTGTACAAACGTTTGCACAATATAGCTATGGCACTTCAAAAAACGAATATTACAGATATAGCTAGGATAACCGGACTATCTATAACAACGGTTTCGAGAGTTCTGAATGGAAAGGCAGAGCAATACCGGATTGGAAAGACATCACAACAAAAAATCAAAGAAGCAGCAAAAGAACTGAACTATATACCCAACCAGTATGCTGCAAACCTGAGAACCGGCAGAAGCAATACGATCGCATTGATTGTGCCTTCCATCAATAATCCTTTCTTTGCAGATATTGCAAGCAATATCAACGCTGAAGTACGAAAATTCGGATACATCACAATCATCAGTGACAGTGATGAAAACCAGGAAACCGAAAAAATGGAGCTACAGCAGCTTATTTCCAGAAACATAGAAGGCCTAATCATTATTCCTTGCGGTCCTGAATGGGAACACATCAAGTATTTATATGACCAAGGGCTTCCGCTGATCTGTATTGACAGGTATTTTGAAGATCTGGACTTGCCGTTCGTATCAACAAATAACTACGATGGTGCCTATACGGGAACAAAATATCTTCTTGAGAACGGGCATTCCAATATTGCCTGCATTCAGGGCGTATTAAAATCAACACCAAACAGATTAAGGGTAAAAGGGTTCAAGGATGCCATGGAAGAAGCAGGATTAAACAACTTTAATGTCGTGGGGGACAGTTTTACCCTGCAAAACGGATATCTGGAAACGAAATTACTGCTGCAACAAAAAGAAAAGCCGACAGCCATTTTTACGCTTAGCAATACCATTGCAATGGGCTGTATGAAAGCACTTAAAGAAGAAAACATCCGGATTCCGGAAGATATTTCTTTGCTGACATTCGATGATCATCCTTATCTTGACTATTTGGCCACTCCCCTCTCATGCATTGCCCAGCCAGTCAGTGATATCAGCAAGATCGCCACTAAATTTCTTTTTGCCAGATTGAACAACGATGAAATCAGCACAAAACAGGTACTACTTAAACCAAAGTTGAATATTAAGGATTCCGTTAAAAGGATTAACTAAAAAATGGCCGTTTCTTCTTCGATTTGATTATTTGTCTGCTTTTTTCACAGGAATGGTGAATGATATTTGGATGCCTAAACCTAATTTGGATTTAAGAAAAATGTCACTGCCGTTTTTATTTACAAATTCTTTGCATAATATAAGCCCCAGACCGGTACGGTACCTTCTTCATTATTGGTGCCATAGCACTTAAAGTTTCCAGTTGCACAGAACAGCTTCTGCAAGTTTTTCTCGCTGATACCGACGCCCGTATCTTTTACAGTCACGGTGGCAAATTGATCGTTATGGATCAAATGAAAAAGTTGTGGACTACACATAAATCTTAGATAATCTGAAAAGGAAAAAGCTGATATTCCTTACACCTCTTTCCTGTTTTCGTCACTATTTTTATGCTTATTCAGACCTATTGCAAGGATAGCTGGCAAATATTATTTTTTGACAAATTTTCCTTTATAGGAACCATCTGCCAATAGCAGATATATCCCTTTGGGCAAGGTGGAAACGCTCAACTTTCTGCCATTGCCTGTCGCCACAAGGATGGAATTTGCGCTATACACTTTCAATGAAGAATTTTCACTGACGCCTTCGATAATCAAGGTATCCTCAACTGGATTCGGACAAATTTCATATTCACTTTTAACCTGAGGAAGGCTGTTTAAGATTGGAAGAAACTGCGGCATGGCAAAACCGCTTGTATCCATACGAGTCACTCTAAGCCAGTTATCCGCAGTCAGCAAGGTATCATTAAAGACAACATGATCAAAGATAAATCCATCAAGGATCGTATTGGGATGGCCAGCCACGATTTTATTTTTAAAAATGCCTTCCATCGTCATTTTCACATTCCAGTTCCGGAGGGTAAAGTTACGAACATCATTGGGCGAAAAATCATCGGGATTTATACCGAAAACAATAGGTATCGGATTTTCCGTTACAATATCTTCAATAATCCAGTTTTTTTGGATGCTGTATCTGTCCGCTTCGTCATAATGATTTCCGACACAGCTTAGTAAGCCACAGTTGAAACCCGCTTTGACCCATTCTGCACGCAGCACGTCAATCCGGCTTATCCGGCAATTGTCGGCTTGTGTCCTTCCCCAGGAAATCTGGATAACACCGCCATTATTCAATTGCCAGACAACGCAGTCCGACCAGACAATATTACTAAGGTATACTTTAATGGCATCGTCATTCGCCCAAATAAAACAATGCGAAACATTGGAGTCTGTATAGCCTGTAATGCCGTCGCAATTATATACCCAGCCACCTATCACCTTTACCCAGCTTATCTTGTTATGCGAGCCCATCAGACGGACAGCAAAAAATTTGGGGTCTGCTACGACAATACCCTCCACACATACACTGTCTACGTTGCAATCAATGCCATGGGCTTCCCTGTAATTCAATTTAGCAGAAGACAATATGCCCCTGCCGAAAATACGTACTCCCTTGGCGCTGTGCAGTTGCAAAGAGCCATAAACCCAGGTGCTGTCGGCAAGATAAATATTCCGGATATTGGCAGGGACTTCGAAAACGCCGATATCATAAGCTCCTTTCCTGAAATAAAGCCCTTTGTATGTCGCAGGTATTTCATTTGCCTTTAATGGGAGTGCATTGGGCTCAACAAACAAATAGTCTGGATCTGATAATTCCGGGACATCCGTTTCGGGAGGATTTGCAAAAATCAAGATGCCGTTTTTATAACCGTCATCGCCTATTTCTACCGAAAACTGTCCTGCCGTGGTTAAGGTAAACAGTACAGAATCTCCGCTAACTCTCGGCTTGATGCCATATCTTGAAGGCAAAATACGCACATTCTCTCCAAGAATGGGTACTTTCTCCGTATTTAACACCTTCACAACGACATGCACGGAATCTTTGAAAGAAAAATTTGCCCAACTGATACTCCTCCCTTGAAAAAGTGTCAGAGGAATATTATCTTTCGATTGCATGCCCATATACCCGTCTTTATAAACAGGGCAGTCACTTTTATAGACCGGAATCTCTTTTGTTGAATGATCCTGTGTCACCGACAAAGAATAAATTCTGGTGTCGGGTATTTCTGTAACAGGTATGTCCTTAGGATCGGCAGGCCCGATCTGAACATTGTCGATAAGAATCGTACCGGTGGCATAAACACGAAACTTGAATAAAGCTTTGTTTGACGTAGGCAAAGGATTGGAAAAAGTATAGGTGAATTTTTTCCACACAGTTGTGAGGCTTTCGCTTTGCAAATAGACGTACGGATAATTGATGGCTGCATCGGCGACCTGTATCCAGGGTGTAAGCTCTATTCCATCCTTGTCTGTTGTTTTTGCCCAATAGCTAATCGTATAATATTCATTCTGAACCAGATTTAATGACTGTGAAGTGCCAATAAGGACGTAATATTTATTGGCTGCAATGCTTGTTGCCGAAGCTTTCAGCGCCTTTGTCCCATCTTCGCCCGCGCCTTCTTCAAAAGAAAGAACGCCGTTGGCCTCAACATTCTTTATGGTCCAGCCTTCCGCCTGCATATCCCCGATCGTCAGGTAATTGAAGGTTTGCGCAGTAATTTTTTCGTTCACAGCCAGAGAAAGAATGATGATCGAAATGATTTTCAGCAAATTGAATCTATTTTTCATTTGAGCTTTATTATTTATTAAAAATCTGGTAACAGCCCTCCTTTGATCACTTTCCGGCGTAATCACGTTCTCAGAAAAAGGCTGTTCCATATCGTTTGCCATTAAGGTTCGAATTATTTTTTTACAAATCTGGCATACCTGTTCTTGCCTATAGATAGCATATACAATCCGGGAATCAGAGAGGAGACATTCACTTCCCGGCCTTTGCCCTGCAATAGACAAATACCTGCCAGAGAGAATATCCTGTAGACAGTCCCTTCTTCGGCACCTCTAAACGTTAAGCTGTTTTCAACCGGATTTGGGACAATCTGGAATGCATCCGTATCTGCATCTGTCAAGCCTGATGGATCGGGTAAAACAACCGGTGTTACCAGATTGCTGTAATTCATTTCCGTAACAGTCGCCCAATTGGAAGGGGTCAGCAACGTATTGTTGAACACAAAATGATCAAAAACGAACCCGTCAAAAAACGTGGATAAATCATTTCCCGTAATGGTATTTACATAACTTGTACCCATTTTCATTTTTACATTCCAGTTTTTAAGGGTCAAACCGTGGATATGATTCGGGGTAAACGGATCGGGGGTAATTCCGAATATAACAGAAATCTCGGTCTCTGTCACCACATCCTCGACCAGCCAGTTACTCTCCAGACTATAAGCTCCCGGGGTTTGATAACGATTTCCGACACAATTGATCAGAGCGCGGTTAAAACCTGGTTTATTCCATTCAGCGCGCAAGACGTCTATGCGACTGAGTATCACATTCTGTGAAACGGAGTTTCCCCAAGACATCTGGATAATGCCTCCATTGTTCAACTGCCACACAACACAATCGCTCCAATGTATATTGTTTCGATAAACCTTAATCGCATCATCATTGGCCCAGATAAAGCAATTGGACACCGTTGAACCTTCATATCCGGTAATGCCGTCACAATTATAGGTCCAGCCTCCTATCACTTTTGTCCATTTCACCACATTATTCTTGCCAATCAACCGCACAGAGAAGTATTTCAGATCAGCCAGCGTAATACCTTCCAGCTTAATGCCATCGCTCCCGTTAATTGCCTCTATGCCATGTGCTGCCCTGTATTCCAACTTTCCGGAAGAAAGGGTTCCCCTGCCGTAAATCTTTACGTTGGGTTTTCCATCCATCTTCAAGGCGCCATAAACCCAAGATCCTTCGGCAAAATAGATATTCTTTATGTTCGAAGGAATATTAAAGATGCCGATATTATGCACCCCGGGCTTAAAATAGATACCCGTATATTGCGTAGGAATAGATGCAACGCTCGATGCAGTAGCTTGATTCAAAACCAAGAAGTCAGGATTTGATTCAGCTGGCACATCGGTTTCAACCGGATTGGCAAAGACCATCAAGCCGTTTTTATACCCGTTTTCACCTATTTCCACAGAATATTGTCCGGGAGCAGTCAATGTAAACGTGATTGTATTGCCTGAAACAGAAGCCGTAATGCCAAACCTCGAAGGCCAGACCTTGACAACACTGCCGGTAACCGGCACTTTCGAAATATCCAGTACCGTAACTTTAACGGTAAGCGGATAGCTTTTTGAAAAATGCACCCAATTGATGCTCCTTCCCTTAAAAATATTAAGCGGATACTGATCATTCGGCTCCATATTCATGTATCCTTCCTGATAAATCGGACAGGAATTGATGAATACGGATTGACTTTCCGTTATTCCGTTCTCCGTTGTGGAGACCGAATAAACGGATGATATCGGCACCCCCGGATAACTGAAGGCGGCAAAGCCTTTTTCCTGTATGCTGCAAAATAAGATAGCAGTGCTTACAGCTATCATTTTAAAATAGGGCAATCTCATAATTCGTCTTTAGGCACTCATAAAATAACGTAATAACAATCTCTATTTCCGGATTTTAAAGGTCCCATTATCTTTAAAGTCGTCGTACAACGGCCGGGCAAACTGTAAGTTGTCAGTGGCCTTTTTGGCTACGGTTATGGCAAAGATTCTTATCTTATTATTGTTGGGTAATGTGATGGATGCTGTATTTGCAGGCAGGTTCATTTCGTATTTAAAGATATAGGAATACTGATATGATTCGTTTGCCGTGGGATAACCTTTGTGCCGGTGCGATGCAAACCAGGCAATATTATCCTGATTGACAAAAGGTTCTTTGATGTCCAGAACAGTCTCTCCATTCGCGTCAAACACCCGGTTGTAATATTGTCCAACAAAGCCTGTCCATGCTCCGACAGCCAGCTTTTCCTGTTTGTTGTTCAACGCAAATACCCCAGACGTTTCCGTGGTTGCAGCTGCCAGAATATACACTTTATTGTAATCCGAAGAAGGCAGTTTGAGCGTTTGTCCCTTGCATACAAGCGCATTTGATTGTTCATCTTCCGTACTCCCCATTTTAAAGCGGATACCTTCACTTACAAGTTCTGCCGGAATTAATTCTGCCGGATAGCTCAAACCTCTTGCATTTTCACAATCTGCACGGTTGCGGTCAAAGGTCATCATATCGACATTATAAAGCAACTCCACAGGTGCCTGTTTGATAACCAGCAATGGTGCGGATGCCAGCTTCACTGCAAAACTGCGGATCGTGTAATGCGAAATATCAAACTTCAAAGTACCGTTTCTAAAGTCGGCCTCACCTATTTTCTGTTCCTGTCCGTTAACCTCATAAGCCTCTTCAATTTTTGAAGAAAGGTTTAGCGTCACTCCTTTTTGGTCTTTTCCACACAATTCATTTACACGTATTATGTAAAAATCACCCTGTTCCGCTTTTTTGTAAGCCATCAGCCCTACTTTCGGAGAGTTCAACTTTAGAAAAGAGCTTTCTTTGCCTAATTTTCCTTCATGTTTTGCGGTTTCAAAGGCCACAAGCGGTCTATTGACAAACTCGGCCTGCCAAGGTGTTTCGCTTTGTGTCCAGTCGCCGGAGTGGCTATATAAAGCATATTTCACGTCGTGGATGCCCCAATCCTGTGTGTTCTGATACCTAAACCTGTCACCCCGGACTGCCGGCGTGTATAAAAGAGTGAGACGAAGCGTATTGTTGTCGGGTTTGTCAGAGCCATACTTACAATCTTCCAGAACGGACACGCCAAATTTGCCGGATTTATCCGTCAGGTCAAACCATTGTTTGGAAGGCACCTCAAACTTCTTCTCATTATTGTTACCACGTTTAATAGTGGCGACTCCTTGACTGTAAGTGGCATATTCATTATTCGCCACAAGAGGGAATGAAGCCTTCAGTGATACGCCGGTAGATTGCCAGTCAATCTTATTGGCCACTTCTACCCTTTTTCCGGCTTCTCCAGCTGAAAGACTAACCGTTTGCGTAATCTGAGAATTCCTGTTTTTTCTCATTATCTGAAGCGCAATGCGGACGGCACCCTGCTCCACGATTTTGACCGTTGCCTCCTTGTCCAGAAAATCGACCGGAGGGTTCTTTCGATCATTCCAATCCATATTCCAGGCCGGATACAATTGTGGATTTTCGGATAAGAATTCCAAACGTGCAGGTTTTGACAGTATTTCCTTTTTGAGTTTTTTATCAAAAATGCTTGCGATATCTCCGTTCTGCGCGATAGATACTTTATAGAAAGCATTTTCCAAGGTATTGGAAGTCACGGTTAAAGCAGACTGGGTCTCGTTCCGGCCGGCGACTTCCTGTACATCGAAGACAGCTGAACCTATAGATGGAACTTTTGCCAAAAAGATAAACGTAAGCTTACTTCCATCTCTTCCGATTATTTGAGACGGCACTTCTTTTCCTTTGGCATTCAACACTTTAATATCTTCCGGCAAGGTCTTATATTTCAATTCCGCACAGGCCACATCTTCGCGGCCGGCCGCTACCGGATTATATACAACAACAGCCCTGCCATTTGTTTGCGTATTCAATCTGGAAGAGATCATACTTAACGAATTTTTCAGCACTTCGCTAAATCCGTTTGCAGCCACAAACTCGTCATTCCACGAATATTCATATGCTTTAGGAATGCAGGTTCCCGGTAAAATATCATGCATTTGATTGCCCAGAAGTAACTTCCACGCATTATTCAATTTTTGTAACGGATAGGAAGCGCCTGTCAATGATTCTGCCGCCACCGCCATTTGTTCGGCAGACAAGGCCAGATTTTCATTCTTACGGTTCATCCGTTTCATATAAGCCTGCGAGGTCAAAGATCCCGCGCTGTGTTCGATCAGCAATAGGTCTCCCGAATAGACAGGCAGCTTCTTTCGTATTTCAGGCGTAATATCTTTGTACATCTGGTCGGAAGAAGTCAAAACCACCCGAAAATCACTATCTGAGTGTCTGAGGCTACCTACGGCATGGCGTACATCATTCTCTCTGGGTGATCCGCCTTGGTCACCGATACCGTAGTAACGATAATCAAACATCAATCCATATTTTGACTGGTCTTCATTCAGCCTTGCTTTCCAGGTACTGTCTTTATCCAGACGTTCCACCACCTTCCCTCCGTAACCGGTGGCATTGAGTGCTGCAATCACCCCCTTGCCGTCAGGGCCATTCCAGACACCCACATTAAAGGGGACGCCAACGGCAGAATTCCACGTCAGCTTCTGTGTGGAAAACCCAAGCAATCCGCAATGATTCAGGAGAGAAGGTAAGTTGGAGAGAAAGCCAAAGCAATCGGGCAACATGTAATCCATGCTTTCTTTTCCGAATTCTTTCCGAAAATAATTGTTTCCGTACAAAACCTGACGAACAAGAGACTCGGATGAAGACACATTCACCTCGCCTTCATCCACGGAAGAACCGGAGACTAACCACCGGCCTTTCTCAATATATTCTTTCATCCTGGAATAATACTCGGGGTAATACTCCTTCATCATCTCGTATCGGCGGGATCCTGTAAAGTTGAACACATAATCGGGATAGGTTTCAAAAAGAAGAAAGTTTTGTGTCAACATATTTTTAAGACATACATCGATTGTTGCCGGATAGTCCCAATTCCATTGAGAATCCAGGTGGGAATACCCAACGGTGTACAAAACTTTTTCCTTTGAAATATCGTACTTCGCAAGCTTTTCAGAAGGCTGGGCAACTAAAACAAAAGGAAAGGACAGTGCTAAAAAAAATAAGTGTCTATTTTTCATAAAAAGAGTGATCAGAAAATCACATTTTCAATCAGGAACTGTTGATCGGGTTCCGTCTTGTATTTATTGACGTATGGGGAATAACTTTTTACGGAGACTGTTTGTTTTTTGGTATTGATTGTTATCAGCCTGAGGTATCCGTTGCCACCATTTTCAGATCCGATGACCCATTTTTGATAGTTGGCCAACATCTGATAAACTTTGTTTCCGTGTTCCCCTTCGCTCACTAAAAATCCGGTGCCGTCCTCCAGCACATGACCATTGAATACAAACAATATATTGGGAAATTTCTTCACCAGTTTATCCCACATTTGTTTGCCATTGTTTACGGCGGCAGTATCTCCTGTCTTTCCAATGCCATAAGCCTGTGGAAGCCATTTATGTGTCGAATCGTCGCCCATTCTCTTATTATCTGAATAAAGATAAGCATGGGTATTGATTATTACCTTGTGGCTGGGGTGTTCTGCAATCACTCTGGATGCCCAGTCCAGGACGCTGCTGCGCGGACCGAATTCAAGCGAGAAAGCCAGCCAATGATAGCCTCCAGCTTTGAATTGATACCAGACATTATCCATCTTTCCTACTTCAAAAGCCCCGCCAAAAGCAGGCACTTTGCTCAGCTTACCGTATGGAAAAAATTGATTAAACAAAGCCGTATTCCGGACATCCGATTTACCGTTTGTCCCATTGTCGTGGTTACCGATAGCCAAAGTGTAGGGCACCTTACCATCCATCAGGCTGATGGCTTCAGCCGCGACCTTCCACTGGCTTTCCGAATTATTGTTGGTAATGTCACCTTGATGGAGTACGAAAGTTATTTCTTTGGCATGATCGGCTATCCATTTTGTCTGGCTATTGAAAATCTCCGGATATTTTGCTGAATACGTTTGTGTATCGGGCAATAGCACTAAGGAAAATTCTTTGTTACTGGCACAGGAAGTAACAAAAAGCATGAACAAGATGGTAAAAAATGGAATGGTCCGTTTCATTTGTTTGTACAAATTAAAAATTAACATTTACTAAATATTTCAGAATTATATGGAGCGTCTTATGCAGATTGCCTCAAAAGCAAATTGATTATTTCTTTATAAAGGAGACACCTGCATTATCGTCAGGCACAAGAATATAGTAGCCTGCCACCAGGGAGGAAACATCAATTTTTGTACCTCGGCCTTTTGCCACCAATGTTCCGGAAGCATTATAGACTTTCAGCGTGGTCTGATCCTCTACACCATCAATATAAACCATCTCCGAAGACAGATCCTGATATAGGTTTACCTTGCTGGCTTTTGCAGAAGAAACGCCAGAAGCAGAAGCATCACCCCATGCCACATTGTCAATCCACAACGTTCCGCTGATATAGTTGCGGAATTTAACTTGACTGTAATAACCGACGGTGTTTATTGTCGTGTAGGTAAATTCGTATCTTTTCCATTCCAAAGGTACTAATTCATCTGAAATATCGTAATAGGGAAACTGAGTAACGCCATCAGGAAGTTTGCTGCTTGTAACAGCCTGCGTCGTGGGAAGTATACGTCCGTTAGCTACCGATGATTTCGCCCAAAAAGAGAGTTTGGTTTCCACTTGGTTCGGGATAAAGATGCTATCCGAAAGAATGAGCACACAGAACTTATTACTTGCTGACATGGTTGCTACACATTTGACAGCAACACTACCATCATTCCCGGCACCATTCTCATAACTAACCACACAAGAAGTTGCCGTTTTTAAGCCAAAAGTCCAGGCTGTTTTGCTCTCGCAATTGCCATTCAAAATATAAGAAGTTTGCGCCATAAGGCTATTTGTAAACCAAAAAGCAACGATGGCACAAAATGCCATTCTTGAAAATACAGTTTTTGTTTTCATTGTAGTTAATTTTGAAGATTTTAGAAAGAAACTGTTCTGTGTTATTAGTTATTTGACTTATCGGAATATCTGATCACATTCTCCAGCAATATATTCACCCCTTTTTCTTTATTTTTCCATTTCATTTCCAGCAGATGCTTCCCTTTGGGCAGGCCAAACACCCAGAATAATTCGGTAGCCGCCTTGATACGGTCGAAAGGAAGTTTCATCGTTTTTACGGTTTTGCCGTCAATCAGGAAATCAACCTCTGCCACATAATTCAGAAATTTCGTCTTGTCTCCGACTACCTTTCCGTTAATGGCAAGGCCTGTACCTTCAAAACGATACGGCTTGAACTGTTCAAACGGCAGCCCTTTGTTCTTTTTATCGGCAGGGGTGGTTTCTGATTTGAACACCTCTTTGGACGAGGACATCACCGGGGCTTGCTCCAGGCGTACCGGATTCGGCTTTTGTATTTTGATAGTCACATTGTCACCTTCCACTTTTCCGCCGTTTGCCGTTATTTCGGCCAAAGCATGCTTCATCCCCACAGTATAAGTATCATTTAAAGACATGGTTGTATATTTAAAATCCAGATCTTCGACTCTGTGCAACGGATTCAACCAACTGACAGGTATTTTGTCGTATCCTAAAACGACTCCCAGAATTCCGCAAACGGTAGAGGGATTGCAGTCGGAATCTTGCCCGCACCGGGTTGCGATATCCATCGACTTTGAAAAATCGCCCTTACCGTAAATCAAACCAATCAGCACGTATGCGGAGTTTACGGTAGCTTCGATATTGAATTTATCATCGATACCTTCGGGACATCTTTCTTGCCAAGGTGACTTTTCGATCTCGTTCCACACTTTTTTCCAGTCATCGGGATACTTTTTACACCAATTTATCACCTGCGCCATACATTGGTAGTAATGGCTCTGAGCCGGGATGGCTTTCAATCCTTCCTGAATGATAAAATCGATATCGTCGGAAACAAAAGCGAGAGAATACATAGCAGCCACGTAAACGCCTCCGTACCAGCCATCACCGAAATTCATGATGTGTCCCACCTTGTCGCAGATTCCGGAAGCGGTGTTGGTCATACCCGGAGACATCAGGCCTGCAAAATCCGCTTCAATTTGAAAATCAATACAAGAGGAGTGTAGATTATTTTTCCAGTCGCCGGAAGCCGGGGGCATGATGCCGTTCAGAATATTGTAACGTGCCGCCTGATTGGCATGCCACAGCATAAACTCGGCATTGGCAAAAGATTTGGCTATTTCATTTACCGGGGCATCCAGACCCAGACGTTCAAACTCTTGTACGAAGGTTAAATCCATATACAGGTCGTCATACAACCCGGGATAGGTCTCGTAATACCATTTTACATAATTATCGTACCACGGAATCTTTGTGGTATCGGGAATGATGTTTCCGCGAAATTTAAATTCAGTGGGGCCGCCGTATGTAACGCCAATGGTCTGGCCAGCCCAACCTCCTTTAATCTTGTTCAACAACTCAGCTTTGGTAAAAGTCACGCTTTCAGGTAGTTTCGCGGATAGGTTCGTACAGGCAAGCACGATCAGCAATACAGATAATTTGAGTATCTTCATTTTATTATTTTTTTTACGGAAGTGAAATCTTTTGGTTTTGCATCTTGCCGATAGTCCGGATTTGGTGACATCATATCAGCCTTCACATCTTTTCTCCATTTGTCCAACAAGGCTTTTAATTCTTTCACTTTTCCCGGTTCTTTTTTAGACAAATCATTTTGTTCACCCGGGTCTTTGGCCAGGTTAAACAACTGCACCGTATTGTTTTCAAGATAGTCAAGCAACTTGTAATCACCCAATCGTACGGCTCCGCCAGGGCTTTGCATTCCATGATTGCTGTAATGGGGGAAATGCCAGAAAATGGCTCTTTTTTCCAAAGAAGCTTGTTTCTTCTTATCGGCTTTCAGCAGCGGAGTAATGCTCATTCCATCCAACACATGTTTGACGGAACTCATCTTCAAGCCTGTCATCTCGAGTATGGAAGGATAAAAATCCACACTTGTAACAGGAACGTTGCATACAATTCCTTTCTTTCCTTGCTGAGGCCACTTCACAATCAAAGGTTCACGAATGCCGCCTTCGTAAAGCCATCCTTTTCCACCGCGCAGAGGCATATTGGAGGTAGAAAACGACTGGTCCAGTTTGTTAACACTGATAAGACGTCCGGGATTTCCGAAATTGGCCGCAGACATACCTCCGTTATCGGCGTAAAAGATAACAATGGTATTCTTTTCCAGTCCCAGTTCTTTCAGCTTCTTCAAAACACGTCCGACACTTTCGTCCACACTCTCAACCATGGCTGCAAATTGGACATTGTCCTGAAACTGTTTTATTTTCACCATATTATTAGGAAGAACGCTGAAACCTTTGTATTCAGGACTATTAAGCAATTTATCCAGTTCTTCACGGGTGAGCTGACTTGGATCATCTGGATTGCCTTCCAGTATGAACGGGTTACCGGAAGATCTTTGCATTTTGGCTAACTTATCCTGATATTTTTTAACCAAATCAGGACGGCCCTGGATGGGATCGTGTACGGCATAATGGGACAGGTAGAGCAAAAATGGTTTATTTTTATTTTCATCCATAAACTGGAGTGCTTCATCGGTCAACCGATCGGTGAGATACTCCCCTTCCGGGCCATCTTTGAGACCTGGCATCTGGTAAGGTGAAAAATAGCTGTTGGCAGGCCACCCTTTCAGCCATCCCGATGGAATATGCAAATCAAACCCTTGACGTTCGCAGGTGGCCGAATCTTCACCCAGGTGCCACTTTCCGATAAGGGCCGTTTTATAGCCATTAGCCTGCATAACAGCAGGGAATGTATTATTTTCGCCATAGGGCAAATGTTGTGCAGAAACTGCATTTTTTAGTTTCTGAAAAGGATAATCTTTCCGGCCGGGCAGCCAATCCGATAAATGCGTACGCGCAGGATATTGCCCCGAAAGAATACTGCCACGTGTGGGTGATGAAACATGGCATGCGGCATATGCATTTGTAAAGCGTACACCTTCTTTTGCAAAACGGTCAATATTAGGTGTTTCGTAAAACGAACTTCCATAGCATTGTGCATCCATCCAGCCCCAGTCATCGGCAAGGATAAACACGACATTGGGCTTCCTGACATTGGTTGCACCGTCAGTTTGCGCAAAAGGTATTATTCCGATGACACCCAAACCGACATTTTTGAAAAAAACATTTCTGTTCATAATAATCTATATTAAAATTTAGAATTTATTTTGGTTCTTTCCAGACATTTTCAACAGTATACATTTCATTGGCGGAATACTCCTTTTCCGGTTTTTTAAATCCGGAGTTCAGAAATTTCTTGCGTAAAACGTCCAAGGATAGAAAATTATTTCCATAAAAAACATTGTTCATCACTTTCCAGTAACCGCTTAAATCTGTTACGGCCTGTTTCCATTCCGCCGGATATTTTTCACTCAGATCTTTCGCCATATCCAGGCAGACTGCATAATAGGCAGCGCGAGCCTTTTCCGCTCTGTCACCCTTTAATAAGTTCGTAGTCATTTCATTTTCCAGTTGTTTTCCCAAGACAGCACGTTCACTTTCTGCTGAAATAAGCTTCTCGATGTTTATCGGGTACTCGGCCGGAATCCGATAGACCAGCCTGTTATTTGAATAAAACTTCTTTCCGCCATTATTTTCATTAATCTGTTCGAAAAGCTCTATCAGCCTGTCTGCAAAACTCGTGATTGTCTCGTCCATAGGCATATCCTCACGGGTCGTGTTTCGGTAGCGGTCCACTATCTGCCATCCCTGACTCATCATCTGCCGATAGCCATAAATAGTACCGAGGATCGTACCGGCAGTTGCCGCGTTGCAGTCGGCATCCCATCCGAAATTAAAGGCACACTTTAAGGTTTCCTGGAAATCTCCTGCGCCATAAAGCATCGCGGCAATAACAGATCCGGTATTCAGTTCAAAACCATTCTTGTCCCGAATTCCGCCATTTTCTTTCAAATAGCTGGTTCTAAGCTTTTTCCAGGTTTCCTGCCAATTTTCCGGATATTGTGCATACCAGCGTTTAACATCAGCGATTACTTGACTGACAGTGCTCGCTGGATCTACTGAAGCGAGGCCGGCATCAATCAATTGAGGAATATTCTTCTCAACAAAAGCGGTTGCGATTATGGTCGTAAACAGTTGGGTCGTTTGTGCAGGCTCGCCATCTATGGCCACCCTGGTATAGTTCAAACCCACTTTGGCCGCCGTTTGAGGCATTGCCGGAGCCAACAAACCAAAGGTTTCACAAAGAAATTGTCCGGAAATGTTGAAATCCGCCCATGGATTCAATACCACGTTGCCTGTCATAGGTGGTTCCACTCCTATATCCATCAGATAGCGCGCATATCGGTTGGAACACCAGACCCTCTTGTTGATTCGCTCCAACCACAGCTTTTTTATCTCGCTGTAAGGCAACAGAGGGTTTTTATTCTTCTGCATTTCACAGATATAGACCCATTCAAAATCAGTATCGTCGTCTGTTACGGCTCCTTCCGGAAGAGAAGGAATGTAGTCTATGACATTTCCGGGTGTTGCCTCGTATTTAAATTCGTGCGCCAATCCGTTGAGATTTCCCAAAATCTGCCCCAACAGCCCTCCCCTGATTTTATCTGCAACAACGCTTGCAGGCAGCTCCACAAATTTGGTTCCGGCAGCAAAAAGAACCGTCTGGCTCATTGATAAAACACCAACAAGTAACACCTGATAAAACACCTTATTTTTTTCAAATCCAGCCATCGTTTCTTTTAAGGTATAAACACGCCTTCTTCTGCATGTCCTTTGACATAACTTTTCACTTCTGCCTCCAGTCTGGTCGTTTCTTCTTTATTTTCCAAAGTTTTGGAACGCATAACTTCCAGGCTTTTATTTGCATATTCAAGCATTAAACCGAGACGTTTCAGATTTTTGCAAGCAAGTAGGTCTGTCCTGTTTTCACCGAGCGCTTTTGTCACTTTCTGGCGGCAAACGGCAATTCTTGCGGCATATACATCATATTCTTCCGGCTTTTTCAGTGTTGTGTAGGGAATACTGCAAGCAAAACGGACAATACCTTCCAGTTCATTATAAACAAAAACACCCACAGGAGCAGCTTTACGATAGATTTGAGCAGAATAGGCCTCAACCAGAGAATCGACATTGACATTCGGATTCCAGGCCAAGTGGGCAAGGACATAATGATTGACACCATATGTAAACCAATCTCCTGGCTCTGAATAAACCGAAATACCTTTCATACCGATTGAATGATAATAGTTCAGCTCACGTTGCATAAAATGGGGAATGATGTTGGGCAAACTGCGCCAGCCGTATTTCCGGAAATAAGAATAAATGCTGATATCTCCGCCGAAAGCTTTCGTCCATTTTATCAGGTCATCATTATATGCTTTATTGCGGGCATCCCCGTCTTCATATATCTGATATTCGAAACACTGGTTGATCGGACAAAAATCCAACAAAACCTTGTTATTCAAGGTTATATTTTGTGTAGGTGCTATATACCGGCTATAGGCCAAACACTCCAAAACGACGTGGGGCATTTCTTTTTGAAGCAAGGCCGCCATTTGATTGACCAGCATTGCATGCCTGTCTGTCTCGCTTCCCATCGCCATACAAGCTTCACATTGGCACCAAAGTTCGCCATCCGGTGGCCAGAAATCCAGTATATCGATCTCCGGATGTGATTTTAACCAGGTCAGCACATGCTTGTTCAAATAGTCTACGGCATCCGCATTTGAGGTACAAATAACCATACGTTCTTCTTTTGAGCGAACGCCTGTTTTATCCATGCCAAACCATTCAGGATGTTTTTTATACAATTTTCCGTCTTCCATGGTGGCATTCACAAAGTTTTGATATCCATGGCCTCCAACCTCAACGATGATTCCTCTCTTCCGGAGCTCCGGTGTCAGTTTTTTCCGCCAGTTCTCCCATTTCACCTTTCCGTGACCCTGATAGTTTATAGGGATGACCAAAGTGTTGTATTTCATTTTTGGCATCCAATCCACCAATTGTTTCAGATTTTGAAGCGTATGTGTTTTCCCTTCTTCCACATACAGCTTGCGGTATTTAAAGACAGGTGTCTCCGTCTTATCTCCCTCATAAACAAACGCCAAATCATTTTTTGAAGGCACTATCCGGCCGGAGTTCTCAAAGAAATCAAAATCAGGTGCGACCCATTGACATCCAAGTTTATTTAAAAAATCATAGACTGCATATAAGGTTGCTCTTGGGGTCTCTCCCACTAGGTAAATTGTCTCACGTTGTTTTATGATGGCATAAGCATCACATGACAACGTCCGGATATTAACCGTTTTCAGGGATTGCGGGAGTGAAACCAAAGCTGAAACAACTATTGATTTCGGTATAATTTTGTCAGAAATTTCAAAATCAGCCTTACTCATTCCAAACAGGAATTGTTTCAGTTCCCTGGCTGCAAATCTTTCACATTCCGAGGCTTTTGCAGGAGTTACGATGATGTAATTTGCCTTGCCGTTTTTAACCAGCGCAGTGACATCGCTACCTGCTGCGTAAATGGAGCCGGTTGTCAAAGCAAACAACAGCAATAGTCTTGCCAGAATTTTATTCATAGACTTTCGTAAAGATTTGTTAGTTAATCTTTTTTTGCAGCCAGGTCAGATGCCATGTGCCTTCCTTCCTGTCTCCGGCTCTGTAAAACGGGACAAACAGAATGGGTTTCCTGTTGGGAACCGTCAACTGATAGGTTTTTCCATGTGCGGCATCCTTTGCGGCAATAGCCGTAAAAGCTGATTCCGGGTTGATTTCCGGCAAGGAAACGACTTCTTCGCGTTCTGTTCCGAAAATCAATCCATCTGCCGAATAGACCAACGGACCTTGCGTGAGCGCAAACCAATCAATGCTGTAGATGCTTTTTCCGCCTTGAGGTGCATTGGAATTTTCCGTTTTATAAATGAGCTTTAACTCGTAAGGCAGTTGTATTTCCACCACGTCTTTGGCTTTCCATTTACGGTCAATCTTGCAGTAGGAACCAGTCTGAACCAGACTATCTTCAAGAGGTTTCCCGTTTACTTTGACAATAGCCGTTTTTGCCCAATCCGGAATACGCACAAAAAGGGGAAACTCGGCAGTTCGTGCCGGGAACAGGGTTATTTGGATATTTCCGCCAAAAGGATAATCGGTCTTCTGAACCATGCGCACCGATTTTGCACTTGTCAGTTCAATATTCGCTTCGTTTGCAGTATATAAGTTACAGGCAATGCCTTTTCCTTTCAAAGAATAAACAAATGAAGAGAGTTCTTCCAATGCCAGGGCTCCGCTGGATGGGCAACAATCGTTAAAATGCGCTATATGACGGCTTCCATTGGCAAAACTGTGATAACTCCAGTCTACGCCATTCGGGTATTTTGCAGCAAGCAATTCATTATAAGCTGCTTTTTCCACTTCCTGGGCATACTTGGCATCACCGGTCAGACGAAGCATTTGTTTGTTAAAATGAATCCACGACATGACACTGCAAGTTTCCACAAAACCATAAGGGCTAAAGTAGCTTTTGGAATTGAAGCATTCATTATGTTTTCCGATACCGCCCCATGGGCCTCCGGCAGGATTCAGATGGTTGTTATAAATTCCTTGCCAGGCATTCTCCAAGGCTGTTAAGTATTCCGGATCTGGCGATAACTCATAAAATTTGGCAATCGCATATAAATTCCAGATGTTTTGATAGATTTTGCCATCTCCGACCATCTCCAGATCTTTTTTTGCAAGCATCATCGGTATCATTTTCAACCCTTCTTTTTCATTCAGTCTTTTCATGACATATTTTCCGAAATCAATATACCGTTGGTCTTCGGTTGCCTTGTACAGTTCGACGACAGATTCCAGAATCACGGTAGCAGACAAGCCGTAACGAGTACCGTAATTGGTAATGTCCGCTTTACCTTCACCAAAGGTTTTCAAAAATAATTCGCCGATGTTTTTGGCCGTAGCCAAATATCTTTCATCCGGGAAATACTTGTTCACTTCCAGGAAACCCATCACCATGTATGTAAGATTCCACACATCCCACGAAGTCGGGTGGAACTTATCATTATTGGCTGTAATTCGCTGATTTGGGGAATAACTGCCCAAATAACCGTCTTTATCCTGATAGGAAATCAATTCATCCGCTGTTTTAAGCAACAGGTTCTTTAACTCAGCATCTCCACTGCGTTTTACGGCTAGTGATGTCGCATAAAGCCACTTTCCGGCATGTTCACCATACCAATCATTGGTCTTGTTTTTTGCCCGGTATTCTTCACTGAACATTTTGATGAGCTGTCCGTCATTCCAGGTGGGCAAAACAGATAGCCGGCCCTTTTCGCTACTCAATATTTCATCGCCCAACAAACCTTTAACGGATACAGCCGAAGGAGAAAGATATTCATTGTGGAGAGTTTCAGTCTGACAAAAAGCATCCTGACACAAAAAAACAATAAATAGAGATATTACCGGACAAATCTTAAAACAATTTGCACCAATAGATGTAAAGTTAAATTTCAGAAGTTGATTTTTCATACAAGTTATTGAATCTGTTTATGTAAGTTGTAGTCTGTTGTCCACATTCAAAAGATAGGACAACAGGCCATTATAATTTATTTAGCATCATTGCAATCCATAAGATGATGGGTTATCAATTTATTTTCCATGCGTAAATCGCCGCATCCCCTTCCGTTATTTTTAATTTACTTTCTGCGTCAATTATTGCACCGCTCTTTAACACTCTTTTCACCGCAGGATCGGTTTCGATGGTCAAGTCAATTGATTTTGTAACATCGCGGTTAACCAAAACCAAATAACGGTTATCGGCCTTTTCAAGTAAAGAAACAATAAGCCCGCCTGAAGCTTGTAGTTTTTTAAATGGTGTGCTCACCAACTCAGAACTTAGTTTTGTCGTACCTTTTGGGATGGTATTGCCCGTATGACGTACCCATTTCACTTTTGCATCTGCAAAAACAAACGAAAGATTCCTGATTTCCGTATTAATTGTTTTTAATCGATCATAAATCGGCCCTTTTACCCCTTCAAATGAAATTGGCGCATAATAATAATGTTCACCTCTATAATCGATGGTAGAATTTATACTTGCAGCCAGCCAATAATTGAAGTATTCAATGCCTTGCGCTCCATAGGCCAAATCACTGTATACATATAACCTCATGTGCCCAAGAACAGGTTCGGGATATAATCTTGCACCCGAACCAACGCTGTGAGAAGAACTAAGGCAAAATGCCCAGAATTCTTTATTTGCTTTCATGGCAGCGTCTCTTATTACCTCCAGATTTTCATACATTTGAGGATCAATAATCAGCTCATTATTGTCTTTCAGAAAGTATATGGTATAATTATCATAGGACAAAAATTCAGGTTGAACTTTTACAATAAAATCGTTCACATACTCTTTGTAGTTTTCTGTACCTTTTCCAAAATAAGGATCGGAATGAGTAATTCGCGGTAAATTGACATAACAAAAATGGACCTTATCCAATGCTCGTATACGCTCTGCTCTCGCTCCGTAAACCAAAAACGAATCCGAAGCGGGCTCATCTCCCAAATAATATCCGTCCAATGCCTGATGGTTCATAAACCGGGTAACAGTACCCTCCGGATCAGATGCAATTTCCGGACAGTTGAGAATAACTTTAATACCTGCTTTACCGGCGGCATCCAAAGCCTTCTCTGCTTCATTGGCACTTGAATAATACCAATTGAAATTATGGGTTATCCCCGCCTCTTTAAGTTCCTGAAACCTTTCATCAGAAGTGAATTGCTCAGGAATGCTCCCCCAGGCAAGACGAACTATCTGTGGCCCGTCATATTCTTGCACTGTTGTTCCAAGCCAGTCTGAAGATTCTTTAACCGCATCCGGTATCGTATCTAAAGATTCCCCCCCCACACAACAAACCATCGAAATTAAAATAAAAAAAACAAAGAATAACAAAAGTTTTTTCATCACTCACTCACTTATGGATCTAACTGCTTATATATTCACCCGTATTCCGGGAAATCATATTCCTATTTCTTTATAAACTTAACCCTCCGGTTGTCGTCTGTAACAAGAATATACATCCCTGCATTCAGTTTTGATACATTTATTTCTGTTCCTTGCCCCGCAAATTGCTGACGGCCGGATATGGTCAATACTTTGTACCTTGTATTTGGATTACTTCCACTGATAAACAATACATCCAACACCGGATTGGGAAAAACGCCATTGTCATTGCCGATGGCATTTGCAGGTTCTTTGACTTTTGCTGACCGAAGCTCAGGCAAAAACGCAGGTTCGTCCAAATATTGCTTTGTCAAATCCATCAGGGTAATCCAGTCTTTTCGGCCCACCTGCACTTTATCCAAATAAATCCAGGCCGTTGAAAAGCCCCTGAATTTAATTTTGTAATGATCGGAAGTGGCCTTATCGACCATATACGTACTGGCATAACGGGTATAATTTGTCGTCAGGGACACCTGTGTAAACTCTTTCATGTCTCCGGTTGTTACATCCTGCACAAAAGGTGTCAGAAACTTCCCGGCAGCCGTGGCCCTTGCCCAATAACTGATCGTAACCATTTCATTGTTATCGATATGAAATTCGTCGTTACAAACATTCGTATAATAAGGTTTGCCATTCATATTCGTCGTTTTTGACAGCAAACCCCAGCCATTGCCGGTACCATAAGTCGATCCGAAAGTGGTTGTATGGTCTGTGCCATTCGCTACGGAAACCCAGCCCGAATTATCCATTTCTCCTTTTGTGATACGGTTTTCATTCGTTAACAAGCCATTGTTAAACCGGACATTATCAAAAACAAATCCACTGAAAAAATCATTCTGGTCTTCACCGATAATTTCATTTACAAAGCCTAAGGAATTATCCTGATGTACATCCCAGTTTTTTAACGTCATTCCGTTAATGTGAACATGCGTGCTATTTTGCTCCGGTGTGATATTAAAGACCAACGGTATGTCGTTTTCCGTAACAACATCTTCAATGAGCCAGTTCTGAAGCAAATCGCTCTTGGTCATATCATCCTTGTAATGATTCCCGATACAACCCAGAAGTCCGACATTGAAACGGTCCACATCCCATTCAGCACGTAAAACGTCAACTCTGCTGATTCTTACACCTCTCGAAGTCGATCCGCCCGGGGCTCCTCCCCAACTTGACTGGATAATGCCTCCGTTGTTTAATTGCCAGCATACGATATCCGACCATGTCAAGGAATCACGATAGGCTTTGATGGCATCGTCATTGGCCCAGATGAAGCATTTCGAAACGGTTGATCCTGCGTATGCCGCTATTCCGTCACAATTATACACCCAACCTCCGATTACTTTGGAGTAGCTGACTGTATTATTTTTACCGACCAGCCTGATTCCGAAATATTTGGGATCAGCCACCACCAAACCCTCCATGGTTATGTTGTTACTTCCGTTTTCCGCATTGACGCAATAGGCTTCCCTGTAATTAAATTTATCGGACGATAACACTCCCCGTCCGTATATTTTTACATTCGGATTGCAGGACATGTTCAATGCTCCGTAAACCCAGGAACCATCTTCGAAATAAATGTTTTTTATGTGACTTGGCACATTGAAAACACCGATATTATGGACTCCACGTCTGAAATATACACCGGAATAGGTGGTTGGAATGGACGAAACATCTCCGGATGTAGCCCTGAACAATACCAAATAACTGGGATTTGTCTTGCTGGGAATATCGGTTTCCGCAGGGTCGGCAAAAATAATCAAACCGTTCTTATAGCCATTGGCCCCTATCTCAACAGAATATTGCCCAGGCTCCGTGATGGTGAAAGTAACCACATTTCCAGAGGTTGAAGATACTATCCCATACCTGGACGGCAAAATTCTTACAGTCTGGCCGCTCACAGGAACTTTATTTGTATCGGTTACTTTAACGTGAACAACCATAGAGCCTGTAAAAGAAAATTTTGTCCAATTGATGCTTCTTCCCGAAAACAGATCCAGCGGATGCTCGTCATTAGCCTGCATATTCTGATACCCTAGAGAGAATGCCGGGCATGCATTTTTGAACACATTCACCGGCCACGACATATTATTCTGACTGACAGAAACTTCATAGATTCCGGATTGCGTGACGTTTTCATAATCGACAGGCCCTATCTGTACATTGTCAATATAAATGGTACCGGTGTTGTAGCCTCTGAATTTTATATTATAACCTCCGGAAGTATGGGTTGTCAAATCAACTGTAAACTGGTATTTCACCCAACTCGTTGTCAGATAAGCATCTCCGAAATCCATCCAGGAATCGCCATTTTCCTGTACCCATGGTTGTAGCCTCATATTTGCCGCAGAAGCTTTGGCCCAGAAACTAACAGTAATCTTGTCACCGTTGGTCATGGAAAATCCTTCATCGCACCTTATGATGTAGTAACTGTCACCTCCCATACTGGAAGTAATGGCTTTTAATGATGTCGTGCCGTTAATACCGGAACCTGCATCAAAAGTACATGACAGGTTGGTATTTCCAGGAACACCTGTCCATGTTCCGTTTTCCATATCCCCTTTGGTGATGTAGTTATAGGTTTGAGCGTATACGGAGACATAAGAGAATAGCGTGAATGCAACAAGAAATAATGTTCTAAAAAAAAGGCTTGTATGTGTTCTCATAATTATTTTATTAAAAAAATTAATAAACAAGCATCTATTTATTTTTCACTTTTACCGTGCATTTTAACATATTCTGCCAATTTTTTCAGGTCTTCCACCTTTTCCGGTTTCTTATTGTACAAATTATGTCGCTCAGATTTATCTTTATGAATATTGTAAAGCTGGTAGTCGTGATAGCTTGGCCCGTGTGAATAAAAAGTTTCTTCTATCAGGAATCTTGCAGGTTCAGAAGCGGCTTCAATATATTTAAAACCATCTTTGATGACCACAAAAGCACCACATCCACCACAAGCAAAAGTAAAGGATTTTCGAACTTGCGGAGCATTGTTATCAAGCAGATTGGACATGAAGCTGTAGCTATCTTCGGCTTCATCATCATTTAATTTTATGCCCAACACATCGGCACAAGTTGCCATAAGATCACTTGAAGATATTTCATTTTTATTGATCGAAGCAGGTTTTACCTTTCCCGGCCAGCGAACAATAAACGGCACACGAAAACCACCGTCCCATGCATCACACTTGAATCCGAGGTATTCCCCGGACGATTTATGTCCATAGGTCAACCACCCGCGTTTGGTAATAACATTTCCTTTGGGATCAATATACTCAGGAGAATAACCACCGAAATAATCCTGATAGATACCCTGGTATTCTTTTTCATTCTTGTACTTTTCAATCCAAAGTGCAGGATCACCAGGTTGTCCACCATTATCTGATGTAAAAATAAACAGGGTATTCTCATAAGCCTTGTTTTTCTTTAAGGCTTTGATCACTTCTTCCACCGACCAATCCAGTTCAACGACAAGATCTCCACGCAGACCCGCTTTGCTCTTTCCTTTGGTAAAGGTGGGCAAACATGGTCTGTGAATGGCACTGGCCGCAAAATAAAGGAACAATGGTTTTTCCGTTTTTGATGCAAAATGATCATTAATGACCTCCACCGCTTTATTGGTAAGATGCTCATTGACCTCACTGATTATCCAGTCCTTCGCTCTGGGTACATTGGCATAAAGATCGTAAGGTATCTGTTCCACATCAGGGGTTTGCAATACTCTGTTGTTTTCAATGTAGGTATATGGATGCATGTTATTGGAGGCAGAAGTGCCATAGAAATAATCAAAACCTCTTTCTGTCGGACCACCCGTTACCGGTTTTGAAAAATCGATAAACTCCTGGGCTTTTTCAGACCAAGTATTGAAAACTTCGTTGTCAGGATCAGAAGGAGCATTTGATTTAAGTGCCCAATTAAAACCCAAATGCCATTTACCCACATAAGTAGTATGGTATCCATGTTTTCTCAACATGGAGCCGAGCGTTAAACGATCCGGCTCTATCAGCGGTTTATCAAATGGAGTCAGCACGCCTTTTTTGAGGCGGGAACGCCACGAATAGCGACCCGTCATAAGGCCATACCTTGAGGGAGAACTCATGGATGATGACGCATAGGCATTTTTAAAGTTCACACCTTCGGATGCCATTTGGTCTATTGCCGGAGTTGATATTTTTTTTGCACCGTTGCAGCTCAAATCGCCATATCCTAAATCGTCCGCCAGAATCACGACAATATTTGGTGCCTGTTTTTGTTTATTTACTTGCGCTCCTGCATACGACGAAGAGGCGACAAGAGCCAGGCCAATAGATCCGGACATAGACAACCGGGAGAAAAAGTCACTGTTCATTTGTATTTTCATAGTTTTTTTGTTTATCAATTCTAATATCAATAAAAATTCATCCGTCAATCCGCTTCACGAACCAAGTGTTTTTCTACACGCCCTATTTCAGCCTTCAGCTCTGCCACCTTCATGGGCATAGATTTATACAAGTTGTGTTTTTCGAAAGGGTCTTCTTTCAGGTTATATAACTGAAAATCCTGCATAAAAGGACCATTCTGATAAAAAGTACTTCCTCCGCTTTCAGCACCTTCGATATATTTCCATCCTTCTTTAATTACAACAAATGCACCTGTTCCAGCGGCAGAGAGGACCATTGATTTCCGGATCTGCGCAGAAGACTTACCTGTTAAATTTGGCAAAAAGCTATAACTGTCTTCTGCTTCGGATGGCTTTAACTTATCCCCGACCAATTCGGCTATCGTAGCGAAAACGTCACCTTCGCAAATCCTGTTTTTGCTCACCGTTCCAGCCTTCACCTTTTTATTCCAGCATACAAGGAATGGCACCCTGAAGCCACCGTCCCAGGCATCCGCCTTAAATCCGAGATAATCACCGGAAGCACGGTGTCCGTAGGTGAGCCAGCCGGCTCTTGCAAACGCGTCCCCTTTATCCACCGAATATTCGGGCAAATATTGATCGTAGTAATCTTCGTGGTAATCCACATAACCCTCCATTTCTTTGTATCTTTTTATCCAATAATAAGAATCACCGGGCTTTGGGCCGTTGTCCGAGGTAAAAATTAAGACCGTATGGTCATACGCCTTGTTTTTCTTCAAAGCTTTCACAATTTCACCAACTGTCCAATCAAGCTCCTGGACCATATCGCCCCTCATGCCGGCACGGCTCTTGCCTTTGGTGAAAGTCGGCAAACACGGCTGATGAATGGCGCTTGTCGCAAAATACAGAAACAACGGCTTTTCTTTGTGGTGTTCAAAATGGTCGTCAATCATATTTGTCGCTTTGTGCGTGAGCACTTCATTGACATGCTCGATTTCCCACTCGGGAGTTCTCACGCCAAAGCCATAAAGGTCGTAGGCTTTTTCTGTTTCCGTCAGTTCTCCCAGTACTTTATCATTCTCCATATAGGCGTGCGGCAGCATGTTGTTGGAACCATTCATACCATAGAAATAATCAAACCCCCGTTCAATAGGCCCTCCTTTGGCTGGCTTGGTAAAATCTGCGAAGTCTTTTTTCCCTTTTCTGACTGTACTGTCTTTGAGCACCCAGTCAAAACCAAGGTGCCATTTCCCGACGTGTACGGTGTGATAACCGTTTCTTTTGAGCATGGAAGCCAAAGTGGTCTGACCCGGCTCAATCAATGGTGTGTCATAATACATTAAAACGCCGCTCTTCAAACGAGTTCGCCAGGAGTAACGGCCAGTCATCAGACAATAGCGCGATGGCGAACTCATTGAAGAAGAAGCATAGGCATTGATAAAATTCATTCCTTCAGAGGCAATCTTATCAATGGACGGGGTGGAGATCCTGGCAGCACCATTACAACCCAGATCCCCGTAACCTAAATCATCCGCTACGATCAACACAATGTCCGGCATCCGTTTTGACAAATCACGACTGTCCGCTCTTGCGGAAATGATCGGAGCAGCAGCAATAAAACCCATTGCTCCTGTTAAATAAAAGGTAATCGTTCTTTTGTTTCTCATCTGGTTGTTATATTTCTTAATAAAGTCAACGTAGTTTCCGTTCAGCTCTTTAACTACAAGGCGACAATTTTCTTTGTAACAATTCCTTCTGCCGTCTTAATCCGAAGAATGTAAGAACCGGCAACAGGCAGATTAAAAGGCTCTCCTCTTTGAATATTGCCAATGTGTACTCCAGATAAATTATAAATGGATGCTTGAACGTCCATACCTCCGTTCGCAACCTGCAAAGAGCGTCCGATAAGATTTACCGTTATTCCATCCATCGTATTTTGACTGATGCCGGAACTTGTCGTTTTTGAAATGGTCACAGCATAGAGATGGACATTCTTCGTAACAGTACCCAAACTAAGAAATCTAAGCTTGACCGGGGTCGTGATGTTTAGTTCTTTTTCAATAACAACATCGGTTGTAAGGTTTGCATGACCAGGTACGGTAAATTTAATAACCGGATTAAACTCTTCCCAAGTTTCTACGCCTTCAACCGTACTTGTATTTTTTTGCAGTGTAAATTCACCAGGATCGACATCCGATCCGCATTGAACATGTACTTTAATTTTTGCAGCATTGGAGACTTCCGGGAAAGCCCAGTAAACGTTGGCAGCTCTGTTGATACGAAATGCATAAAAAAAGCGTTCATTGGCGTTTTCTGAATTAACAGGCTGATAAACGGCAGAAGGGGGCGCAAATTTTCCAAAAGCCCCTTTGATGTTAAAACCTAAATAAGAACCCATGACACTAACCTGCATATTCTCTCCGTTAGGAGCCAATGCCGGAAGAGCAGCTTTCCATGCTGTTGAGTCTCTTGTAAAATTAACATCGACCCAATACTCTTCAGTTGCCTGTGATAAAGAGGTAAAACCTGCAAGCATAATCAATAAAACGAGTAATGATTTTTTCATGATTTTTTTTAATGGTTAAAAAATAATGTTTATAATACACCTGTTTCTATGAATGATTCTAAATAACTATTTTTTCCGTTATAGTGCTCTCATCAGTCGTAATGTGAACTACATATATTCCGTTTTTCATTTTAAGGGTATACGGATTTTCAGATGTAAAAGTGAATTCAGCGACTTTTTGCCCGGAAATGGAGAAGATCTCGCCATAAGCCTTTCCACGGAAACCACTTGCATACAGGCACCTGTCCTTTACAAATAATCTTACATCGTTTGTTCGCGTTTCTTTGCCAAGGGATGTCATTTCCTCCCTTGCCAGTTTCAGGATTAAGACAGGGCGCAACTGAGGGTTATCATGCTGCCCGGAGGCCCAATAAGCAGCATTCAAACCGGAAGTTTCATCAGAAACCCGGAAACTGACATTCCTGCCATCAACTTCCTCCTGTATCCAGTTTCTAACATTGAGCTCAACCGGTGTATTTGCCGTTCCAGTGAAAAAAACTTTTGCTCTCGCCTTTCCATAATTATTCATCAAACCGGACAAGCCTGTGTAACTTCCGGTCAGAGACCCTTCTTGCCAGTCATTATCCTTAATTCCGCAAATGGACAACCTTTGGTTATTGTCCCCCGACAGATAATACAGACGAACCTTGGCATCCTTTATCCGGCTCAGAGAATCAGCATAATTGCCCAGCCCAAACTTGAGAACAATATCTCTTCTTCCTAAAGCCGAGGTTGCCGTAGAAGACGACAGTTGCAAATCGTTGCCTTTTACAATGTTTTGTCCGGGGCCGGATAGTTGCAAGTAGGTGTCTTCCTCTATGGGAAGAACCACTTCATAGGTATTATTTTCATATTGCCGTCCGTCCATATAGTCGACCAGATAATAAACCTGCCGGTTAAGTTCTTCCATATAGGAAGTCATTCCCGTATATTCCTGGTCACTTGTGTTAACCACACCCTTGTTGGAAAACTTGGGTGCAGGATCATCCTGCCAACGGAAATATTGCCAACCCACATAGTATTTTGACCGAAGCACGTCCAGACAGGTACTCTGATAAAAAACACCGCGGCCGCTTTGATCGTCCGTGTAAAATCCGGCACCCGATTGTTCAGGATAAGTTGCGTTGTATTGTTTCGCATAAAATTCGGTGATCATACAGGGTTTGTCATATTGCTGCAACCATTTGCCCCACTTTGCAGGATTACAAATCTGATCGCTCGGAAAGACATAATTGTAATAATTGACTGACACAATATCACAGTATTTAGAGGCAATAGTCACGACGGTCTCACAATCTCTCGGCTTGCCATGAATTCTGGTACCCAAATACAAATGGTTGGGATCGTATTTTTTGATGGCAGCTGTCACGACACTGAAATAACGTTCCAGAATGAGGGTAAGGAATGCTTTCCTTATTTCGGGAATAGCATCATAATTATTGATCACCCAACTTTTGTCCAAGCCTCTGCTGTTGAGAAAATCCATCGCTGCCTTGTAATTGGGATCCGTTTCGGGCAAGACATTGAGGAACAGCTTTAACTGATCTTCAGTAAAATTGATCTCATTGTCGGAAAAATAACCGAGCAAACCACTCTCTCCCTTATAATTGGCAAAACCGGTCGCAAAACCATCCGCAAAGCTTTCAAACTCCGGATCAAAAACGGTAATATAGTTTTCCGGATACCTTTTTACAAGATCCGGGGTACTGTAAAAAGCCTGTCTGTAAACCCTGTATTTTTGAAAAAAGTTTCGACGGCGTGTATAGGATATTTTCTCAAAATGTGTCTCATTGAAAAGCCTTTTGGTCATATCTTCCGTCTCAAAAAAATTTCCGGTGCCGTTGTAACCGTTTTTCCGTAAGAGATTGTAAGCCCAGTCGGCCTTTGTTTGATCCATATCCGGCAAACTTGTAACAGCCATGTTTATCCCTGCATAACCGTCTGGGTCGATGAGCCACCACCTGCCATCAATCTTTTTCGTATAGTAAAACCCTGTTGCCGTTGTTTTCAGACGACTGTCGCTACCATACCGGCTAAAAACATCGTCTCCATTTTTCGGCATCGTATAGCCATCCAGTAACGATACCGTTTTTACCGGATTGTTATGGTTTTCCCCGGTTGCCCAAAGATGCATATTGACCGTTTGTGTCCGGAGGTTCATGCAAATAAAGCAGGCAAGCAGGCTAAAAGATATCCTATGGTTTAGAACTATACGCATTTACTATTTTACAGTTGTATTATTTTATCGTGGGTCTGGCTTCTTCAACCTTTATACCACGATCTCTAAAGACTAATGTATCATGCACTTCACAAATATTTCCATCCGTGCGGGTACAAGAATAATTTAAATAGATGGCATCTCTTGAAGTCGGTTTTTCAGGAGTCCCTCCCCAAGAATCTCCATTCTCAACATATTTTCCGGTGCCGTTGACCGAGACAGGCGAATCTGTCATTGATTGAATGCTGATTGTTTTATCTCCAGCGACGCTCAGCGTAACATGCCAACGCTCATTTTCCACATTCATATTCCCGGTCACCTCATTCAACTTACTGGTAGTTAAAGCGGTAGGAACATCAAACTCTACACTTCTTGTCCTGTAAGCAATAGTATCCAGAAAAACGCCTCCAGTATTCCAAACAACCATTTTTCCTCTTCGTAACCACGATCCTTGCGTTCATCCTGTTTGCAAACGAACCCCGTAGACAGCGTTCTTATCTGTTTTGTCCGGATCAGTAGCAATTGCATCTTTGTACAAATCAGGCAAATCCCTGAGAGCGGTTTCGCAATAGACTCATCTGACAAGGCTACATTATGTACAACACCAGTTACTGGAATTTCAACCGGTTTGATTTCCAATAAAGCTGAAAATCAGAACGTTGCTTTTAGAAGCAGGGATACGATACATCCCATTTGCATCCATGATTGTACCAACAGTCGTTCCTTTAACCATTACAGTTACACCGGTTATGCTTTCCCCGGTTCCTACATCTGTCACTGAACCTGTCACCTGTTGCCCGAATAAGGCACTGCTGACAAACCACAGCAAAACCATCATAGGAATTAGACTTTTGATTGATTTTAGGTTATTCATAAATAAACAGATTTAAGTTTTCTATTTTGATATTCTTTCTAATCTTACAAAATAGGCTCCGCACAAGAATTTTCCCTGCTTATCCTTAAAAATTGCATTCAGGGTGTTGCGTCCTTCAGGCAAGTCCATTTCTGTGGAAATCTTTGTGGCATTGGCCGTTGATTGTATTTCAACCGGAGTCTGATTGTTCAGAGTCACACAGCCAGATGAAACAGAAAGCATCCTTCCTTTTGCCAGACTGGTTCCCCCTACCGCTACCAGAGGTCCTGCGTTTGTTAAAGCCCTGTTCAGGTGAAATGGCCAACGACTCAATTCAACCCTGTATTTACCTCCGGTTTTCACGTCAAGAATCCAGTGGCCTTGAATAGAATCTTTTGCCATAGCCACTTTCCATTGTGTATTTGGTCCAGCTTCTATCCAGTCGGCAGAAGTGAGAATCACGGGATTTTCTTTATCAGAGCCAACCACGATAGGCATATACTGGCCCTTTCCTTTATAAACGCCTATCCACCAATTTTCATAAAAAGCACTCATTTTATGAAGGATCTCAGGATATTGCCCGGCCACATTGTTTTTTTGTCCGGGATCTTTTGACAAGTCATAAAGTTCCTCTTTTCCAACAAGCCTCCAGGAATCAAAGACCACACAGGAATTGTATTTCACCGGATTAAAGTGTATGTCCTGCTGAACGACAAACAAACGTTCTTTAGCTTTCTTTTCAGGAGACAGTATTGCCGGCATCAGGCTGACTCCGTCAAATTCATCAGCCGAAGTCCTTCTAAAATGAAACATGTCCATAAAAGTGGGCAGCAAGTCCTGAATCTCTGATGCATTATGTACGGTTCTCGGTATACCCAGACCGCCTTTCGGCCATCTGATAAAACAAGCTGCGCGATGACCACCATCATAAACGCTCCCTTTTTCACCTCTCATATCTGCATTGTATACCTGTATGCCGCCAGTACCTCCATTGTCATTCATAAAAACGACAACGGTATTTTCTTTTAGTCCTTTTTCTTCCAGCCATTTATCCAAACGGTCTACATTTCTGTCTATACCTCTAATCATTCCGAAAAAAGAAGCCGTTTTTTCATCCACTTTCCCACTATAAGTTGAAAAATCTTCTTTCAATGCATAACAGGGTGCGTGTGCAGCATTCAAGGAGATATAAGTAAAGAACGGTTGCCCTTTACCTGACATGGAATCCATCCAATCCATGGCCTTCTCAAACCAAAGGTCTGTACAATATTTTTCTGACTGTCTGGTAACCAAGCTGTCCAGATAACGTGTCCGGTAATAATCATTATCAAATTCCGCTTCGGAGAGAAGCCCCCACCCCTTGAACCAAACACATTTTTGAAAACCTCTGTCCATAGGTCTATCAGGGTATGTATCTCCTAAATGCCACTTCCCAAAAATACCGGTTTTGTAACCGTTCCTGGCAAAAACCTCAGGCATGGTGACGATGTCTCTTCTCATCATACAACAACCGGAAAGAACGGTGCTTGCCTTGTTATGCATAGCATCGAGCCCTGTCATCAGTTGTCCGCGGGTTGGAGTCGATAGCGGAGCTACATGGAAGTTGTCCAGCCGGATACTCTGATTGTAAAGCCTGTCCAAAGCCGGTGTTTGTAAAACAGGATTTCCATGACAGGAAAAGTCGCCATACCCCTGATCATCTGAAAGAATAATAATCACATTTGGTTTTTGTCCCGCTTTAACAGACAGAATCAATAAATAAAAGAAAAAAGCTATAATTATTCGTTTCATGGTTTAACGTTCCATTTTATCCATAATACCCTTATTTTATTTCAAAAGCACCCATATCAGGGGCGTTTCCCAGAGGCACAGCATGCTGTGCAAAATCAACCGTATAACCGATATTCATACCCTTGTCTATAGCCGGACTTTCAGGTTTTACAGCAAAATCCGCCGGGGAATTTCCCGACGCAATATCTACAAATTCAGGATCACCTGTCACAGACGAAGAACCCGGGCCATCATTTCCCATCATCATCGTGCCCAGCGAATAATAAAGGTTGTTTTGAATGATTACGGCCGGCGTGTTGTAACAGGTAAAAACAGGCACATCCGTCGTTGTAACGAAAATATTGTTACGAACTTTATTCTGCGTATTATTTCCTTTGAAAACAAAAATTCCTTTTTCATTGCTGTTTTTCTTACGACGAATCACCGTATTGTTATCGATCGTGCAATTTTTTGCTTCACGGATCTTGCAAAATGCGCTATAATCGTCACAAACATTGTAGCTTATATTAAAACCTTCATAAATGGGGGCTTTCGTACTAATTACATCATTGAGCACAATTTCCAAAAAACCTTGACAATCCTGCGTAAAATTGTGGTGTAAAAAAATGTGCGTTTTGTCGTAACGTTCATCGTCTATTTCCATTGCTCCGCCATCAGCTCCTTCCGAAACATAGTTTGGGTCTTCTCCCCGTATATTTATTATCCTGTTGTACCTCACTTCCTGATAGTCGTTTCCCAACCATATCCCGATCGGACCCCAGTTCCATCTTCTCAGAGGGCGGTTGCAATCGTGGATGTAATTATTTTCAAGGAGCACTTTGGTTCCATAACTCCTTATGCCGGCCACACAATCAAAAAACTCATTATTTCTGACATGGCAATTTTCAACCCCTTTGTCAATATAAAGAGCACCCATTTCCCACTCTTTCCATCCGCCATCGGTGGTATATGTTCCTTCGACAAACGTAGCGGTGTGCTCAAAAAGCAAATTTTCCACAACGATGTTGCTTCCTTTTATCTTGATACAGTTTCCAAAATCACCTTGCTTAAAATGCTGATTTGTAAAAGAAGGTGGTGGCAATTCTTTGCTGCCATAGTCGGATAAGGTTATTTTTTTGTCCACCGTTCCAGAATATACAATAACAAGCATTCCTTCGAAGTTAGACGCCCTTTTGAATCGAACCGTATCGCCGGCATTCAGTTTCGTGCTTTCTATTTTAGACAAAGACTTCCATGGCGTATACGAAGAAAGTCCATTATTGGTATCGCTTCCATTGTTTGAATCCAAATAGTAAGTCTTAAAGACATAAACATCGTCATTGGGCATATTTTCACCACAGCTGCTTTGAATGATTGTTATCATCAGAGAGACAATAACCCTAACAAACAATGTACTATTTTGATGTTTCAACGCCGGCATATAACAGATTTCTTACAATTACTTATATTCTATCGCTCCCAGATCGGGATTTCCCGACAACGCATTACCCATAATATCGGTATCATATCCAAGATTTATGCCTGTATCAATCGCTGGGCTGCCTTGTTTTAGCGTAAAGCCTGAAAGATCGTTTTCCAAACCAAGATCTGTAAATCCCGGATCTCCAATTATTGCAGCAGTGCCTTGATTTCCATCTCCATAATCAACGGAACTGCCAAGCGAATAAAAAAGGTTGTTTTGGACAGTAATATTAGGATTACCGTTATTGAAAGCCCAAACCCGTACACCTGCTGCCATAACGACAATATTGTTGCGAAATTTATCCATCACATTGTTGTCCTTCAGTATAAAGACGCCAGCCTCATTGGTATTTTTTCTGCGCCTGACGATGGTATTGTTGTCCACAATGCAATTTCTCGATTTACGCAATTTTACAAAAGATTGATAATCATCTGCCACATTATAGGTTATGATAAAATTTTCATAAGCAGGATCAGCAACAACATCGTTGAAAACCACCTCCAGAAAGCCGTGATTGCCACGTGTATAGTTGTGTGAAATGAGGATATGAGATTTAAGATAACGTCCGTCATCTATTTCAAAAGCACCACCACCCGAACCATCCGACAACATGCGGGCATCCATACAAATCATGTTGAAAATTCTGTTATTCCTGACTGTTTGGTAATCGCCTCCCAGCCAGATACCTTTTGGCCCCCAGTTCCACATCTTCAAAGGACGGTTGCAATCATGTATATAGTTCCCTTCAATCAAAGCGCCTTCACCATAACTTCGGACACCGGCAACACAATCAAACATTTCATTGTTCCGGATAACACAATTCTTGGCACCCACAGCAATAAAAACAGCCCCCATGTACCACACATCCCAGCCTCCATCCGTCGTATAAAATCCTGATGCATCAACATAAGCGGCGGTATGATGAAAATACAAGTTCTCAACCAGGATATATTTACCGTATAACCGGATGCAATTACCAAAATTATCCTGTTTGAAAACAGGATTTGTAAACGCGGGCGCAGCATCCGTTTTCGCTCCGTAATCGGTGAGTGTAATGTATTTTCCGGCGATGCCGGATTGTTTAATATCTAATGGGCCGACAAAAGAAGAACCTCTTTTGAAACGGATTGAATCGCCAGGACGAAGGGTCATTTCTGCCAAATGCGACAAAGACTTCCAGGGCTGCTGTTCCGATAGGCCTAAATTTGAGTCATCCCCGTTTTCTGAATCAATATAAAAAGTGTTCTGTTCCGATTCCATATACGGATCCCCCGGAGATTTGTCTCCACAAGCCACAAGGCCTGTCAGGAATAGAAAAACAACTATTTTTAATACTTTTCTCATTCTAATTCGTTCTAAAAAACGCTCTATTGTTCTCCATGACTGTTCCCGGAGAATATTTCCTTTATTTAAACTCAAAAGCTCCAATATCCGCCACTCCGCCTTGTGGGATAGTTGTTCCTTTAAAATCAACTGTATAGCCCAGAATTTCACCTTTATTAATGGCAGGACTACCTTGTTTTATCGCGTAATCTTCAGGGACATTGGCATTTGCATAATTAACAAAAAGGGGATCCCCATAAACGGGAGAACTTCCGGCTCCGTCTTTCCCCAATATCGGCATAACAAGGGTAGAAGCATTAAAATACAAGTTATTCTCGATGATGCTCTGCGTTGAAATATTGTCATTCTGTCCTGCTAAAAAAACCTGAACATTGTTTTCAACTACGAAAATATTATTCGCTATCACATTCTTCGAATTGGCCTGAGAAACCAAAATGCATCCTTTTTCGTTACCGTTCACCTTTCGTCTGATAACGGTATTGTTTTCGATTCGACAGTTCGCGCCTCCCCACATAAGCAAAAACTGTTGATAATCGTCACTGATATTGTGGTGAATTCTAAAACCAGAGTAATTGGGTACGACTTTCAACACATCCATTCCGGTAATTTCCATAAAACCTTGACAATCGCGTGTATAATTATGGTGTATGGCAATGTTGGTTTTATCGTTGCGCTGATCGTCCACTTCAAAAGCGCCGCCATCAGCTCCGTTCCAAGGAATTTGGGCATTTTCCGCCCTTATGTTGAACACACGGTTATATCTGACCTCCTGGAAATCGGCTCCCAGCCAAATGCCGATTGGCCCCCAGTTCCACGCTCTCAACACTCTGTTGCAATCGTGAACATAATTATATTCGATAATCGCATTTTGCCCGTAACTTTTTATACCCACCACACAATCAAAAAACTCATTGTTTCTGACAATGCAGTTTCTCGCCGTTTTATCAATGTAAACAGCCCCCATTTGCCACTCTGTCCAACCACCATCACTGGTATATGTACCATCCACATAAGCGGCAGTATGCTGAAAACAGAGATTCTCAACAATCACATAACTTCCTTTTATTCGAATGCAATTGCCAAAGTTATCCTGTTCAAACATAGAATTTGTAAACGAAGGAGAAGGCAGAGCGGCATCACCATAATCAGATAAGGTGATGTACTTATCTTTTTCACCCGAATTATTTATAAAAATGGGCATGAAAAACTCTGATCCTCGCTTAAAACGAACTGTGTCACCAGGTTTAAGTATCAGTGTGTCCAACCGTAATGTACTCTTCCAGGCCAGACTCGCCGAAGTTCCCTTATTTTTATCATCACCTTCTTTCGAATCGATAAAGTAAGTAACATAATGTGGTTTAACAACGGTATCGTCTACCCCATCATCATTCGAACCTCCACCACAACTGGCAAAGGAGGCAAATATGATGGTCAAAAAAAGGCAGAATAAAGTTACTCTTCTAAAACTCATTTCACTATTGTCATTATAATATCTTAATCGTACTCATTTTCAGCCTTCAGGCAAGGCTTCTTTCAGCCTTTATTTGTATTCAAACGCTCCAATATCAGAAATATAAGACTGTGGAATAGTTGTTCCTGTGAAATCGAGCGTATAGCCCAAACTCAATCCTTTGTTGATGGCAGGACTGCCGGCTTTTATGGCAAAATCCTCGGCTTTGTTGCCTGTCGCGTAGTTCACAAAATTCGGATCTCCATAAACAGGATATCCGCCCGGTCCCTCTTTCCCGATATCCAAAGTACCCGATGCCGCAAAATAAAGATTGTTGTTGATGATATTGTTTGGTGTCGCATCATTCGCACCCAAACCAAGATTAAAAATCCGAATGTTTTTTTCAACGACGATGATATTGTTCTGAATCAAATTATGGCCATCCCTTTGTGTAATATTGAAGACACCCCAATTGCATGGATTCTCTCTGCGGCGGATAATCGTATTGTTTTCTATACGGCAGTTCGCCCCACGCCACAAAGCGATGAATTGCTGATAATCATCACATACATTGTGATGAATGCTGAAATTTTCATATTTTGGGCTAGCCAGCACATCTGACCATGTCACTTCCAGGAAACCTTGGCATTCCCGTGAATAATTATGATGAATGGAGATATGTGTTTTTTCGTACCTGGCGTCATCAATCTCCATGGCACCACCGTCAGCTCCTCCCGTACCGTTTCCCCAAACTATGTGAGGATCAACCACACTGATGTTTATGATCCGGTTGTATCTTACCTCCTGAAAGTCCGCTCCCAGCCAGATCCCGATAGGCCCCCAGTTCCATTCGGCCAGAATACGGTTGCAATCGTGTACATAGTTATTTTCAATGATCGCATTCTCACCGTAACTCTTTATACTGACCAGGCAATCAAACATCTCATTGTTTCTGACGATGCAGTTTTTAGCACCTTTGTCTATATATATCGCACCCATTTCCCAAGTGATCCAACCGCCATCCGTTACATAATTTCCAGGTTTATAAGCAGAGGTATGATGACAATATAGATTTTCGACAATCACGTAGCTGCCTTTCACCCGGATGCAGTTACCGAAGTTATCCTGCACAAATTCTGTATTTGTAAAAGAGGGTGCATGAAGTGTAGAGTCGCCGTAATCAGAAAGTGTGATATACTTGCTTTTGGTACCCGAACATCTTACAAACAGAGGACCAACGAATTCTGATCCACGCTTAAACCGGACAAAATCGCCTGGTTTCAGCGTCAGCGTATCCAAACGCAGCAGTGTTTTCCATGCTTTATATTCCGATGTACCTGCATTTGCATCATTTCCCTCCTTTGAATCAATGTAATAAGTCGTAAAATGGTCTTTGATTATCCCGGTAGTATCTTCTCCATTGTTGTCATCTTCAAGACCAACTTTACTACAACTACCAAATGAAGCAGAAATGACACAAAAGAAAAGGGGAAATAAGGCGACTTTTTTGAGATTTGTTTTCATTAATATGGATTTAAAAGATATACAGAATAAACAAGTAATCGCAACTATTTGTCATTCAGTCAAAATCCAGTAACTGTTTATTTGATTAACAGTTACTGAATTTTGACCGCCCTAAAGTCAGAACTAAACCATTCATTATCATCAACAGAGAGTTTCTCCTGAGAAGACGCTTGTTTCTGCCAGGAGCAATCTGCAAATGTTTCTTTTTAAAATCTATCAATAACCCGTATTCTGTATCAGGTTCGGGTTGGTAGACAAAGCGACGTTTGGAATTGGAAGCAATTTTCTGTATCCATCAACAGGGTCAGCCGATTTCGCGAACCAAGCATTGCCATATTTACCAAAACGAATAAGATCCGTGCGACGGTGCTGTTCATAGGCAAACTCACGTCCCAATTCATTGCACAACTCATCCATCGTCAAAGTTGTAGTGGTGTAATCGCCATTTGTATTGCCAAAAGCACGACGGCGCACCTGATTGGCAATGTCAACGGCTTCTTGGGTAGCAACCCCTCCGTTTTTACGCATCAAAGCCTCCACTTTCATCAGCAGAACTTCAGCATAGCGGAAATAAACCCAATCGTTATCCATCGTTTCATTCTTAATTTTAAGGTCAGGGGTAAATTCCCATTTCCAACAACGTGGACCCTCTCCTTCTTTTGCACCCGTTAAATTATTGAAATTTGTGATCGTCGTTGTTTTTGTATAATTCAATTGAGTACCGTCACTTTTCAGAATAGGTTTACCTGCATAGGTTTGAAGTCCTACGTTCCAGGTATTTATACGGAGGTCTTTCGGATCATACAAGTTGTAGAATTCTTCGGTACATGCCGTTGCATCCCACAGAGGTGCCGTAATATTAAATGCCAGTCTGCCCTGATTCGGATGAAGCACCAGCTGATGAATCTGCCATCCCCAACCGTTTATCCTATCCAGAGGCAGAATAAAGATGTTTTCACTGGACGATTCGTTCAGAATTTTAAAGTTTTTAAAATAATCTGCTTCAAGGCTATAGTTATGACTTAGAATAACAGAATCGCAAGCAGCAATACATTCGTCCCATTTTGCGACACCTGTCCATTCCTGAGAATTGAGATATATTTTTGCCAAAAGTGTATAAGCCATACCTTGGGTAATTCTGCCATAATTCAGCTTTGTAGGCGTCCTCTCGAGAAATGGTATATTTTGCTTAATGTCTTCAATTAAAAGAGGAAGCACTTGGCTTCTTGTCATTTGAGGAGGAAGTATGGAATCATTGCTATTCAGCGTGAAAGGAATATTTCCCCAAAAATCAATCATCCAGCAATATTGATGAGCTCTCATCAATTTCATTTCTGCAATGAACGTAGGTTTTTTCGCAAATTCAACATCCGAACTATCCAATTTGTTAATTACCTGATTCGCAATCGCTATTGTTGCCGTAATATTTCCCCAGGCATTGCCGATGATAGCAGATTGTGGTCTGAATTTATGCAAATAGGCCTCAACAAAAATACCTCCATTATTGAGTCCACCCGTGTTTCTAACAGGCGTAATGGCTTCATTCGTGGTCATTTCCTGAATTCCAAAAATGCCCCAGGGATCCATGCATTTGGCTTGCGGTGTCATGTAAACCTTGCCTACTGCTCCAATAAATGCCATTTCCGAGCTGTAATAATCATCGGCCAAAAGCGTTGAATAAAGCGTTTCATCTAAATTCGTACAAGAATTACCAATTGCAAACAAGCTAATCAGTAATAGAATATAATTTATTCGTTTCATAGTTAAGTACTGTTAATCTACAATTACATTAGAATTTAAAAGATAATCCCAATAAGAATTTCCTGGTATAAGGATAATAGGGCAACTGATCAGATCCATCACCGGAGGCTTGTGTGTCGAAGTTTTCCGGAATGGCCTTTTCAGGATCAACACCAGTATATTTGGTCAGAGTCAACAAGTTTTGAGCCGTAAAATAAAGCCTACAGCTATTTTTTGCAAAATTGAAATTGTATCCCATTGTAACATTATCAAGCTTAACATAAGAAGCATCTTCGACAAAACGGTTATCATAAACTTCCAGCCCCGTATATTCGGGGTGATTTGTCAATGTCGATCTTAATATATTTTTTCCGCCATTCAACCCGTTCCAACTTTCATACCAGACACGTTCGTAGTTAAGCGCACTTGCACCATAAACTGTCCTAATAAAGAAGGAGAAGTCCCAGTTTTTGTATTGGAAGTTGTTGTTCCATCCTAACTCGAAAATCGGATATTGATTTCCCACAACTTCTCTGTCCAGTCTGTTGTCTATTGTCGGGTTACCATTTTCGTCTACACTGCCATCCGAGTTTTTATAAATGATTTTCGTAGGATCATTCGGATCGACGCCTTGATATATCATAGCATAGAAATCACCTACAGGTTTTCCAGGTACAACCGTTTGAGTAAGGAAGCCTTTTACAGGGGTCATATCAAGGTATTCTTTGGTATATCCCTTGGATTCATCGGAGAAGCTGATCATCTCGTTTCTGTTCATTGAATAGCTCACAGAACTCATCCAGGAATAGTTTTTTCCTTTCAAGAATTCAAAATTTAATTGTACTTCAAGACCTTTATTGCTCATCTTCCCTACGTTGGCCGTAGTTGTCGGGTATACATTGGGAGGTACCGGCACATCGTAATTCCAGAGTAAATCGGAAATCAGGCGGTAATATACATCCACACTTCCTGTGATACGGCTGTCAAAAAATCCGAAATCAGCTCCGACATTGTATTCATCTTTCTTCTCCCATTTCAAGTCAGGATTTGGGTTGCTTGCCGGTTCATACGAATTGATCCACTCCTGATTGTAGTACATCAGCTTGCTGCCAACCCTCATTCTTTCCAGCGACAAATAGTTACCGATGTCCTGATTACCCGTAACCCCGTAACCAGCACGCAATTTAAAATCAGAAAGCCATGAAAGATCATCCGTAAAAGATTCTTCATCTATTCTCCATGCCAGGCTGACAGCCGGAAACCAACCCCATTTATTGTTTTTACCAAACCGGGAAGAACCTTCGCGGCGAATAGATGCCGAAAGCAAATATTTCTGCTGATAATTGTACATCAAACGACTGTAGAATGCGATCAGTTTATTTGATTGTTTATTTGATTCCATCTCTGCAAGTCCATCTTGAAGGGCCGATCCAGAACCGATGTTATTATATTTAAACACATCATAATCAAAATCATAGTTAGTCATATCAAAAGATTTACCCGTATTGCTATAATAAGAATAGCCGCCCAGTAACTTAATCGTATGTCCCAAGAAGCTCTTGCTGTATTCAAAGTCAGGTTCAAAAAGAACATTTTCATAACTTGAAGTTGAAAGTGAAGCTTGATTGCTTGCTTGATTCGGATAGAATCTGGTCAAAAAAGTTCCGACATAATTTTGGTTATTGTAATAGGTTCCATGCATACGTAATTTTAGAGCATCAAATAACAGATAAGATGCGTTGATGTCTCCGCTGAAGGTTTGATTATCCACATCGTTGGTCCGTTCCTTGATTTGTGCCATTGGATTGACCTGATTAAGATTGGCCGTATTCGTATAATAACCTCCATGTGCTTCATCATTGGGATCATATATGGGTTCAGTCGGATTGCGAATCAAAGCATTTTTCACTACACCATTATTACCTAATCCTTTGTTTCTTTGTTTGTTATAAGTCATTCGATAGTCAATTTTCAACTTATCATCCAAGGCTGATTGGCTAACAAATAAACTTGGGGTGAAAATGGTTGATTTTGTACCGATTACAATACCTTCATTATCTTTAAAATAGACATTCCCTTTAAAATTAAGGTCTTTCGTACCTCCTGAAGCAGTGAAACTATAGTATTGGTTAAGCTGAGGACGTGCAATTTCTTTCACCGCATTCAGACTTGATCCTTTGTCAAAATCGGTAAGACCTCGTTCCGTAATTAATTTTCTATACTCAGCGGCTGTAAGAAACCGGTTATCTTCTTGCAACGTCTGATAAGCGGCATAAGTGGAAAAATCAAATTTAACTTTGCCAATATCAGGCTTCTTGGTTGTTATGAGGATAACGCCGTTTGTGGCTCTGGTACCGTAGATTGCAGCAGCCGAACCATCTTTCAATACGTCTATTGATGCCACCTGGTTAGGATCTATCATGTCCATCGTACCCAATACGCCGTCAACAATCACCAAGGGCGATTTTCCTCCCATTAAGGAATTCAAACCTCTCAAACGAAGCTGGAAACTACCATCAGGGCTACCACCACTACTGTTTGTTATGGTCAATCCGGGAACTTTCCCCTGGATAAGCGACATGGCATTTGCCATATCTCCTTTATTGAAACTTTTTTCCGTTATCGTTGCTACCGATCCGGTCACTTCCTTTTTTGTAACGGTTCCATAACCAATAGCAATAACCTCACTCAGGTTAACAGCACCTTCTTCCAATGTCACATTAATGACAGACTCTGATCCAACAACCACTTCTTTTTTATCCATGCCAACAAAAAAGAAACTAAGTGTCGCATTCTTATCGACATCTGTAAGGACGTACTTTCCATCAACATTTGTAATGGTTCCTTTTCCATTAACACCTTTCACAACGACAGTAGCACCAATAACAGGTTCACCTTTCGAATCCGTTACTTTTCCCGATATTTTTCTTAACTGTAGAAGAGACGAGACTTCATCACTTTCTGCATAAACCGCCGTAAACTGCATAATCCCACCCAATATGATCAGGAGAGTCAACAGCTTGACTTTGAAACAATCTTTGCTCCAGACAGAGGGTAAAAAACCTCTGATGCCATTTTTAATTTTCATAGTTTCCTGTTTAAAGTTAATATATCATTCATAATTCCAATATTAAGGCGCAACAATTCAATGTTGCTGTAAAAAGGTAATAACCTCTTCAAGTTTAGGCACGGATGGTTGTGCCCCCAGACGTGTAACCGATATGGCAGCCGCAGCGCTCGCAAACCGCAATGCTTTTTCATTGAGAGGATTACCTGCACAAAAAACAGCCAACGCGCCACAAAAGGTATCCCCTGCTGCTGTTGTATCGACGGCATCCACTTTAAATCCTGGAACCTGGCAGCAAGTTGTTTCTGTTCTCAGATAAGCTCCTTTTCGTCCTAATGTAATCACCACATTTTTTGCACCCTGGTTCATAAGGGCATTTGCTATGACATCAATATTATTTTTTTCGAAATTCAATCCCGAAATCATCTCTGATTCGGTTTCGTTCACAACAAGAATATCTACTGCCTGCATGAATTCTTTATCAATTGGACATGCCGGGGCAGGATTCAGCAAAACCTTCACGCCCTTTTTGTGAGCCAGTAAAGCCGTTTGCTTGATTGTTTCATAGGGTATTTCTGCTTGCATTACCAACATATCGGCTGAATCTATTGCCGATTCAAATTTGGAAATGGCAGCGGGAAGCAGTTTCCCATTTGATCCGGGAGCAACTGCAATACAGTTTTCGGCATTTGAAGCGACAAAGATGAGTGCTATTCCTGTTGGATTTTCTGTATCGATCAGGATATATTTTGTGAAAATCCCCTCGTTTTTAAAATGTTCAGTTAAAGATTTTGAGTACAGATCGTTACCCAGAAAAGTAACAAAAGTTACATTTCCGCCTAATCTGGCAGCCGCGACTGCCTGGTTTGCACCTTTTCCACCATAGGCTTGCGTTATAACAGCATTTCCAACGGTCTCTCCAGGTAGCGGAAGGTGATTTACCTGCGCTACTATATCAATGTTTGAACTTCCTACAACTAAGATTTTCATTTTAATATTATTTTGAATTATTTTAACGATTTTAGACTATAAATGAGTCATTTAAAGCTATTCTTCGACTGTTTGCTTTTTGGGTTCAATTTGTTTCTTTATATAGAAGAAAGAAATCCGGTTTTTCAAGGTTTGTTTTTTTAGCATAAAAGCTTTCTGTGTTTTTTTCGGCACAACTTCTCTGGGGCAAACATAAAAAATAATATTTATATGTACAAACGTTTGTTCATTTTTTTTTACATTTATTTTTAAATAAAAGCAGATCTGAGAATATAAAATTCATGGGTTATTTATAACAATCTGATTATTATGATTATAACATTTTCAACACAGCTGTTTTTTCAGCCGATCAAGATTAAATAAAGGTTTATTGCATCAGCCTCTCGCAATATGTACAAACGTTTGCATATATTACGGATTTTATGAAATAAAAGGAAGGATGACAGCAAAGGGCGAAGATATTTTCCTGATTAGCGAACCAGCGACTTAAACATCTTTATAATAATACGCTACGATCAAAGAAAATTCAATTATATTGGGACACCCTTTGAGCAGAAAGGTTTATTTCAGGGAAAACAGATCCAAACAAACGCTTGTTCTAATAACCTCTGTGGTAACTTATCGAAACAGTGTTTCTGCTCAAAATATCTTTCCATTACTCTAAATCAATGCGTCAATACGTGTTCTTGTAGCTAGGTCTATTCTTAAGGAAGGCTTTGGCTGTAATGATGAAGACCTATTCGAGAAGTGCGAATTTGATTTGCTAACCCGTAAGGCTCTCGGTCTTGAGATGCTTGATGATGTAACGCCATCACTTGACACCTATTACCTGTTCCGCCATCGTATATGCGATTATGCAGAGACTGAAAACATCGACTTGCTGAAAGAGTGCTTTGAACATGTTACAGGCAAACAAATAAAGCTGTTCAATATATCAGACAAGGCAGTGCGCATGAACAGTAAACTCATAGGAAGCAACATTGTCTGGTATTTAAGATACGAACTCATCCATAAATCCTTTGCCAGACACTCAATCATGATGGTGTCCTTGTGATGCTAACCCCAAAACTGAGAGGAATTGCAGCCGGTTACCTGAAGGAAGATGCATCAAAGACTTGTACCGTTCAAACAAGAAAACCATCACAAAGCGCATCCAAAGTCTCGGCAGCTATATATACCAAGTGCTGAAACGCCTGAAAGACGATGCTCCCGGTTATAACAAAAAGTTATGACTTAAAGGATGACGATGCATAAGCCGCCAGGTTTATATGCGCTTGAACGGCCTATCCATCGGTGTACAAATTAACAATATAATGTATTTTGCATTTTATCGTATATGATATAAATGTACATCCATAGCAAATTTATTCAATATTTTAATCCTTTACAATGATTGAACAAAAAAAATGTGGGAAAAGAAATTTGATTTCAGTTTTCCCACATCTATATCATTGATCCGTTTAAATGATTAAACAGATCTTGTGAACGATTTTACCCGGTAAAGCGAATGGCTATCCTACAATGACAAGATCGTTTCCTTCGAGTACAGACTCAC
>Ga0172381_10000401_pt1 | contig 52067 bp, 65 predicted proteins | sample Leawel6488metaG_FD_119754 | JGI IMG/M metagenome (GOLD analysis project Ga0172381, IMG submission 119754) | Leachate microbial communities from a municipal landfill in Southern Ontario, Canada - Leachate well 64-88 metaG | ecosystem: Engineered > Solid waste > Landfill > Unclassified | place... | reverse complement strand
TAGGGGTAGTATATGGGACTCGAACCCATACTAATTGTTCCAAATATAATTAATCTCTGTAACGAATTTTATGTCTTTTATCCACATTCTTATTCTTGTTTTTACTCCCAAAAGTGTCTGTCTGAGAGTTACAATTTGGACAAATTGCTCTTACATTTTCAGGAACATTATTTGAGAAATTTCCATCTATATGATCTATAATAAAAACCAAAGATTTATCATTATGATATGGACTACAACCGCATATAGCACAAGAATTATTCTGTTTTTGTAGAAGATATTCCCTAATTATCCTACAACGAACTTGCTTATCAGTCAATAATCCATTTAAAAATTTTTGTATTTTTTCTTTTCTTGCTAAAACCGTTCTACAAGAAATAGAACATACTCGTTGATTGGGAAGTTTTCTTACAAAGACTTTTGAACATACTTCACAAACTTATTTTTCATAAAAAATTTTTTCCTGTATTTTATGTCTTGCTTTATTATTATAACTTGTTGCACATTTTTGTGAACAAAAATTATTTCTACTATTTAATGAGGACAAATTTAACTTCTCACCACAGTTTTTACAAAATTTTTCTATAACCTTTTTATGAGAAATCCTATAATTTTTAAAACAATCTGAGGAACAAAAGTTTGTCTTTGTTCTATTTATTTCAGAATTCTTTTTTAGGAATTCATGACCACACCGTGTACATATTACTGTAGATAGCATTTAAACCTCATTATTATGTAAATATTATTGGGGTGTTAGACCAGACTTGAACTGACATAAAATACTCCACAGGTATTTGTCCTAACCAATTAGACCACTAACACCATATAAAATATATAATTATTAATTGTGCGCTCCAATACACTAATACTACCGTGTCCGCACTAGTAGCGGAAGGTCAGGATGAAAGGATTTGAACCTTCGACTCCTCGCCCCCAAAGCGAGTGTTCTATCCGGGCTGAACTACATCCTGAAAAAGAGCGGATAATAGGATTTGAACCTATACTTTCTTTTCGGCAAAAAGATTGACTACCATTATCTATACCCGCATAGAGCAAGATTTCAGAATTGAACTGAAATTACATTTCTACCAAAAATGTGTACTAACCAGTTGTACTAATCCTGCAAAGTGCCTTCTAAGGGAATTGAACCCTTATTCTTATATTTAAGAGATATCTGCTTTTTCCAATTAAGCTAAGAAGGCAAGTACCCCTGACACGATTTGAACGTGCAACCTTTTCGTCCGTAGCGAAACGCTCTATTCCAATTGGGCTACAGGGGTAGGATGGAAAGGACGCTAAAATAAAATTGGAGGTTCTATACAAAAGTATAGGATGTCCTTTCCAAAGGCGATTCGTAGGGGAGTTGAACCCCTGTTCTTACATTGACAGTGTAAGGTAATATCCGCTATACCAACGAATCATAGTGTTTATTATCGAGGATAGATTTCCAATCCACCATATCCACACAAGTCTTCCAGTAATTCTGTCATAGAAACTCAATAGATCGGCCAATCTATCTCATTGTTTCTAGTAGGTCTGACTACCTACACCACCCCGCCTTCTGGACAATTATATATGTGTATTTTACCAGAGTGGACATGAGCATTAACTATAGATTTCTAAGATATAGTTACGCCCCATGTACGTTTACCTGACTTGCTGACTACTTGCTCTCTATACCCCTATCTCGAAATCGTATAGAGTCCACAATACTTTTATGCCGAAGGACGCACTTTCAGTCACCCGACAATAAACACAGTACGCCTAGAGGGAGTCGAACCCTCATTTTTACAGATTAAAAGTCTGTTGCTATACCATTAAGCGATAGGCGTAAATTTTTAAGGTGGTCAGGATTTTTACCTGATACTCTTGGGAGCCGTATTGAACCCGGAGTTGCCTTTTGTTTTATCAAAATTATAATGATCTACCCAGTTCGGTTACTGGTTTTGAGTGCTTTTTTGTTATGTGTCACACCACACCGCCACCTGTACTTTCCTAATTACTCTTATATTATACCACATTTTGCTTGATTTGTCAAGAGGCAATTTGTGCTCTGTGTGGGAGTTGCACCCACGTGATTAGATTGAAGGTCTAATATATTTTCTGCTATATGAACAGAGCAATTAACTATATTACTTCTTGTTATGTCTAGTGCTGACGGCGAGAGTCGAACTCGCATCTTTTTTAAAGGTCTGTTCTTAAGACAGATGTGTATGCCATTCCACCACGTCAGCTAGAAAAGAGGAAAGTGTGAGATTTGAACTCACGGAACTTTTACATTCTCTTGTTTTCAGGACAAGTGCAATAATCCATCTCTGCCAACTTTCCAATTCAATTATTCCCAGTCCCATTTATCCGCACATTTAGTACGCATATACCTTAATTTAGATATATGAATATCTAATTCTTTTAATTCTTCCAATACATATAATAAATTTAAATACTCCTGTCTAGTAACTCCTCCTAGTTTTCTATAATAACCGTGTGCACTATGTGCTAAAGTAGGTGTATTTAAATATTTTCCAACAATAACTTTATTTTCCCAAGGAGGAATTATTCTATTACGTCTCCAAAAAACAGACCTAAAATAAGGATTATTATACTGAAACTTATTTCCATAACTTAAAAATTTTTTAACTTTATTAAGATGTTTAATACGTTGCTGTCTACGAAATATTAATCCTCTTTTCATAAGACCTCGGTAGATAAATAAATTCAGAGAATGAATAGCTCGGCTTAATTTCGTTCACTAATGTGAATTCTTGCATTAGGGAAGTCGATAGTTTGGAAGACACTATTCTAGCGGAGAATATCCGATTCGAACGGATGTGCCGTTTTTCAAACGACAACTCCTTTAGCAGAGGAGCACTTTTCAACCACTCAGTCAATTCTCCAAACAGGTACGATTACCAATTCCGTCACACTTCCATATTATTAATCATCTGATATATATAAAGCGGTAATTATAACTATTATAAATAAAGCTACAAGTATCATTTGATTTCCTTTTTATACAGCAGGTCGTAGAGGATTTGAACCCCTAATAATTATTTTGGAGATAATCGTGATACCATTTCACCAACAACCTATTTTATTCGTGCTATATAACCCTTTCCATTTATCGTAGTATGTACACCTAGTTTATTGTCACGATAACTAGAAATTTCTTTCTTCTTCTTTTGTTTAGATTTATTTAATTTTCTGTGAATAATTTCTATCATTTCTTTTTCTTAGGATTATATGGAGTTGTTAGTAACTCCATACCCTTTTCTTTCAATGTACTATCATCTTTAAAAGTGTTACATTTCTTACAACACCAAACCACATTTGTCCAGACTGTTTGACCACCTTTAGAAACTGGAACGATATGGTCTATTGTTCCTTCTTTTGGAGAAGTAACTGTACCACAATAACCACATTTTCCTCCGTCCCTTTTGTACAATAAGTATCTACTAACTCGATCTACGTGTTTAAGAACTACCGCTTTAGGTACTACAATAGTTAAATTCAAAGGAATAACAATGTTACCATTTACTGTAGAAATTTTTACATATTCAGTTTCAGTATCTACATATACATTATCTTTTTCTGTTAGACTTACTGCTCTAGCAATAGGAACATTTCTTTCAATACTAAACCCATTATTAAAATATACTGTTACGTTTACTGTTATATCTGACATTTATTTTCCTTTAAATCTTTATAGTGTATCCAAATATTTCTATATATTCTATAGACAAATCTTTTCTATGTTCTTCCGAAATCGTTTCTAAAGTTTTCTGTGCAGATTCAAAAGATAAAAATAAATAGTTGGCTAATCCATTAAAAGAAAAAATTATTCCATTTTTCTTTTTTATTATCCATCCATAATATCTAGATTTAGATGTTGGTTCTGATATTATTAATACATGCATACATTATCCCTTCTAAAATTTATTAGGTGCATCTGAGAGGACTCGAACCTCCATGATCTCTGCATGTAAAACAGATGCTTAACCAATTAAGCTACAGATGCATTAATGCTTTTAATGTTTTTTTATAACAATTCATATTTGGAGAATAATTTTTAAAATAGAAAGAATCATCTTCTCCTCTATATTTAGAAATAGCCGCTGATATTCCTGCACTCCTACTAATTCCTGCCTCGCAATGAACAATTAAAAGTTGTATTTTATTTTATACAGTCTTATAAAATCTTGCAACAAATTTAGCATCTACATCAGACATTGCTACATATTCATTAATATCTAAGTCTATGTCATCAAATTGAAGTCTGAGTAAATAATATATATATTTATTGCTATGAATATTAGCTAATCTTTGTTTAGGATCAGTTATAGAAATCATAGCTGTAGGAATAGAAATATTCCAAGATAATTTTTCAGCATTTATTCTGGATAAAACTAATAATTTATTCATAGTGGAGGTAGAGAGATTCGAACTCTCAAAAATTCCGTGCAAAAGAACCAGTTTCCCATTAGCTTATGCCCCCAGTTATTTATATATTATACCACACTTTTACCATTTTGTCAAGTACCTATTTTCAGAGCTAGTGAGAGGAATTGAACCCCCATACCATGTTTACAGGACAAGTGTTCTACCGTTGAACTACACCAGCATATAGTTAGAAAGATTGCGCTATTGGATTGTTTACGTCATAGAGTGACCTTATTCCGTTTACTGTATGACAACCAAAAGGGAGCTTTCTAACTATATCTATATTATACCACAAAACTTGCGTTTTGTCAAGCCCCCAATTTACTTCTCTAAAGGTTCTACGCTAACATGCATAGCTGACGATTGTATAGCAATCTTGGTAGGTGATTCAGGAGTAGCCATGTAGGTCAACTGGTTAGTACCTAGGATAATCAAGAATGCTTTTACTAGATCGATAGCACCTGCCTTTGTGCAAGCTACCCAATCAAACATCCCGGTACAACTAAGACCAAAAATACCCAACGCAGTTAAAGCAGTAAAACCTACCATAACCAAGCCTCGAAACTTTTTATCAATTCCATAATACCATGTAGCAACAGGAGGGATAAAACTAAATACCAAACTCAATACAACACCAACACCTGCGGAAATAAGTTCTTGCATTATTCATTCTCCTTATCTAATATATTATCAACTATTTCTTTAATTGATTTTTCTAATTCTTCTATAGTACCAGTGTTCCATACTGTAATATCATATAACTTGTTTGGGCCAGAAGGTAAACTTGTTTCAGATGGATCATCATATGCTGAAGTATATTTTAAAATTTCCCTATTCGGTGCTTCGATTCTGATTACATATGTTTTAAAAAGGTCTTTTATCATTTTCAATTCATTTGGAAATCTACAATCATCTATAAAAACAATATCGACTTTTGAATCATTTATCTTTTTTATTAAAAGATATATCCAAGTATTTTTATTTATACTTCTTCCAAATTTACCAATCTCTTGCAATAGATATCTACCCCAATTATCTTTAACCTCATTCCAACCAAAAAAATTTTTTGCACATTCTTTTACTGCATAAGCAAAATTAAAAACATCGGAAGTCATAAACCTTTTATTATTTACATAATCTTTTGCAAACATAGCTGAAGTTGTTTTACCTACACCAGCCTTTCCACAAAATAAAACAACAGTTCGTTCCATATTACTCCTTTATTTCTGCTAGTATACCCTCTAAAACTTTGACAGACATGTATCCACTCTTAATTAGAAATACTAAAATGGTTGCTAAAGTATCTATACCTATAACTAAATTATTATTAGCGGCTATAAAAAACGGAGTACCATTCACTTCCTGTTTTATAACTATAGTATTCAATTGTTCAATTTTAGATATATTAAGTTTAGTGGGCATATTTATCCTTTATACACTGGTCTTTATCCATTTTCTAAATGGAATAAGTTTCTTATAAAGCTGTTCTGTAATTTCTACATCAGCCATGTTGTGTTCCAGTACACCCCTCAATGCTTGTGCATCACCATACTTGGCCTGTCTCCACATTTCTTTTTCAATGGGTGTCTTTCCCTTTATTCCCAAGTAATCACAAGCTGCATCTAAAGACTTTCTAGAAATACATAGTTTGGATTTCACTGTGTAATATAAATCAAAATGATATAGATCACCATATCCAGGGAATTCTAAACCATAATGCAATGCCTTAGCCCTCACAAAAGGTAAATCATATCCTGTTGAATAATAACCAATAATAATTGAATAATCTTTTAATTTAGTTATTAAAGATTCTACAATAACTTTATCAGAGTTACCTGAAAATAAATCAGTTTTTGTTACAACATCATAATGAATATCACCATCTAAATCTTTTATACTCCATGTAAGCATTGTACTAAAATCTGCTTTCAATCCATCTGCTTCTATATCTAATACACCAATCTTAAGTCCGGGTACTTGATACCAAGGTTTACCTGTTTCTTTGGCAATTCTTTCTGCTTGTTTTATATTGATTTTTTCTTCTGCAAAACAACTTGGATGTTCCTCGATTGTATGTCTATGAATGCATTTCAACCCAAACTCTTTTACTTTATCAAGCATTATATTGTTTCCTCATTATCTTAAATCTAAATTTAGAATTTATGAATAGTTTACAACTATAACTTTGCTGTTCCGTAAGTTTATATTTCTCTCGCATATAGTTTATAAATCCTTCATCTGTAAAATACCCACCAAGATATTCTCCTATTTTATTACAAGCATTTTTATACAAATAAAAAACAGTATTTCTGCTGAAAGATAAAACTTTAGCCGCCGAAGTTATTGACGGAACACTTTCTAAAACATCTATTTCTTTTTTAGTAAGCAAACCCTTTTTTCGTAAAATTGCATAAGCTTTCACAACTTCAAGTAAATCCTCATACGTATCCAAATCTTTTTCAGGATCACTAGCTATTTCAAATCTATTCATTATTAAGTACTCAACATACCAAGATTTCATGTCCTCCCCTCTTCTAAACAAATTCTTTTGAAGGCACAATTTTTGCAAATATTTTTATAAATACCTTCTCTGTAAAATGTTTTATTTGTAATGTCTTTAATTAGAGAAGGCACAACCTCTTCCATTAATTGTTGATAATAAAAATTATTGATCGAATATTTTACCAATCTATTTTTTAATAATGAAACTAAAAAAATATTCTGTGGTTCTTTATTGAATAATTGTTTATATGCCCAATGATATAATATAAATTGAATATCAGAATCTATAGAAGTAGGTAACTCTGAAGAAGTTTTCCAATCATAGATTGTTCCATCTTTAGTAATTCTATCCATTCTACCTACAATATTAACATCCTTATTATATTTTATCTTGAAAGAATATTCACTTTTATCTTGATAATTTAATAAAGGAACCATTGTTCTATAAAAATTATTCAAACAAATCCCTATTAGCTTTATTAAAGCTGGATCAGTAATTTTATAATCAGATATTAATTTAGAATTATATACATCATCTCTATGATCCCAACGATCCTCCAAAATTTTATGAACAACTATTCCAACATTCTGTCTTGTATTCCCTAATTCCTTTTCCGCAAAATCTGAATCAAAAATTCTAAACTTATAACGTTTACTACATGCTAAGAAATCAGAGATTGAACTTGCTGATAAATATATCATAATGTTGAATTACGTTTGTTTGCAGATTCTGTTTGAAACAGATTAATTTGTTGTTTCATAATATCAAAGATCATTTTATATCTTTCTAATTCAGAAGATACACTTGCCAACGATTCTCTAAGTGCTGGAAAATCTACAACACCATCTATCTTTGAATTAAAATATGCCTTTTCTACAAAATTAGTCGCAGGAGGTTTACCATTTATATAATATTTAGTATCTAAATTTGCTACACGTAAAATTAATCCCTCATTAAATTCAATCTGATTTTTAATTTTATCCCTTTCATGCATCAACTCGGATATCTTAGTTGTTATTTCTATCATTTCATCATAATCAGGCACTCGAATCTTCATAACATTTGTCTACCTTTTCTTTTATATATAAATATTTTTGTACAATATCATAAGAAATAAATATTATATCCGTAGATATATCTGGAAATTTATATATAATATATTCTAAGTATTCCCATGCATTACCTTTAAACTTAGAATAAAGTTTTAGGGGGTTGAATTCTAAATTTTTATCCCAAATCTTTGTATTAAAAGTTTCTTTCAATGTTTCTGCTACATCCTCAATATCCATTCCAAGATGCGTTGAAATAGTATCTGCTGATTTGCCCATAGCACACAATTCTAATATTTCAATATTAGCTACATAGTCTAGTATTACTTCTGGAATATTAACACGTTTACTAATAGCATTTCTGATTTCAGACCACTCTACTGTCTTCATAGGTTAACTCCAACTCTCTTTGTAAGTCATAAATCATGTTAAGCAAATATGCAAATTCCTCCACATCTAAAGCAATAAAATATTTTGTACCTGAACGTACATTTTCAAATTTACCAGCAAAGAATGGAAAAGTATAACTAGAATTTGCTTCTTCACGAATCTTGTCAATCCATTCCTTTTTTAAAGAAAGACTTTTAGATTCTCCTGTTTTACTATTTGAATACCCTACTTTACATTCGCCCTTTAATTTCTTAGGAAAATTTTCAACCTCTCCTGATAAATCTCCTGTTAAGGAACTTTCTCCCATGATTGTACCTATTGCACCTGAAGATGGTATCCGTTTAAATCTACCACCTTTTATTTTCTTATTAAGTACCTCGGCCATTTCTCTTTCAAAATTACTACCTTTTACTTTCTGTTTCGATGTCATTTACAAATAATCCTATTAGTATTCGGTTCAAATTTAAAGAATAGTGTTCCTATTTCTCCATTCCTATTTTTACGAATAATATTTTCTTGCACACCTTTAGAGTTTGTTTTATCGTCATAATATTCATCTCTATATAAAAAGTCTACAATATCTGCATCTTCTTCTAGATTACCAGATTGTCTCAAATCAGAAAGAATTGGTCTCTTATCTGGACGAGATTCTACAGAACGATTTAATTGTGAATAAACAACTACGCCAATTCCTAAATCATTTGCCAATAATTTTAATGAACGAGATATTCTACCTAATTCTGCTGTTTGATCTGCTGAACGTTCAGCAAGAAGTTGAATGTAATCTACATGAACAATCTTAACACCAGAATGTCTTACATATTTTTTAATTGTAGCTACAATATAACCAAGATCACTTTCAAAATTAGAGTCAATATAAATTGGTAAATCTTTTATACGAGAAATCCCACCAGAAATTGTATCCAATTGTTCTTGATTTAGTGTTCCCAAACGAATATCACTAATTGGAACACCTGTCTCAATTGAAAGAATACGTTCAGTAATAACTGTCTTACGCATTTCTCTAGAAAACATCAATTCTCCAATACCTTCTTTTGCCCCATATAACATGGAATTACAAGCCCATGCAGACTTACCCATACTAGGACGACCCGCTACAATCCATAAATCACCCGGATTAATTCCACCTGTATGCAAATCAAATTCTGAAAATCCTGTAGTAAATCCTCTAATTCCTGGATGATTAATTCGTTCTACAATTTCATTCCAAGTATCTTTACTTGCTGATTTAAAATCTACTGTTGATTCTCCACCAGAAGTATCCTCTAGATTATCCAATGTTCCACGTAGAGTTGATATTGTAATATCTATATCATTAGGAGTAATCTTTTCTTGTATCTCTGTAGTAAGAGAAATCAAACTTCTAGCTTTATAACTATTCTTAATTTGTCTAATAAACTCTTGAAGATTATCTCTGTTATAAGATAGATTGAAAAGATAAGTTAGATAATCTGCACCACCAATTGTAGTAAGTTTATTTTTACCATCTAAGAAACTAATGATTAGATTTTTTTCTGGAATAAGTCCAGACTCTTCTAATTCTTTAATACATTCAAAAATTGTACTATGAACTGTCGAACTAAACATGAAAGACTTTAAATTACCAAGATTATAAATCTCTGCTGGATTTGCTAATACAATATTCAATACTGCTAATTCTGCTTCATGACTGTATAAATCCCTCACTATTAACTCTCCTCAAATGGATTTTTAATTACTATTCGTCTTCGTCTCATACTATCTATTTTTTTGATAATACTATCACTTTTTGTAGTAAGACTTAACATAGGAGTTTGCTTACTAAGTTTATTTTCAATACGCTTCTTACACATATAAACCAAAAGAGGATATACTTTATCTGTATTTAAATTCTCAACATCATAGCAATCTAAGATTGAAAAAAATAAATTATCCTTTGAATAGAGTTTAACTAATTTATTGAACATAATAATTTTACCTTTATCCAATGGTAAACCGAATAATTCACAAAAAAATCTTGCTAATATAAGTCCACTGTTATTTTCTGTGTTCAGTTTATCAAGATAAAATTCTGCTAGATTATCAGCCATCAACTTTCTCCGCACATTTCAAACAATAGGTTTCACCACCATAAGTAATTACCCAATTTCTAGCTAGTAACTCCCCATATAAATCTTCCATTGTTGGCACATCCTCTTTGTAGAATATTTTTACTTCACCACATTCATTACACTTGACTTCCCAAAGATAAAATGTAGAATCTTCTATTATCACATTATCTCCTTTCAAAATTAGTGGTCAAGATTTGAACCTGATTTTGTGCCTTGCACACATAGTCGGTGCGAATTGCTCGAATTGAGGCTTCTTGTCAATACCATTTGTGTGTTCCCACCACACCGCCACTAATATTTATTTAGCTTGGAAAAATATTATTAATCTGTTGCTGAATATCCGCAGCTACTTCGGTGCGCTGATCTGTAACAACTTCATCAGCTTCCTTCTCTGCCTTTCGTGCAGCAAAAATATCACGCAAAGCTACACCACGTTGCAGGTCTGCAATTTCTTCTGGACTAAATTTTAATACAACTTTTTCCCTATCAAATAACTGATCCTCTGGAATTTCCAAAACATCATTTGCGTTAGTATTAGGAATTGGAGTTGGGCTTTCTTTCTTATTACCAGATACAGAAAGCATAATATCAAAATTAGTTAGACCAATTGGATTACCTTCTGCATCATTTATTGCAACTTCGAAAGCATTTAGACTAGAAAAAAGTTCTACACCCTTTGATAAAATCTTTACTTTATTTAGCGGGTGTGGTTGAACTGTATGAAGCAAACCACTGCACTTTGGACATTGAGTCGGAAAAATACCATTGATTGCTTTTACTTCTTCTTTGCAAGCTTCATTAGGACAAATTTTAACTAAAGAACGATCAAGAACATTCACAATAAACAATTGACGTCTAGAAGCATAACCTTTAATGTTTCTAAAATCTTTAGGATTTTCAAAGATAATTTTTTTATTGTTCCTACAAACAGGACAATCTTCTCCTAGACATTGAATATTAATTCCACCAACATAATGAACATCTACTGAATAAGCATTAGAATCTAGAATTCGAATCTGATTCATACCCGGACTTAATTTAATGAACTCTACTTTTTTAAAATCACCTGTAAATTGTTTTTGTTTAATATCTGCGAATGGCATATCTATATCTCCTATTATACTGAAATAATTTTGTTTAATTCATCTAGTGTATTTATACGCTCTTCCTCAAGGTACTTCATTGTATCTTCTATTTTTAGCGTGTTGATTGTACTACTTAATTCTACATATTTTCTAAAATTGGATTCGATGTCTAACAACATTAGATAATTTATCTTGTCCATTACCTCCTTATTGAATGCTAATTCTCTTGGAACATTATAAATCTCAGAAACGAACTTAATATTTTTATAATCTCCGAGACTGTACAAACGTTCTACTTTCAATGTTCTTGTTAAAATATCATTGCTGTCCACTGTTAATCCTTTCTATCCACCTCTTCTCAGCATATTCTAAAGTTTTACTATCCTCTTCTTCATCATCCCAATCATTCCAAGGTGGTGTCCAAACTTTTTCTGTACTACCATCTGGATATATGATAATGTATTCAGTAGAAGCGATTGAATATATATTTCCTGTTCTTGTAACGCTTATCGTATTCATAAGTATATTATACCACACTTTCTATAGTTTGTCAAGAGGCATTTTATAAGTATAGGAATAAAACCCTGTGTATATCATCCATAGTGTATGTACTAAATCGTCTGTATAAGGTAGACGAACACCATCAAAATCTTCAAACCATCCACTAATTCCAGTACAAGGAATATATTCTCCAGACCAACAATAATAATATGTCTTATCCTTATATTCAACAGGAATTTTAGTAATATATAAATTGTCCATTATTCTATTCCTCTTCATCATCCTCTATAACATTTTCTACCTTAGTTGAAGATAAAGCCATTAATTCATTTTTGACAGCTTCAAAGATTTCTTTATGTTCTCCTAAATATTCTACAGCATTTACTGTACCTTTACCAATTACTTCATCCTTGTATTTTATATAAGGGCCACCCTTTTGTAAAACTCCCATTGTAATACCAAAGTCTACTAAATCTCTTACAGTATCAATACCTTTACCAAAAAATATAGATAAGAAAAAACTTCTAAATGGTGGAGCTAATTTATTCTTTTTTACAGTAAACTTAGAAGTAATACCTACAATATCATCTCCAAATTTAATCTGCTCACCCTTACTCATAGATACCATAATACTACAAAAATGTTTTAGAGCATGACCACCTGGAAGAGTATAACTTCTAACATAGCTACCAATATTATCACGAACCTGATTTAAAAATAGAAAAGCTACATTATTATTACGAACATCGAAAGCTGTACGGCGTAAAAACTTAGAAAGTAATCTAGGCACAAGTGCTACATTTGCATCTGTAAACTCATCTTCCTTTTCTTTTTGTGGAGCTAATCCACCGATACTATCAAAAATAATCAATCTAAATTCTTTACTTTGAATACCCCGTTCTGCTATTTCAAATGCTTCTTCTGCTGTTTCTGGCTGTACCAATAAAATATTATCAAGAGAAAAATCTTGGTCTACTAATGCCCGAATATAATCATAACTCATTGTATTTTCTACATCAATATATAAAACTTTACCACCTTGCCTAATACAATTTGATGCTATTGATAAAGCCAATGTAGATTTTCCAACACTTTCCGGGCCATCTAATTCTGAAAATCTACCTTGAGGAATACCCCCAACACCTAATGAAAAATCTAAAGCTATACTTCCTGTAGGAATTGAATCTAATTTTAATATTTGGCATTCATCCGATACTACAAAATCACTTCCATATTTATCTACTATATAGTCTAAAAATGATATTTTCTGTTTACTTTGTTTTGGCATTTAACCTTCCGTTTTCTATACATTCTAAGAAGTATTCATAATCCCAACTCTCTACACCATAGCAAGTCCTAGAAACTTCTATAATACAATTTTCCTCTGTATCTTCTGCAAATGGGGATACTATTTGAATTTCACCATTTGCTAAATAAGTAAATGCAACTGCGCGTTTCGTATACTTATTAATTACATTGATAAATTGAGTCATACTTCTCCTTAATGTTTCCAATAGGTTTCTATGTAGCTATCTACTTTAGCGGGAATTTCACCCAAATATTTTTGTAATGTGCTTTCCATAATACCAACTAGAAATTTCTTAGCATCTTCTTTAATACTGACATCAACCTCACATTCTATTTCATCATGTACAGTTAATAGTAAATGGAATAGTTCTCCAAAAGGATTTTCAAAATATAATCTAGTCAATGATTCTTTAATTACATCTCCTCCTGTACCTTGAATGATATGATTAAAACCTTCACGTTGAATTGTAGCATCTTGTTTATATTTTTGTTTCCAACCATCATTACCCTCAAAGAAGGTTTTTATTTCAAAATATCTACGTCTACCTAAAAGAGTAGAAGAATAACCTAATTCTAAAATCTTTTTCTTAATGGCTCGTTGAAAAGCATTTAAAGTTGGATAACCACCGTAGAAAAGTTTAATAATTTTATTAGCTTCATCTACAGATATTTTTTGTTTACGTGCCATTCCATAATCTGAAGTACCATAAAGAATAGAAAAATTAATTGTCTTTGCTTTCTGTCTAATCTCTTTAGAAACTTCTTCTACTGGAATTCCATTAACAATTGATGCTGTTTTAGTGTGCATATCAATGCCAGATTTATATGATTCAATAATGGCACGTTCACCTGATACTGCGCCAGCTAACCTATATTCTTCCTGACTAAAATCACCACCAACAATTACTTTACCTTCACCTGCAATAAAACAAGAACGATATTTTGGATCAGCAATAATATTTTGTAGGTTGGGGTCTTTAGAAGAAAATCTTCCTGATCTTGCACCCATCTGTTCAAACTCAGAATGAATTCTTCCTGTACTTGGTTCAATGCTATTTAAAAATTCTTCACCAGAAGTAGTGGCTTTTTTATTTTCGCCACGATATTCTATAATTTTAGCTAGAATTGAATCATCTGTTTTCTCATACAATGCTACAACAAATTCTTCTCTTGTAGAAGAAAGATTTAATCCTATTTGTGATAATGCATATCTTAATTGATTTGGAGAAGATACTTGAAATTTTTCTTTTAGAACATCTTTATAAAACGTTGAGTCAGTTAATTGTTCCATCTCAGCGATCTTGCGTTTTGATTTTTCTTGTGGCATTCCTAAACCACATCGAGCTAGATACATATTTGAAAATTTATTAAAATCAATTCGTTCAAATATTTCATCTCTAATTTCTAATTCTAATCTAGCTGCATTTTCTGAAGCAATAGCTGCTAATTCTTTCCATCTGTTTATATCAAGGATAACTCCTGTTAATTCCATTGATACAACAGCAGGTAAAGTCAACATTTCCAAATCAACTACATTTCTTTGTTTTGTTTCATCAATAAGTTTTTGTTGAGCATAATAAATTGGAAGTAAATATTCAACATCTAAAGAAGCATAGATTAGTTTCTCTGTTGTTATTTCTTTACTTCCAATAAATTCTGTACGAATTTCTTTTTCAAGTTCAACATTACAATATTTTTTTACCAAAGATTTTAGAGAAGGATATCTATCACCAATTCCATTATAGATTATAACTTCTGCCATGAAAGTGTCATAAACATTTTCAATCATTTCACCAGTTTTTTGTTTCAAAAACTTTACATCAAACTTAATATTGTGACCAATAACCTTCTTCTTAGAATCTCTAATTAATTGAATTATATAAGTTATATACTTATTCTCTAGCAATGTACAATCAAAAATAAAAGTTTGGTCATTAAGTTTTACTTGAACTAATACTAATTCGTCTCTAAAAGGATTCAATCCTGTTGTCTCTATGTCAAGACATATCATATCAGATATAGACAATGCCTTTTGAAATTCCCCTAATTGATGATAGTCATTGATATAATTAAACATTTACAATCCTTTCAATGTCCTAAAACTTTTAATATTTCTTTTCTTCCTATCCAGATCAATCTAACATCTAATATCTTTTTAATTCCAAGGGCTATGGTGTTGTAATCTTTTAGATTTTCTGCTCTTACTTTCCATCCATTTCCTACTTGATTATATACTAGTCTACTATCCATGTAGATAAAACTATTCTCGCTTTTGTAATTTTTTTCAAGAAATCGAAGTAAGGTTATTAAGGATAGATATTCGGATTCATTACTAGTTTTTGATTCAGATAAATCAAAATGTACAAGTTCTATTAAATTATTTTCTTTGTAGATTGCAAACGAACCATAGCCCTTTGGCTCACGACTTTGTTTATAACCTCCGTCTGTATAACACACTAACAATATTTGTTCTCCTTGTCTGCGTTGATATAATCTATTATACCACAGAACTGTCGATTTGTCAAGTACCTATTTTTTTATGATAAGCCAATTTGTTCCTTCCAGATGTTTAGAACGAAGTTGTTTATGAAATTTTCTGCTTGTACTTCCAAGCAAATGTTTAAATTGTTCTTTAGAAAGTGATCCTATCTGTATTGATTCTCCACCATTTAATTCTTCTATTGCTTTTACGATAGGATAATAAATACTTTTATATTCACCTCTACAAGCTGTTTCATACAAATCTTTGGTTTCTTCTATTGAGTGTTTAATAATATCAATTTTATCGTTCACATTACTTACCTTTCTTTTTCTTCTTAGACTTAGATTTTCCAGCTTTTTCCATAGCTATAGCTATAGCTTGGTCATGAGGTCTACCTGACTTTTCTAATTCAGCTATATTTCTAGAAATCACTTTTTGAGATTTGCCTTTCTTTAATGGCATCGTAATCCTCCAGTTTGTATATACGTACAAAATTAGAATCCATAGGATTCTGATAAAATATTAAACCATCCTCTAAAGATTCAAATATCCAGAAATCTCCTGTATTACTTGGAGTATGAATAATCTTAGCTCTAATAAATTTCTCATTAAAACCGTATACAGGTGGAAATTTAAATTGAGAATCATATTCTATTAGAATATTATCATTTTCATTTAATATTCTCATCCTCTATTCCTTTCTAAATAGATTTTAATATGGAAATCCCCCAACCATACCAAATAAATTCGGAACTTTTAGTGTAGTCACCAATCTAAAGATTACATTGGAGTGCCTAGGTTACGTTTTATCACATAACTACACTATCCCTTGCGTAGACGGTCATAGGAAGTAGTTGCTCTTTGACTACTCGATACCCTATGGAATCTAGGAATTTGTTTGTCACGATGTCCCTTAGAGAAATACTCTGTATGGTTGGGGACGATTTATTGTGTGACTATGTTAGATGTATTATACCACAAAACCTTTTGTTTGTCAAGTAGTTACATTATGTTAGTTACCTCTTGACAAATCTAACAAAGTGTGGTATAATGTATTATAGTTGATTAGTATCAAATAATTTTATTACATAGATATTATATCACAAAATATTCAGTTTGTCAAGAGGGAGTTTATGACTATAAAGAAAAAAGATGGATCATATCAATGTTTCTTTTGTGACTTTAAAGATAAGAGTCCGATGAAAGTGCAAGCTCATGTAGACACAGAGCATGAGTATGTTGTTCTTCCAATTCAATTAGATGATTTAAATAGACTGATTCAATTTATCTATCTAAAAGATGATTCATTAATCAGTCCTAAATTATTAGAAACTATGAAATACTATATTAGGAAAGCTGTTAGACGTGGTAAACATACTATGGAAGATTTAGCAAATGAATAATTGTCCAGTTTGTAATAAAAAAATTTTAGAAGAAGAGGCTAAATATATGGTTGGATTGGAAGTACCTTACATAAATATATTTTTTCATCTAGATTGTTATAAATCAATATCTAATATGACAGAATTTCTTAATAAGAACATTAGTTCTATTTTAGAATCTAGATGGCAAAATAAGAAAAAGAATAAGTAATTTTGTGCACAAAATTCAAAAATGTGGTATAATATAAGTATATTATAAATTTAAATAGGAGAATTAATGCCAGAACAAATAGGTAATTTATTAGAGAAAAAAAGAAAAAAGATTCATGTAATGAGTCCCAATTCTTTAAAGAATCTTCCACAAAATAAAAATAAATCAGATGAAGAGATTCAAGAAATCTATAAACGTAGAATGGAGTCTAAATTTAAACAAGATAGCTGGGAAGATACTAAAGATGTTATAATGAAAGAGTATGAAACAAATTATGACTTAGATGATTTGAAACCAAATGATCTAGCCACATTAGAAAGTTTAATTCATGCTACTATTATGCTTAGAAATTATGAACAACAAATGCGAGAGATTAGTGATGATGGAGTAGACTTTGATAATATTCCTATTATTGAAAAACTTGGAAAAGTTTGTTCAGAATTACGCGGAGATATTTCCAAACTACAAGATGATCTAAAGATTTCTCGTAAAATTAGAAAGAGTGATAAAGAAGAATCTGTTTTAACTTTTATAGATAGTCTAAAAGAAAAAGCTAGAAAATTTTATACAGCTAAAACGCAATGGATTTTTTGTCCTAAGTGTGGTATGTTATTGGCAAATGTTTGGTGGTTATATCCCAATTCTAAAAGTAATAAAATAACTCTTAGATGTCAAAGAGAAATGCCAGATGGTCAAACATGTGGACAAGAAGTAACTTTATCTGCTAAAGAATTAACAGATATAGGTGGAACAAATAAAACAGATATTCCAGAAAGTTTAAAATAAAGAAAGGATTTGCAATGGAAAATAATAATCTTACATTTGGATATACTAGAGTAGTTAATGGAGATTTTATCAGCTATAGTGTGGTAATGGTTTTAGGAGATAAATTTGAATTACTTCCTTTTGGGGCAGCTACTATGGAAGACTTAAAGGGAATGATAGATTCTATATCAAATTCATTTGATAAAAATCCATTGATTATGGATATTCATTTTAATTCAGATGGAACTAAAATTGATAAAATTGAAACAACAGAAAATCCAATGTATGTAAAAAAAGAGGAATAATGTTAGAAATTATACTTATTACATTAATATTTAGTAGTATAATCTTATTATTAATTGATATTCAAAGTTGTAAAGTAGAAGATTATCGTCCTGATTATCCACCACAAGGTAATGCTACTGAACCAATTGGTTTGCATAATACAAAAGATAAGGAAAATAATGAATGACTATTGGTGCAGTAGTTGTAAGTCGTAATGATAATTATGGTGGAAATCTAAAAGAACGTGCAACACTTTGTATAAATTCTTTAATAAATTCTGTAGATGAAATTATCTATGTAGATTGGAATTCTGAAAATAATTCTTTAATTTCTGAAATAAGAAAAGATTTAATACAGTCAGAAAAATTAAAGTGGATAATCATTTCACCACAAAAAGCAAAAGAATTATTAAATAATAAAGCCTCTCAAAGTTGTGTAGAAGTACTTGGCAGAAATATAGGAATACGAAGACTTACTACAGATTTTATTTTATCAACTAACATAGATGTTATTATTCCCGGAAGAGAATATTTAGAAAGTTTAAACTTAGAAAATATTTTCTATATTGGAGCAAGACGCAATATACCTTTAGATTCTGTAGGTAACTATGATAAAATGCTTTCATATCCACAAGTAGGAGATAGTGGTGCTTATGTAGGTGATATATGGTCTAAAGTAGATTGTTGTGGTGATTTTCAATATGCACATAAAAACGTATGGTATTCTATAAAAGGATTTGAAGAAAGTTTAATTGGCAGAGGATTTTCAGATTCTAATATTCAAAAGAAAGCCGCATTAGCTGGTTTTGAATTAAAGGTTGTTAGAGATATTCTAGTATTTCATATTAATCATGGTGGTGGTTTTGGTGGAAATGGAATTGTCAATAGTTGTGATTTAGCCCTGAGAAATTTTACAACTTCTACAAATAAAGATACTTGGGGATTTAGTAATTTAGATTTTAATTTATATACATTAAAGGATAAAACAGATATGCAATTTCCAAATATAGATAGTCTATTTGAAAAAAATAAGAAAACAAATTCGGATATAAATGAACATTTACAATTTTTATATGATCTTATTAAACTTACAAATTCTAAAATAATTATAGAATTAGGTACTAGAAGTGGTAATAGCACAAGCGCATTTTTATCTGCTCTTGATAAGGATGGTTTACTGTGGTCATGTGATTTAAATAATCCTCAAGGAGAAATAGCATCCTTTGTAGAATTTCCAAATTGGGAATTTCATCTAGGAAATGATTTATCTAAAGAAATTTTAAAGAAACTTCCAAAAGAATATGATATTGTATTTATTGATACAGGTCATTTTTTCAAAGAAACTCTTTTAGAAATGGAAGAATATTACAAAAAACTTAAACCAGGTGGTATAATGTTATTGCATGACTCGAATGAACCTGGCTTTATGGAAGAATTTGCAGCTATCATGGTATTCTTAGATAGACACAAAGATGCTGATTTTTATAATTTTATGCACAATCATGGTATGGCTGTTATCAGTAAAGGCTCTTCATTCACACCGGAGGTTAAAAATTTATTCAAATGAATAATTTAGTTCTTGGTGGAGAAGGAATGATTGGTAAATATTTAGTAAAATATTTACAAGAACAAAATGAAACTGTATATAGTATTGATATTAAAAAAGAAAAACAAATTCATGATTTAAGATATCAATCTGAATTTTTACAGGATATGATGTTCAAAGCAGACTTTGTTTATTTCTTAGCATTTGATGTAGGTGGTTCTAAATACTTATCTAGTAAACAAAATGATATTAGTTTTATTAGAAATAATTTTATGATTATGGATAATGTTTTTAATAATTTATTTTATTATAATAAACCATTTATATTTACTTCTAGTCAGATGAGTAATATGTTAGAATCTACTTATGGTAATTTAAAATTAGTAGGTGAAAAATTTACAAAAGCTCTTGGTGGAATGATAGCTAAATTTTGGAACGTTTATGGAATACAAACCTATAATCCTATTTCTAATTATGCAATTACAGACTTTATTCAAAATGGATTAGAGGGAAGTATTTCAATGCGAACAAATGGTAAAGAAAAAAGACAATTTTTACATGCTAGAGATGCCTCTAAAGCTATGGTAACTATGCGTGATAATTATGAATCTGGAAAATCTTATGATGTAACTTCTTTTGAATGGATAACTATTAATGAAGTAGCAACAATGATTTCTAATAAATTGGGGTGTAATCTATTTTCTGGAGAACAAATTGATTCTCTACAAAGAGCTAGATTAGAAGAACCCAATCAAGACATTTTAAATATTTGGAAACCTGAAATAACTTTAGATAAAGGTTTGGATGAATTGATTGAATATTATAAAGGAAATTAATTATGACAAAGGTATTTGAATATTTTGATTCTAAATGGGGAAAAGCCTTCTACAGAATCTCTGAGGCTTTGCATACATATTCTCCTGAATGGGTAGAGTGGGTTAATTCAGAATCAAATTCAGAAATTAATATTATACATGAAGTTGGTGGTGGAGAAATCAAACCAATTCAAGATTCGTTGGACAACAAAAAGAAAACAATTATTGTACAACATACCTATTTTACAAGTGGGTATGATCAATGGGATTCTTTATGGGAAAAAGCCAATCTAACAATTTCATTTCATGATTTACCTACTTATACAAATAAAAAATTTAATTTTTATGCAACACCTTGGGGATATGAACCTAGTATTTTTTATGATAAAAATTTAAATAAAACAAATCCAATTTTTGTTACCGGTCATGTTGCAAATACGGAACATATTGATGATGTATATAGTGCTTGTAAATTTTTAGGAATAACTATGTTGCACACAGGGGAAGATTTTAAGTGGGGAAAATATTATAAATTTTTACCATATATGGATAGTAATACATTTGCAAATCTTTTAAATACAGTTTTTTATACATCTTGCTTACGAGATATTGAAGGATTCGAAATGGCAGGAGTAGAAGGGTTAGCCTGTGGTGCTTTGCCAATAGTTTTAGATTTACCTACTTATAGATGGTATAAAGGTTTTGGAATTTTTATTGATTCTAAGAAAGATATAATTGAACAGTTGGTAGATATATTTATCAATAAACCATCTATAGATATTCAACAAGACAAAATTAAAGAAACATTTGCATGGAATAATATAATCAATGAATTGTTCTATAAGATACAGGAGTATACTAATTAATGCCAGTTATAGAAAAAGTAGAGCATGAAGACCTTTTTTTGTACGAAATTATGAGAAATCCGGCCTTATTTAGTGAATTCATACATAATTTTGATCTGACTGAGCAGGATCAAGTAATAGAATTAACAGACTACCAGAAAGAATTTGTATGTGATTTTAGCAATTATAACTGTTTATGTTGTTCACGCGCAGTGGGTAAATGTTTAGATAAAGATTCTATGATATTAGACCCTGTTACTGGTGAGTATCATACAGTAGAATACTGGTTTAATACTGGAAGTCTGTCAAAAATAATTTCTTTAAATAATGACACATGGAAACAAGAACTATCTAACTTCACAATAGAACCCAATGGAATACAGGATTGTATTAAGATTATTACACAAAAAGGATTTGAAACAATTGTAACAATGGAACATCCTTTGTTAACAAATAAAGGATATATACAAGCTAATCAATTAAAGGTCGGAGATTTTATAGCTGTTGCAAAAGAAATTCCTCATTTTGGAACAGATACTTTAGATAAAGAAAAAATAATAGCTTTAGCTCATTTCATTGCTGAAGGTACTGTACATAATGGTGGAATAACTACTTCTAACAAAGAAGTATTAGATGATATAATTTTAGTTTCAAATTATTTTAATTGTGATATTAATTTTGATAAAAAATATACTTATAATATTGTTAAAAAGAAAGACCATAAAGTAACTAATGATTACTTACAATTCTTACAAGAAATGGGTATAAGAGATTGTCATTCTTTTGATAAATTTATTCCACAACAAATATTTAGACTTAATAAAAATGATCTTGCTTTATTTTTAAATAGACTTTTTAGTGATGATGGTTGGTGTTTAACAACTCAAAATGAAGTTGGATATGCAACAACTTCTGAAAAATTAGCAAAAGATTTACAACACATTCTTTTACGTTTCGGTATTTCGGCATCTATTGGATTTAAAAAGAATAAATTTTTAGGCTGCTGGTGGTTATCTATTAGAGGTTTAGATAATATCACTAAATTTAAAAATGATATTGGATTTTTAATTTCTTATAAACAACAAAATTTACTACAATGTTTAGAAAATTTAAAATATACTCATAATCAAGCAGATATTTTACCAATTTTAGGATATAAAAAATATCATATATTAACTAAATCTGCTAAAAGAAATCCTTATAAAAAAAGATTGAATTATTTTCCATCTAGATTAAAAGTAAATAAAATTATTGATGCAGATGATGAATTATTGAAATTTACTGACGCAGACATTCTTTGGGTTCGTGTAAAAGACATAACTTTGTTAAAGAACAGAGAAACATATGCTATAGAAGTTCCAACTAATCACAATCATTTAGTAGATAATATCTATTCCCATAATACTTTTTCGCTATCTGCAATGATCTTATGGTTACTGGCATATAATGTATTTCCTGCGGATTACGTAGTTTATTTCGTACCAGGAAAGGCACAACTTGATCCAGTATGGACAAGTATGATTAGAATATTACGTTCTAATTCGTTTTTAAAATTCTTTATGTCCAATAATGCGGGTGTGAATTCATCAGAGTTTAGAATTACTTTACAAAATCAAGCAGTTTTATTATGTCGTATTGCCGGACAATCTGGTACTGGTGCTAATGTTATCGGTTTGCATACACCTTTTGTTATAATAGATGAAGCGGGATATTTCCCTTGGGCAGTGTTCATGGAAATGCAACCTATTATGAATACATTTACTAGTGGATATAGATTGATGGTATCAGGTGTACCAACAGGAGTTAGAGAAAATAATGTTCTATATCACTGCGATCAAGAGAATTCTAGTTATACAAAACATAGAGTAAATTCTTTCAGAAATCCTAGATTTTCTGAAAAAGATCATCAGTTTGCATTGGATCAATATGGTGGAGCAGATTCTGACGAGTATATACATTCTGTTCTTGGCTTACATGGTAAACCAATTTTCTCTTTGTTTGATAGAAGTTTATTCAGTATTGGTAATGATTCTGTTTATAAATTACAAATAAACGGTATTCAAGCTGGCGAAGATTTAGGTGTTTATTACGAAAAATTAAGATTACTTCCAGGTTTACCAGAAAAATCTACAAAATGTATTTTTGGAATCGACCTTGGTTATACAGAACCCACAGCTATTTCTATTCTATATTTTGATAATCAGCAACGCTTACATTTTCATTCTAGAATACAATTAAGCAAAGTATCTTATCCTGTACAAGAGAAATTTATTAATGCTTTAGATACAAAATATGAACCATTGTTAATAGGAATTGATAAAGGTTCTGCCGGTATTGCTACCATTCAACATTTAATGGAAGCAGAAGAATATATGCATAAAGATTTCAATAAAAGAGTTATTCCTATTGATTTTTCTACTTGGTTAGTGTTGGGAATTGATAGTGATGGAAAAGAAATAAAGGAAAAAACAAAACCATTTACTGTTTCTGTATTACAAGATTACTGCAATAATCATAAATTAATTTTCTCATATACAGATTTAGATATGGTATCTGAATTAGAACGTATGACCTATTCTAAAAATCCTAGTGGAGATATTGCCTATAAGACTTTAACATTCAAAGGTGGTAAACGTGGTGAAGATCACTTTACTTCTTCCTTATTATGTGGGATAGGAGCATGGCATCTTACAAATGAATTTATGGAGGCTAGATCAAAACGTTTAAAATTATTTAAACCTGGATGGATTTAATTATGACAAAACAAGAAGTTAAACAAGAAATAAAAGAAGCAGTAGATACTAAACAAAAAATAAATCATGCTATATCTGCTGTATATTTAAACAACAATTCTCATGAAAATCCTTGGAGTCCCGATGATGTGGACAAAATGGATAAGAAATTAGAATTGAAACAGTTTAGAGAATTAGTAGATCAATGTAGATTCTTTTACAAGAAAGACCCACTAGTTTCTTCTACTATTAATAAATTAGTCGAGATTGCAATCAATGATTTACAATTAGGAAAAAATGGATTAGGTGAAAATGAATTTAGAGTTTTCACTAGTATGAAACAAAAATTAAAAGATTTTGCTGAACAAATGGCTATGGAATATTTAATTTCTGGTTTAGTTATTCCAGAAATTAAAGTCGGTGTACTAACTAAAGAGCAGGTAAAAGAAATTGGCATTAAAAAATATACCAGTTTAAAATATCCAGTTTCTTTATGGTTGCGCGATCCAGCATTAGTTACTATTAATTCTACTATGCTTTCTGATGAACCATCATATTTTTTGGAAGTGCCCGGTGATTTAATTTATTTTATACAGAATGAAGGTAAATATCCAGATGGAACTAAAGATAGAGAACTTTATATAAAATTGGCTACAAATTATCCTGAATTTGTATCTGATATTAAAAATAATGTAACCAAAGTAAAATTAGAAAATAAATTAATTTTTAGACGTAGACCACTTACCGATTCTCCATATCCAATTCCTTATTTATATTCAGCATTGGAATCTTTAAAACATAAAAGAAATCTAAGAAGGATGGATTATTCTATTGCTTCCAGAGTTATAGCTGCTATCATGTTAGTAAAATTAGGAAGTGATGAATTCCCTGTAACAGAAGATGATGGTGAAGTATTTGAAGATATTAAAAGTCAATTGTATTATAGAAATTCTTCTGGAACAGATATGGAAAGAGTGTTCCAACTATTTGCTAACCATACTTTAGATATTTCATGGGTGTATCCTGATACAGAAGCATTATTAAATGATGCTAAATATGTAGATGTTAATAGAGATATTATAACTGCTTTAGGTTTTCCTAAGATTTTATCTACAGGTGAAACTGAGAAGTCTAATGCTTCTGATCCAGAATTTGCTATTATTGCGCCAGAAAAAATGATGCTTAATTTTAGAGATAAAATTCTAGAAATTCTAAAGAAGATCGTCTATGATGTAGCCAAAGCAAATAATTTTGATAATGTTCCTACAATTAAATTTAGTCCAATTAATTTAAATAAATATTCAGATTTTATTACTGCTATGACTAAATTATATGATACTGGTAATGTTTCTAGAGAAGCTTTTGCTGACATATTTGGTTATGTATGGAAAGATGAAATGGATAAGAAAGAACAAGAACAGAAAGTATTAGAAGAAAAAGAATTGGGTGAATTTGCCCCTAATGCATTTAGTCCAGCACCAACTGTTCCGGGTTCACAACCACAAAATACTAATAATACACAGAAAAAACCCACAAAAACAGTGAAAAAACCCGAATAAATTTCTTATTTTGTGCGCAAATTTTCATTTTGTGGTATAATGTATATGTACATTAAGACAATAAATAGGAGATAAATCTTTACTATCTCCACTTTAAAGAGGACACATGGAAAAACTTATTGATTGTAGTTTAGAGTTTATAGAAGAAATATCTGAAAATGAAGCCTTTGCTTCTGTAACTTTAAATCCAAGTTTTCAGTGGGTTAAAATTATTGTTACAGATGATAAACCAAATGGAAACAAACAAAGAATCCCACTTGAAGAATTTGATAATTTAATAAAAACCGGAATTCATTCTCCAATTAAAATGCAACCCGGTAAAATTTCTGATGGACATACAGAAGCATTCGGACATCCCATTGGTACTATTACTGCCTTACAAAAGACAGAAGACCGTGTGGAAGCCCTAGCCGCATTATGGAAAAAGGAAAGACCAGAAGATATCGCACATCTAAAAGATATGTATACAAAAGGAACTCCCCCTAATGTATCTTGGGAAGTAGGTTATGACGAATCTGAATTGGACGAAAACGGTATTGAAACTCTAAAAGGTACATCATTAAATGGCCTTTCTGTTGTAGGATTGCCTGCTTATGCTGGTCGTACTCCTTTTGTTGCTATGGCATCAGAGAAAGATGATAATAATAAGGAGACAGATACAGTGGAATTAGAAGAATTACAAACTAAGATTACTGAACTAGAAACTAATTTACAAAATAAAATAGTCGAACTAGAAGCAGTAAAAGTAGAAAAAGACGCTCTTGCTGAATTTAAAAATAACATTGAAAAATTAGCACAAGACGCAGAAAAAATGGCATCTATCAAACAGAAGTTTGTTGATGCTAAAATAGAAAAAGAAGATGATTATTTTAATACTAATAAAGATCGTTTTCTATCTATGAGTGCAGAAGATTTGGATTTCTTGGTACAAGAGTTAGTATCTTTTGCTCCTAAGAAAGAAAGTACTTCCTCAGTAATTCCAAATCTTAATGGTGGTGGCGCAGATAAATTAAGTCCTGCTGAATTAGCTAAAGCACTCAGAGAATTAAAATCAACTAAGTAAAAATTTAAGGAGATATTTTCTCAATGGAAATCAATGGTTTCAAAGAAGTTATTGGGGTTATCCCACAAGCAGATGTTGTAGAAGGTCGTTTTGGTCTTTTAACTTCAAATGCACATTCCTATGATTTAGGCTCTAGAGCTGATCTTCCCGGCTTCAAAGTTCCTGCTACCGCAGATGAAGCTGAACAAGCTGGTTATATCTTAACTTGGGCAGTAGATAATCGTAGTGCTCCTTTCTATCAACCTATACCTGCCTATACACAGGCATTAAGACAAGGTTGGGAACAGGCTACTAACCTACCTATGACTAATACTACTGTTTATACAACCTACCCTGGTTATATGAATAGTATGACTATCCCATCAGGTACTCCTGCTTTGGCATATCATGGTGGAACATTTACTATTCCATCTGGTCAATATATTTACAACGCAGCTTTGAAGAATCCTGGTGCATATGTTATCGTAGCCAACACCGCAGAAGATACTACTGACGCTGGAAAACCAAAATATCAAGCAACAAGTGATGATAGAGTTATTGGTAGAGTTCTATATTTCAATACCTCAAACTCTGATCTTACTATTATTGTTGACTAATTTTTAAATAATTAGACTTATAGGAGTTATATAATAATGGATAAAATTACAGAAGTCAAGGAAGCCATTGCTGGCTTAATGAAGGATCGTTCTAAAAGAGAAGCATTAGCTGAAATGATGGTTGACTACGTGCAGCCAAACCATATCACCCTTGACATCATCAGTATGCTTTTGAATACTCGCCAAATGAATCCTGGCGATATTCTTGTAAAGAAAGTACGTAAGGGTCTAAAAGTTTGGACTCACGTTCCTGGTGCTATTCCTTTGAAGGGTGAAATCACTGTATCAGAAAGAGCTAACTATATTTTGGATATGGCGGTTATTGGTGCACAGGCTAATGAATGGGAATTAGAATCAGGTGAATTAGGAACAGTAGAATCTATTCGTAGTGAAATGATGCTAAAACTTCGTGACTACTATTTGAATAAGACCTTCACCGCTCTTTCAACCATATGGTCAGCTACAAATACCCCTAGCAATTTTACATCTGTTGGTGGAACAATTTCTCAAACAGCTTTGGTAAATGCTATCGATGCAATTAATCAAACTACCACTGGTGCTAAAGTTATTGTTGGTTCACGTGCAGCACTTCAACCTATTACTTCTCTTACTTACTGGCACAGCAATTCTACTACTGGAACAGAAATGATTCAGTCTATGGCCGAAGAAGTTATGAGAACTGGTAGATTAGGTACTTATTATGGTGTTCCTGTTCTTGCTATTGATCAGGTTTATGACAATCCTATGGATCATAACAAACTAATTCCCGAAGATAAAATTTTGGTTATTGGTCAAAATGTTGGTGATTTCGTTTTGTATGGCCCTGCTCGTACTAAAGAATATACCGATCCTCGCCCAACCCCTCCAACTTGGAATTGTGATATTTCTCAGCAATTCGGTTTCATTATCGACAATGCTGAAGGTATTTATGTACTAGGCGATATTAGCTAATTAAATTAAATAACAATCATAAAGGGGCGGGTAATTAAGCCCGCCCCTTTATAAAATCTAATTATATATTTGAAAGGAATGTTTTATGGGAAATGAAATTGATGCAAAAGTTTTTTCTGCTATGCAGATTGGACAACCTTATAAAAGTTATAAGAAAACAATTTTAGGTAAACTTAGTGTTACGATATTAAATCCTTTTAATAACGAAGTAACTGTTATTTTATTGGAAGGGACAAGCGATAATCCAGATTCAATTCTAGATATTTGGACAGAAAAAGAAGATGCCTTTTTCAAAAGAATGAATCGAAGATCATTAGAAACAGGCAGGATTATTTCATTTACACGAAAAGAAGAACCAAATGAAGTTGCTAAAATAGAACAAATGTCCGATGAAGAAATTAAAGACCTTATTAAAAAGCCTTTCCTTTCTTTACAAACTATATTGAATAAAACAGAATCAGAAGCATTTGTCTATAGAATTTTAACCACAGCAAGAGCAGCAGAAAAATCTGAGAAATATATTGCAGCAATTGAAGCTAGATTAGGAGAAATTCAATCAGGTATTGCTGAAGAGTAAGAGGTATACATGAATTTAAATGGATTTATTCCATATGTTAGATTACAAATTGGAGATACTAATCCTGATACTTATCGTTACACGGATGAATGGATTCAAACATCTCTTATATTAGCTGTAAAAATTTTACAGAGATATTGGAATTTTCGTTATTTAATTGATGACACAGGTGATGTTACAAGAAATCCTAATACTTCTTTTCTGTTTCCAGAAGCCGATGGTGTGATACAAAATTCAGACGAATTTCCAATTATTCTAATGGCATCTATCATTATTCTAGAAGGATCATTAGAAAATAGTGCATGGGATGCTGTGTCTTGGAAAGATAATGAAATTTCGTTTTCCAATCTTGAACGATACAGAAGTCGTGGTGATACTTTAAAACGTTTAATAGATATGTTGAATGATATACTTTTACCACCAACAAAAAAATTAGCCAGAGCTAAATCAAATCCATTGATCGGATATTTGAGTAATCAGTACGAAAGAAATATAAATGATCCAAAGTAAGAAAGGATAAATAATGAAGGAAAAAATTAAGATTTTATTTTATGGGGATGCAGTAACACCCACAGGTTTTTCTAGAGTTTTGCATTCTATAGCTGAAAATTTACCACAAGAAGATTATGATATATCTTGGGTAGGCGTAAATTTTTTCGGAGACCCACATAGTTATCCATATAGAATTTATCCAACTGGTTTTAATGGAGATGTTTACGGAATATCAAAATTACCAGAAATTATTGATAGAGAAAAACCAGACATTATTTTTATTCTTAATGACGCATGGGTACAAGATGGAATATTAAAAGCAATCAAAGAAGTTTATGAAAAAAGAAAATATACTTTACCTAAGATTGTTACATATACTCCAGTAGATGCAGCAGATCATGATTCAGATTGGTATAAAGAATTTGATGTAGTAACTCAGGCAATTACTTATACTCCTTTTGGAAGAGATGTTATCTCTAAAGCTGTAGGTGGATTAAATCCTATCGTTATTCCTCATGGTATTGACACTAAATATTTCTATGCAATTGATAAACCTAAAAAAGAAATAAAAAAAGAACTCTATCCAAATAGGCCAGAACTATATGAAGATAGTTTTATAATTCTTTCTGCAAATCGTAATCAACCTAGAAAAAGATTAGATATTACAATGAAAGCATTTGCTTTATTTGCTGATAATAAACCAAATAATGTTAAATTATATATGCATTGTGGTATTAGAGATAGTCATATTGATATAATTCGTCTTGCTAAAAGATATGGTATAGATAATAAATTAATTATTTCTGGAAATGTTATGGGTGTTCAAAGAGTTCCTATTGAAAAATTAAATCTTATTTATAATGCTACTGATGTTGGTGTAAATACTTCTGTTGGTGAAGGATGGTCATTGACCCAAATAGAACATGCTGTAACGGGTGCACCACAAATTGTTCCCAATCATTCAGCTTTAGGAAATATTTATGCAGATTGTGGATTATTAGTAGAACCAAGAACAGATGTTGTTTTAGATAGAATTATGACTACTGGTAAAATTGTTTTTCCAGAAGATGTAGCAACAAGATTTGAAGAACTTTATCAAAATAAAGATTTATATAATGAACTTTCTGTGAAAAGCATTACTAAGTTTACTTCAGAAGAATATTCATGGAAAAATGTAGCCATGCAATTTGATAAAGTTTTTAAAGAGGTATTATGACAATTTATTGGCCGGATAGCACAAAAACAATTATAGATGATATTCGGGAAGCTATTGGTAGACCTGTAATATTTCATACAAAAACTGTATCCGGCTGCTCTGTATGTACACTTGATCCGATATCAAATGAATCTACTGATCCTTTTTGTTCAGTTTGTAGTGGTCTTTATTGGATACCTACTTATTCTGGTCAAAGTATTGATGCACATATTACTTGGGGTCATGCAGATGAAATGCGTTGGCATACCGGGGGACAATTATTTGATGGTGATTGCAGAGTACAAATAGAATATACGGATACAAATGTAACCATTGTGAATACCACGGATTATGTAGAGGTAGACGATAAAAAAATGGATATCCGTAAAACAATACCAAGAGGTGTTAAAGAAATTAATAGGCTTTTACTTGACTTGGTAGAAAGGGATAAACACATATGAACAAGATAATCGAAGGAATTGATCTTCTAGATGTTATTGGTTTCGTGGATCATAAATGCAAGGTTTTTCAACGTAAAATGTTAGATTCAATTGAAGCGGAATTAAAGGATGATCCACAACAATATCTAAAAGTTAGAAAAATTATTTTAGATGGATTGAATGATTATAAAAGAACCATTCTGAATACTATCTTCGGAACTGATTTTGAAGGGGATATCAAATAATGTTTAGACAATTCTTTGATGAAATAGATAAGGAATTACAACAATATACTACTGTACCAGAAGTACTACAATATGTAACAAACAAACAGTACGAATTATCTTCATTAAAGAATTCTATTCAAGAATTAATTAATTCGATTAATCCAGCAACATCAGCTGTTCAACAAATTTCTAGTTATGCTTCTGATATTCTAGAATGGGAAACATTAAAAGCATTAGAAATAAACAAAGAATTTAATATTCCTCAATATTCTTCGCGGTTAATTCAAGCAATTAGAAAACCTAAAACTATTAGATTATATCCACAAGGTACTAATAATATAAGGATTTATATAGACTTAAATGAAACAGCTGGAAACATAGATGACTATGCGGATGCAGTTACTGCATTTAGATTAGTTTTAGATGAAGAAAAAGATCACGCACCTGCACCATATAATCCCACATGGGCATCTCACGCTTGGGAAGAAAAGATTTATAAACCAGATAGGGAAGGTGAACCTGTAGCAGATAATCCAGATTATGCTGGTAAATACTGGAGAACTTTAAATGAACGTATAAGTTTCTTTACAACACTGGCTCCCTTTTGGGAAATTATAGATCAAGGAACAATTCCATTAAGTAGTGATAGGGGAGGAACAGCATATCCTAGAAATGTTCCTACACACTTTGTAGAAAAAGCTAGAGAAAAAATAAGAAAAGAATTTGAACTTAGATTTAGAGAAGAAGAAGTTAGAATTAAAAAACTACAAACTGACATTTCTAATATAGAACAAGCTCTAACTTATTTAACTGCACTAGAACAAAATCTGCAAAATACTTTATCTGAACAACTGTTAAACTACACAATAGAATTAGTGAAAGAACAATTACAAAAATATAAAATAAATGCTTTATTATTAGATGTAAAAAATATAGCAAAGCAAATTGTAACTGACTATGAAGCAAACATATATAAAGCCAGATACTCGTCTACTCTACCTTCTGGTAATACAATTAGAATACGAGTAGATAATATTATGGATAAGTTAGGGAAATTTTCATTATGACAATGACAGATTTTAGATTGGAAGATTTAAGCACAGTTTACTGGTTAAAGGATTTATTATCATCTACTTTCATAACAGTTACAGATGGATATACAGCTAGCGATTTAATAGTTCCCAGCATTGCGATAGAATGGGATACTGTTGAAAAATTAGAATATGAATTGGGTAATAGAAAAGGCTTAGTCGAGAGGGAGTATTATATAGATATCTATGCAAAAAATCGTTCTCAACGTGACGAGATTACCTATATGATTCTTGACGCTTTATCAAACCCTATTCCAGTTTATGATTATAATGAGGGATTTCCACCTTATAGTCCTACACAAATTGGTTGTTTAAATCACTTAAGAAGCACAGCCAAAAATATTCCTGTAAATGCTAAACTGGTAGAAGAATTATATTACAGAGCTACAGTTCATTATGTAGCATCTTTTCAAAATAATAGATAAATAACGGAGGTTTTCTAAATGGCAAAAAGATTAGCCGTACCTTCAAAGGAAGCTCAATTATTTCTTGTAGGAAAAAGAGATTCCTTTAAAGCCTCTAGAGTACAAAGATTTAGTAAGAATACAGATATCCCATCTAATCAAATAAGTGAAATTGGTAATTCAGCTTATGTAGGAAACTCTAAAGATGTTCCTAATGTAACTCTTACCTTTTCTGCTCTTGATGTTGGTGTAAAGATTTTCTCTGTTCTTACTGGAACAGACGCTACAGCATATCCTGTTGGTGGTGTTGATATTGTAAATCTAGGGGAAATAGATGCAATTATCTATACCAAGAGTGATACACTTAGTGACTATGCTAAATGTTCTCATGCTAAGAAATTGCAGATTAGAGATTTCACATTCAATTATACTTTGGATGGAGAATCTACAGAAGATTATTCAGCGATTGGAAGTGAAAGACGTTGGTTTAAAAAAGACGTTGTTGTAGATAAGTTTATAACTGGTACTACTAGTTTTACTTTGACACAAACTCCAATAGTTTTGAAAAATGGTAACTATGCATTAAGTGTTATTCTTGATGGTTCATATTTAAAAGAAGTTTCTACTACTCCTGCAACTGGTGAATATCGGATTGTTGGTACTACTATGACTACTGGTGATAGCATGGTTACACAATGCTTAGCAGTATACCAAGCTGATCCTACTGGAAGTAATTGGGCAGATGTTAGTGATCCACTATTACCTGTAGCTATCAAGGGTAAAGACGTTACTATTCATATTTCAGCAAATGAAATTCCAAGAGTTCAATCTATTGCAATCAATGGTAATCTAAATACTCAAGCTGTTAAAGAAATGGGTAACAGAGATGGTATTGCTGGTTATCAAAGACAAATTCCTACTGTTGAAGGAACCTTAACCGTTCTTGATACTGATACTGAATTGATGGATTTATTTACAACTGGAAGTTTGAATTCTGCTGATACAGAATTACAACCTGGATTAGGTTGCATTACTAGTGGTATTGCAGTAAAGATTGAATTACTTGATCCTTGTGATACTACAATTCCTTACACTGTTATGAAAACCGTTTACTTAGATAATATCGAATTAGTCGGTGATGCTTATAGTGTAAATGTAAATCAGAATGCACAATTGCAAATCAACTGGCGTTCAACAACCGGACACTGTGTGATCTACTCAGGTTCAATGTAATAATTAAATAATTTATCAGGCAATGATAAAGGATTAGTAAAAGGGTCGCCACTCGCTATGTATAATTATATGTGGCGTGGCGACCCTTTTGTTATCTCGAAAGGAAATAATATGGTAGCAGAACGCAATGATGTAGATGTTTCAAAATTATTTGAATGGGGAAAGAAATTTACAATAGATATTCCAAAAACTGAAAAGAAATTAGATTTATATATCAGATTACTTGGAGATGCAGATGTAAATAGAGCAAAGGTATACGCTATTAAAAAGAGCAGGGAACTTAGAGGGAAATTAAAAGACAAAGATACTGATGAACACTTAGCATTTGTACAAGATTATTCAGATTTAACAAAGGATAATTTAGTTGAAATTGTAACAGCACTTTCTATAAGAACACTTGCACAGCAAGTAATAAAAGATATTTCTATTCCTTTTCCTGTACTTCCAAATTCAGATGCAACCTTAGAGGAACAAGAAAAATATCAAACCGAAGTAGATGACTATCCTAATAAAAGAGAAAAAGCTATTAGAGATGGAATTACAAAAAGAAGTGAAGCTTTAAAGAAAGCTCTATTGAAAGAATCAAAAGAATATTTGATAAAAGAATATGAGAGATTATTAATTAACGATCTTTGTGAAGAGGAAATGATTAATAATTTTAGAAATATGAGTGCCTGTTTAGGAACTTTCTTAGACAAAGGATATACTAAAAAGGCTTTTAAAACTGTAGATGAATTTAATAATCTACCTTCAGAAATTAAACAAAAAATCATTGATCTTTATTTATCTCTAGAAATCAATGTAGACGACCTAAAAAAATCGCTGCAAGTAACGCAATAGCAGTAGCTTGGTCTATTTCAAAGGCGTTACAAATCCCATTAGACCCGAAAGTAGTGCGACTTACGGACATTCCTTATACCATTTCTTTTGTAATTAGAAAAAGACAACAAATAGATTCTCTTTCTGAATTACCAAAAGAAAAACAAGTACCAGAAGAAATACTTTGGTATGGTACTATAGAAGATATAAATGATTGGGTTGATTCAGCATTGACAGGTAAGACAGATAATTATATTGACATTGATGAGGATGTAGAATAATAATATATGGCAGAAAATATTGTACCAAGAATACAACAAATTATAGATGCTCTTATTAAAGCGAGAAAAGTTCTAGCTGATGCTTCGAAAGAAGCCTCTATTCTAGATACTCAAATTAGTAAGTTATCAGAAGCTATGCAACTTTCTCAAACTACTGGATTTGAAAAGTTGAATGCACAACTAACTACTTACATAGAGTTAGTAAATCAAGGTATTAATAGAACAGTTCAATTGGGTAAGACAGCTGTAAATACTGCCCCCGGTATTAAAGCAACTGTGGCTAATCAATGGGTACAAGAATTTCCAGAACCTGTTAGAAGTGAATCTCAATCAACTGTTGAATATATAAATTCTATACGTGGTAATGTAAATGATTCTGATGTTATAGCTAATGCAGAAAAAGCTGCTGCTGCTGAAGCTAAACTTGCTAAAGAAAAAGCTTTAACTGCTGCTGCTAACAAAGAACAAATACCTATATTAGAAAAATATATAAAAACACGTCAAGCAGAAATTAAAGTTATTGAAGAAAATACTAATCGTTATAAAAATTTAGATCAAGCAATGGGTACTTATAGAGCTAATAAGACTCGTGAAGCTGCATCTAAAATAGATAATGGACGTTTTGGGCCAGAAACTTTATATAATGTACAGACTGTTGGTGACAGTGGAATTTTTAAATCTCAATTTAAAGTATTAGACGAAGGTACTGGCGTAATGCATAGACTAGATATTATTACCGATAAATGGGGTAATACTCTAGTTGATACACAAAAAAGATTTAGAACTTTTGCTGGTGAAGTTGTTAGAAATGCTGGTGAGTTTTTAAAGTGGTCTATTGCTGTAGGTCTTGTTTATACTCCACTACAGAAACTTGGTGAACTTACCACAATCATGATTGATAATGAAGCTAAGTTAGCTGACATCACTGTTGTTCTTGGTTCTGCTACTAGAACAATGCGTGATTTATTTGATGCTGCCGCAGAAGTAGCACAACAATCTGGTGAAGAATTAAATGCAACTTTGGAAGCCTATTCACAGGCATATAAAGCTGCTGGTGGTGCGGCTACTGCTACAGAAAGATTTAATAATGCTAATCAATTATTAACAGATTCTTTGACATTATCTAAACTTAGTACATTAAGTGAAGCAGAAGCTATTGACACATTGTCTGCGGCTTTGAGACAAACAAGTTTAAATCTAGATCAAGGTACACAATTATTAGATAAATGGGTAGCTGTATCTAAAGTAGCCAATGTAGATATTGGTTCTCTTGCAACTGGCTTTGCTATTGTGGGTGATGCTGCCGAAGCTGCTGGTGTTGATGCAGATAAATTAAATGCTATCTTGGGTGTACTTGCTGAATCTGGTATTGCTGGAACTAAAGAACTTGGTAATCAAGCTAAAGCAATTATCAGTGGTTTTCAATCTGACGCTGGACAAAAAGCTATTAATAATATTGGCGTAGCTACTAAAACTGCAACTGGAGAAATGCGTAATTTCTTTGAAGTATTGCAGGATGTTCAAAATCTACGTCAACAAGGTGCAATCTCAGATACTCAATTATCTGCGATTACTTTAGCTTGGGGTGGTGGTACTCGTAGACAAGCTGTTGTACAGACTTTAATTGAAAGTAAGAAACTTGCTGATATTGAATCTACATCTGCAATGGCTGAAACTGGCACTGCCGCAGAAGCTATGGGTAAAAAATTAGATATTGTGCAAACATCTATTACAAAATTAAGTAATAGTTTCCAAGAACTTGCACAATCTCTTGGTGATGAGGGAGGTCTATTAGACTTATTCAAAACAATCTTAGATGTAGTAGGTGGTGTTGTTGATGGTCTAGCTGAATTGATGCAACTTATGGGACGTTCTGGCCCCATGTTACTTGCAGTTCTAGGTGGTGCGGCTGTTCTAAATACCAAAGGCCCTGCATTTCAAGCAATGCTTACTAGTAAAATTGCAGGTGGTGCAGGTGCAATTGCTGGTAGTGTTGCCGGTTTTGGAGCAGAAACCACTACAGGAAATTCTTACTTAGGTTGGAATGCTAATCAAAGAGTATCCGGTGGTGTATCTGGCTGGTTGCAAGGTTCAACAAATGTAGGTGGTAAGAAATTCTCTAATCTAGGTACTACAGCTTCCATTGCTATGATTGCTGGTGGTGCTATAGGAAGTGCTGTAAATAAAGATTATGAAAAGATGGGTGCTCAGATTGCAGGTGGTTTTATTGGCCTAGCAATTTCTGGTGGTAATCCTATTGGTGCAGCTATTGGTATGTCTATTGGTGAAACTTTTATCAATGCTGTTGAAGCTGGAAAACCTAAATTTGAAAATCTGTTTACACTAAAGGCTGCTGGAACTACTCCACAAACAGAAGAAGATATTAAACAAGCACAACAAGAAGCTTTAGCAAGTTTATTTGATATAATGCCTAAAGAATTTAGTTTAATATCAGGAAGAACAAGAGCACAACCAGAAGCCTATGCTAGAGCAGGTTTTGAAGAAACATTAGTGACAGATACTCAAGCTTTCAAAGATGCAGTAGATACACTTAATGCTGCTTATGGTACTAATAAATTAACTTATACTCCGGGACAGACTGCAAAAGAAGGTAGTTTATCTAAAGAAGATTATGCATTATTACTTACTTCTAAAGCTGCTGAAACTGATCCAAAATTACGTGCTAAACTAGACGAAGTTATTGCCAAATTACAAGTTGCTTCTGGTGTTACTCCTGAACAAAGAACTCAAACTCAAATTGCGGATGAAGCTAAACAAGCTGCTTCAAGTATTTGGAAGGATTTATTAACTGGTTTAGTTAGTAGAAGCAAAGAAGATTTACGTGCTCAACTTTCCTCTGGAGAAGTTACCAATGCAGAATATCAAAGACAAGGCACTAGATTAGGTGGTGCAGATGTTCTATTATCACAGTGGGAACAATCATTAGGAAATTTAAAATCATTACCTGGAGATACGGCAGATGATTTTGAAAGATTAATGAAAGTTCTTCGTGATGCTCCCGATGAAACAATTACATACATGACTACTCTTGCTACTGAAGTTGCAACAGCAAAGAAAAACATGGATGCACTAACACCAGGAACTTTAGAATACTATGAAGCTGCTAAAAAAGTTTCAGAAGCACAGGCTATGGCAGATGCCTATTTAGTTCAGACTAATAGAGATTTAGCTGCACAAACTAGTTTATTACAGAATGTAGATTTAGAAGATCGTTCTACAGCGGATATAGATGCTATCATTGCTAAATCAGAGGATTTATTAAATCAATTATTAACTGCCAGTGGTTTTGATAGTAGTATTATAGAAGCTAAAATGCAAGATATTGTAGCTATTTCTGTATGGGATGGCACACAATATATAAAGAAATTTGTTCCTAAAGATTCTATTAACTTAATGTCATTAGCAGAAAGCGAATTAGAGAAATCTGGCACAATTTCAAATGCTAAAGGAATTGGTTTCCAGACCTATGATGTAACTTCACAGCAATTAGCCGGTGTTGTGAATGGTGCTCAATACACTCAGATGGCTGAAAATTTACAAAATCTTGGCTATAAATTAGATGAACAAACTGAGATTGCTGTAACTAGTGAAGGCAATTTAAATTCATATACTAAAGATTGGAAGATTGTTCAATATTTATTACAACAAATTCTTGATACTGAAAAAGATCAACTAGAAGGTTTCTATAATTTTCCTGCGGATATGTTTCCATATATTCCAGTAACTAATGGTCTTTTAAGTACCATGCAGGGTGGTGGTACTACTACTAATATCACTTTACCAGAAACAATTAAAAATAAAACTTTTGAAGAAATGTATCCAGAAACAGGAGCAGGAATTGGTGGAGGAGTTTCTTTCGCAGATACTACTCCTACAAAAGAAGCTGGATGGAAATCTTTCTGGAAAGATAAATTAGATATCTATTCTGATTGGGGAAAACCTACAACCGATAAAACTTTTGCAAACCAATCATTAACAGATAAATTATTAAATCCTCCAGAAGTTACTCTTCCAGAAAATATTGCAACTTCTGTTTCAAGTAGTGTAACTTCTTTACAAAATATAGAAAATACTATAAAAGAAATTTTTAGTATATTAACTGGAACTCAAACAAATAAACCAAATGAAGAAATTATTCCAAAAGATATGATAGAACTTGTAAAAGGAAATGCTTTACAACAATCCACTACACAACTTCCTTCTGTCTTAAGTAATACTGGTTTGGGTACTGGATTTGATTTTGCAGCATTAACTGGTTCTATAACAAGTGCTATGGCAAATTTTACCATGACCAGTTTAAAAAATTTAACTACTAGATTATCATTAAATATTAATAATAGAACTGTATTACAAGTTAATGGTAGAGTTCTAGCAGAAATTGTAAGACCTTATTTGAAAGACGAATTAGTAAGATATTCTAATGGTGTTAGCACCATTAGTGCAAATGCAGTTTAATATAATAGGAGAATAAAGATGACAGCAGGTGATGGACATATCTTAAATAATTTTAAAGAGCAAATATTATTAGGTGAAGTAGATTGTAAAAATGATATATTTAAAATCGCTTTATATAGCGGAGCATATGATTCAGCTATTATAGATGAAGCTACTCCTGTCTACTCTTCAACCGATGAAATTGTTGCTAGTGGTTATACTGCCGGTGGAATGAGTTTAACAAATTTATCAATCACACAAAATGATACAGACAACCTTGCATATTGGAATTGTGATGATGTTACTTGGACAGCATTAGGTACTGCTACAATAACAAAAGCTGTATTATATGATGATTCAATAGCTTCAAAATATATATGTGTTGTTTGGGAACTTGGAACTAATTCTAATGGCGCTAATTATACTTTGCATAATGTTAGTGGATTGTTGGCTCTTTCTTAGGTTTGTAAAATGACCACCATTGAAATTAAAGTAAATCTAGGAGCAGATGATGCCTACGAAGATGGTGATGGTGATGTAATTAATACTGGTTCAACTATCCTTGTTGGTGCTACTAATGCCACCTCACATCGTTATGGTTGTGTAAGATTCTCCTCTGTGACAATTCCAGATGGAGCTACTATTGATGTTGCCTATTTGAAAATGTACTTTGGAACTGCCGCCAATTCAGACGTCTATTTAAATTCTTGGGCAGAAGATTCAGATACTCCAGCTGCTCCTACTACAGGAAATGATACATATTCTGTCAGTGGAAAAACTAAGACTACCGCTACGTTAGAATGGGATCAATCTAATGTAGCTGGATCAACACCAGGATATTATAACAGTCCAAGTATTGTATCCATAATTCAAGAATTAATGGCATCTTATAGTTATGCTAGTGGTAGAGCTATTGTATTTTTTTGGGATGTATACGGACAGGCGGTAACTAATTTATCATCAATTTCAACATATGATGATTCTTCAAATCGAGCTGCTACTTTACATATTGAATATTCTACAGGCAGTAATCCTGTAACTGAAAATTTAAATTTAGTTAGTACTAAATTATCAGCATATAATTTAACAGCAATTACAGATATAATTATTAATCTAAATTGTGTTAATATGAATATGCAAAGTTTTAATCTTAACATTTTGGCAGGAGATGTTATTGTTCCTTTAAATAGAGTAAATATTTATAGTATTAATCATAATCTATCTGTACTTCCTGGTGAAGCAATTGTTCCATTAAATCAAACAATATTAAACTTAATACCCTTTTCAGTTAATATTATTATACCAGATTCTATAATAGTTCCTATTAATACTGTTCAATTATCTCTATCAGCAAAAAATATAGATATTATTCCTGGAAATATTTCGGTTGCATTAAACACAGTAATATTAAATATGTTAGCAGGAAATTTAGATTGTTTCAATATAATACCAATAGTAAAATCTTTTACATTGTACCCACGAACATTTACTTTCACTTTAAATAACAGAAATAGTTCATTAACTCTAAACAGTAGAGTAAAAAATTTCTCGTTGGAGGATAGATGACAATAATAAGACAAATGAAAGAACTAAGTATTTCTCAAGGTGTGGGTGAAAGTATTATTTACACTTTGACAACAACACCTTGGGGAAGTAATCCCACAGTAGATTCTGTTATTGTTTATGATGTAACCAATAATACTAGAACAAATGTTTCTTCTACAGTTTTAAATGGAACTTCTTCTGTTTCAGGAGATATAATAACACTTCCAATTCTTTATAATCTAACTGTTAAAAATCGTTATAGATTAGAAGTTACTTTTACTGTTTCTGGTAATATTGTATGTGCTTACATTTTCATAGTATGTGATTATTAATAAAGGAATTACTTATGTGGTATTATAATAACATTAGAATTTTTATAGAAGAAATGCCTGAGAAAACAGGAGAAGTAATTGCAAGATTACAACCCCTTTCTGGTGGGACTATTCATCAATCATTTGGTTGGGAAAGTTCTATTTTAAATTTTAAAGGATACATTGTTGGAGATACAGATTATGCTGCTTTGAAGGTAGCAGCCAGAGATGGAAATTATCATTCTCTTACATGTAGTGGAGTTACAATAGGCAATTTTTATTTACATAGTTTAGTAATTAGTAGAACAAAAGCTATATGGCAATCTCTAAGAACTGATCTAGATTGTACTGCTCCTGTTTATTCAGTAGAAGGGGAACTTTATTGGAATGAGTAATCCAACATTCAAAGTAACAAATACAACTCATGCTTTTGATTTAACAGGTGAGCTTTCCATATCAGTAACTTCTAATCACTCTTCCGCTACTGGAACTGCTACAATAGAAGGTATTACTACTTTAAATTCTGATCTTGGCGATAAATTTACAATCGACCTTGGTTATGAAGGTACTAATACCAGAGTATTTACTGGTTATGTAAAACAATGGGATTTCTCAGAATCTTCACAAACTTATACTCTTACATTAAATGATTCAATGGTAAGGGCTGTAGATTATTATATTGTATCTACTGATCCTGATCATCCTTTTACTAGAAATCATATTCAAGTAGAAGATTTGATTGGAGATTTATTTGCTCTATGCGGATTAACAAATATCTATGCAGACCAAACTTATTTTCATTTGCAAACAAGTTCACCCAATGGTATAGAAGTAAATATGGTTTCTGTATTTGACTATAGTAAACAATTAGCAGATATCGTTGCTTGGAATTTATGGGCAGATTCAAATGAATTAATTCACTTTGAAAATAGAAAACCTTTTGTAATGACAGGCGCACAACCAGAATTTCCTGGTGATAAGGTTGATGTTTCTGAAGCTACCATTACTGATACTACTTTATTAGATTTAGGATATGCTAAAAACGAATCTAATCTAAGAAATAGAGTTGTTGTTTATGGTGATGGAGTAACTGCGGAAGCAAAGGCAGTATCTCCATATTTACCTACAGGATTTTATAAAACAGTATTGATTGCTTTTCCTATGTTAATTACTACACAAGAAACTGCTGATGATTGTGCTTCTTATAACTTAGATAAATTAAATAGATTAACAGAAATGTTAACTATAGTTGTGGAAGGAAATCCAAGTTTAGAAGCTAGAAAAGTTATTACAATGAATAGTATTACTTATCCTACTTATTCAGGACTTTGGTATATTTACAGTTGTGACCAAACCTTCTCTACCACAGGATATATTACTAAATTAGAATTGAGGAAATAATGAATATACAAGTTACATGGAATGGGACAGACGTAACAACTGAATTAATTACTTATACAAGAGAAGGTAATATCTGTTCTGGAATTACTGTATGCAATTTTGTATTGGCACATACCGGTAGAAATTATAATCCATATAATACTATGGTAGTATATGAAGGTGGTATTAAAAAGGGTACATATTTTATTTCTAATATTGAAATAAGTGAAACTGAACATACAGTAACTTTAGCAACTCAGGATATTACTAAACAACTGAGTGACTATTATATAGCTGAATCATATGAAATTATAGAACCTAGTTATTCTAAATATTGGATAGAAAAATTTCTAACAGAAGCACAGATATCTTACACATTTGATGTAGCTGGTGATGGTTCCATCATGAGCAATAATGATGTATTAGGTATGCAACCAGCTATAGAAGCCATAACAAAATTAGTTCAAATGAGCGGTTGGTATTATTATTCTGATGCTAATAATGTATTGCATATCGGCAAACTAGAAAAGAATCCTTCTAATTATAGATTTTATGTTGAAGCAGATGAAGTAATTCAATTCTCTTTTCATAAAGATGACAAGATGCTTCGTAATCGTTCTGTTGTTTGGGGTGCTACAAACCCTGCAACTAAACAATGGGCATTTGCAGATGTAAGAGTAAGAACAGGATATGAAACTAGTTCTTCAGATTGGCGTTCTACTTTAGTAGTAAATAGTCATATTGAGAATAAAGCTTCTGCTACAGCAATTGCTAATACATTTTTAAAAGAAATGAGAAATGCTACAGAAGTAAAAACTGTAGTTTGTGCTGGGTATTTTGATTTTTCTTTAGGAGATACAATTTTTGTACAAACTCCCAAATGGAATGGTAATGGATTAATTACTTCTTATTCAGTAACAGCAGAAAGTGAAAGTTTTACTACTACCTTTATTCTAGATGAGCGTTGTCCTAGAATGTTTGGTTATTATTCTTATGATGGTTATGTATATGTTTCTACTGCTGGTGCTGGTGTTTGGAGAAAACCATTACAATATACGCATGTATGGGAAAATTATTCAGATGGTCTAACAGATTTAAATATTATTGATCTATCTATTAATAATGGTATCTTCTCATGTGTAAGTAATACAGGTAAATTGTTTACTAGAAGTATTATAGATGCAGCATGGATTCCATTTTCACAACCAACTTTTTATAACTATGTTACTAATGAACCTGTTTCTGGTGTTGTTTGTACTTCTTGTTCTGTAGATAAATTTAATAATCATGTATATGCTACTTTTGCAGCAATGTCTGGTGTATCATTAACTACGCCTAGTGCAACAGTTAGTGGTGAATTAGGCGGAAGTTGGTTATTAGATATTAATTCACTATATCCTCTTTACTATACTTCTACACCAATTGTTATGAGTAACATTTATCCTAGTGGGTATGTTCCTCCTAGTGGTTATGCAATTCCTTCAGGTGAATTTAGAGTTGGTGCATTGGATGTAGATAATAATGGTACAACTCAAATAGTTTCTGCTATGGTTAAAACTGGTGAATCTATTCAAATAATTCCATACGATGCTATAACTTATGGATGTGGACTCAGATTAGATTCTGCTGGAGGTAGTACACTCAATGTAATTCCAATAGAAGAAATTATAACAACATTACCCACTCCTAAAACGGGTACAATAGTTACTTTCAAAGATTATGGTGTCGATCTTCCAGCAGATGCTGTAGTAATTTATACTACTCTTCCAGGTGCTTATAATAAAACTATACATACTTCAGTAAATTTACCAACTCAAAGTGGACAATATTATACTGTAAGTACAAATGCTACGTATATGTACTATCGTTCTCCGTATTTTAATACTCAAACATCTGGCTGGGAAGATTCATCAAAAATATTTACAGGTGCATGGCCAGGTGATTATTCAACGATAGATGAAAACAAAATTTGTCATATTGCAGATTCTACCGATGCTGGGATATTTTATGTAGATAATACTGATTTAAATACAGGAGCATCCAATAGAAACACTTTATTTTCATTAGGTACTTATACAAATAAAACAAATACATATCTTCCAGAAGATTCTTCTATTTCAGTGGAATTGTATAGATGTCATATAGCTACAGAAAACAGTTTATTTGTTTGTTGGACTGTTTCTTCTGGAATATATTTAGCGGCTGCTAATTATATTACAAATGAAAAAAGTATAGAATTAATTCCTTATGAAACACTTCTGAGTAATGATTCATATTTAACAGTTGTGGGTGATTATGCATTAGCACATTTTTTTACTACAGAAGTATCTGGAGTAACTAGAAATTTTTATTTGAAAGTTTATAAATTATCTTCATCGGGTATAACGGTTCTTTCAAAAACTTTATTAGATTCTGCCGATAATACTACTTTTAATAACGTTGGCATTGCGTCAGATCATAGAATTTATGCTAGTATAGATAATGTATGGATAACAACTTTATATAATAATACAAAAACCGGTGTTCTATATGGATATGTAACTGGAAATTTTGAATATGAAATTCCTGCATCATTTCCAGAAACCCATTCGCATATTTCTAAATCCTATTGTTGTAGAATTTTAGATTATGCTGGATTCCATATATATAATACAACTAGAAAAGGTTCAGATAATTCAATAATACAACAAGATGACATACCTGATTCATTATTACTTACACACAATTCTAGTTCAGGTTGGGTCAATTATGAATATACTTATTTATATAGTTCTTATACATTACCTGCTGCTTTTTGTAAAAAATCTACAGGAGTTTATCCAAATCAAACTAATTATAGTTATTGGATTATTGATCCATCTAATTTATTAGAAAGTTCTAATAGTTATTATGCAGAGATAACTATTCCAGCAAATAATACATACAAAGTAGCTCAAAATATAGATGATTTTGATGATTGTATTTATATGAGTTTTTATGATTCTGTAACTGAAATAACACAATTAAAGGGATTAAGTATATTTACAGGACAAATTACAAAAGAATTTTATTATACATATTTATATGAAGATGATTATGGAGTAATGCAACAAGAAACAATTCCATATACTCCTGGAACATTTTATGGTGTTTATGGGAATACTATTAATGGAAATATTGGAATCTTTCCAGATACCCCGGCTTATACAAAAAATAGTGGTGGTAATAATTATAGAGTAGCTAAGAAAAATGCTAATACTTTTACTATGAATTCACTAGTATTTGGCTATCCTCCTGAAGTAGAAAGTTCTTTGTCATTTCCTATAGCAGTACACGGTGGATTAGTAGTTTCTGGTATTGGTACTGGAAATAGTTATGGTTATTTATATGTTTCTCCTAATGGTGAAATAAATTCTTATTCTACTATAATACCTAAAGATTGGCAAAGTACAGTTGTTTCAGATGTAAGAGCGGTTGAATGGGAAACAATTAGTGGTGATTTAAGAACCTATGTTGCTTTTCCTCAAAGATTTGTAGATGGTACTAGTGCAATTACTTTTTTTGATGCTTCAGATATTCCAGCAAACTACGGAGACATTTATACATGTTCTGGTATAACAGCTAGTGGTATAGAAGATAAATATACATTCAGTGGTTTTGCAAATCATCTAGAATTTACAAACTATGTTACATATGCTTTTGTTTCTTTTAGTGGTATTCCACCTGTATTTTTACAAAAAGATGATGGTGAGGCTTATTTTACAGATAGAAGTACAGGACTTCCAAATTCAGAAATTACTCAAATAAGGTGTGATGATTCAATATGAACTTTGAAACTCAATTATTTCAATATTTAGAAAATTTAAAAAACAACATTCGAATCCAACCACTTTATCTAGGAGGTACAGGTTCTTTATTAGGTGGCAGTGGTGGGCCTCCGGGTGGATTTATCGGATATCTTCCACAAACTAGAATTTCCTATGACTACAGTGAAATAGCCGCATCTTCAATTCCTATTAGTGGTATGTCATTGTGGGATAATTTAAATCATATTCGTTATAGAATACAAATTCTAGAAGAAGAAGAAATAAATCCAAGTGGAGTATCTACAGCTTTAGTTATAGAAGAAGATGGAACTATTATAGCTTCTGGAATTTATATTATAAATTTTGTAGGAGCTACTGTTACTGAAACTGAAACTGGCGAAGTTACCGTTACTATTTCTTCTAGTGGCATATCTGCAAGTGGTATCACAGGAATTAATGTAGAATCATTTACAGATATTACCACACTACATTTTAGTGGTGCTACTGTTACCAATCCCACTGATAACGAAGTTCTTATCTCGATTGACATTCCTACTCCTTCTGGTGGTGGGGATATGTATAAATCTGTATACGATACCAATAATGATGGTATTGTTAATGAAGCAGAAAGTGTAACTTGGTCAGGTATAACTAATAAACCAGAAACTTATCCACCAGATTCTCATACTCATGATGATCGTTATTATACCGAAACAGAATTATCTACTTTGGGTCAATCAAGTGTTAATTGGGGAAATCTTACAGATGTTCCTACTATGGGTATTTCTGATGCTCCTTCTGATAATTCTACTTATGGAAGACAAAATGGAGAATGGGTTGATCTTTCTGGAATAACGTCTAATGGATCAATAACAATTACTGATAATACAACTACATTATCTGGTATAACTAATTTACAATTTGAAGGCGGAGTAGTTTCAAGTATTAATGAAACAACCGCTAAAATAACAATAAGTGGTAATTCATCTGGAGAAACTACATATATACCTGTTATATTTACTGATTCTATTGAAGGTTGTTTAGTTGTTAGTTCTGGATTAATAAAATTCATTTCTCCTTTGAATGCTACTATTAGTGGTATTTCAATTAATGTAGAATTATCTGATGAAGCCTATATAGAATTTGACGTAAATAAAAATGATATATCTATTTTAAATGAAGATAAAATAATTTTAACTTCTGGTATTGAAAGTAAATCAACAATAGTATCTTCAGGTATTACAATAACTATAGGAGATATTATTACAGTTGATGTAGATTCAGTTATACAAAACGTATCCAATTTATCAGTATCTATAGTTGTGTTATCTGAATTAGAATCATCTGGTTCTTCATCTAGTTCTGGCGGTTCTAGTACATTAACAGGTACTTATGTAAATAAACCTACAACTAGTGATGAAGGTAATTTATATCTACCTAATGATAGCGCTGTTATCGAAAGAGCAACTGCTACTTCTTGGAAACCTTGGGGGCCAATATTTCCTTTAACAAAGCCAGACCTAACAAATTATGCTTGGGTAAATCAAGGTAATGCTACAATAAGTACAGATAATGGTTTAGTATATTTATCTTGTCCTGCTGAATCAGGAGATAACTGGCACATGTATCTGAAAGCTGTTCCCACTTTACCTTATTCATTATCTCTATTACTTTTACCATTATATAGTAAAGCTAATTACACAAGATTTGGATTAGTCTGGAGACAATCTTCAAATGGAGCTTTACATACTTTTGGTTTAGCAGAGGGTGGTGGATTATTGGGGGGTAAATTTAATTCATATAATTCTTGGGATAGTGCATATACTCTAACTGGTAATTTTCTATCTGGAAATTGGATTTGGTTAAAAATCACTGAAGATAGTAATTACAGATATTGTTATGCTTCTGCTGATGGTATAAATTATTTATTATATCATTCAGTTGCTAGAACTGATTTTATTACAGCAGATCAAATAGGTTTTGGTTTTGAAATTTCTGGTGGTGGTCAAGCCGGATTTACAATCCTGTCATTAGAACAAAAATAACAAAGGAATATAATATATGAGATACGATGATAAACAACTTGGTAAGCCAGAGGTAATTTATTCCTCTACTAAAGATAATATAATAAACACATTTTCTGGTATCGGAATGGTAGCTTATGCTACAGATACAGAACAATTTGGATATTATACCAGTATTTCTGGCTGGGTATGGGAAACAATTAGTAATAGTGGAGGACAAACTAGTAGTTCTCTATCAGTAGAAGAGATAGATGGCACTCCAAGTGTTAGTGATGTAAGTACTATAAAAGTTACTAATGGTACATTAACTAATGATGGTGATGGAGTTATTACTTTAAATTTTGGAAATGCTGCTACAGACAATGATGCTATACATAACAATGTAAGCGGTGAAATTAATGCCATCACTGAAAAGACTACTCTAGTTGCTAATGATATTTTATTAATAGAAGATAGTGCAGATAATTTTAATAAGAAACGAATAAAAACAAGTAATCTATCTTCAAAGGAATTTTATGGTATCCGCTCCTTTGTGAAACCAATTAGTGCAAATTTTACTTGGGTAAATCAAGATGATACTACAATTGATACAGATCATAACTCGATTTATCTTTACGACCCGCCGAAAACAGGCGGTTCTATAGATTTAGCGATTCTTAAGAAAACGGCTCCATCAACACCATATACCATCACTGCCTGCATATTGTTAAATATGGATCAGGCTAATTATCATCAGGCTGGTTTATGCTGGCGACAATCTTCGGATGGAAAATTGGTTGTCTTTGCACCAACCTATCTTAATGCTTATTATTATTTTGCACTTAATACCTGTTCAAGTCCGACTACAGCCGTAGGCGATTATGCAACTTCGACTTTTAATATTGGGCATATGCCTATATGGCTACAAATATCCGATGATGGAACAAACCGGATTTGCCGTTTTTCGCATGACGGCTTGCATTTCACAAATTATCATTCAATTGATAGAACGAATTACCTAACGGCGGACGAAGTAGGAATTTGTATCAACAGCCGAAATGCAACTTATGGTGTCGGTTGTCATTTCCTTTCATGGGAAGAATCATAGAAATAAGGAGAATAATAATGTTAAAAGGTTTAGATTTAAATCATTGGAGACCTTTAAAGGATTTTTCAGTTTTAGTTAGATTACAACATAAATTTTTTATTAATAAAGCTACAGAAGGTACAGGATTTCTAGATGGTACTTTATATCCAAATATAGCTAGTGCTAAATTAGTTGGATTACTTACAGGAGCTTATCACTATTTACGTACTTCAGTTGATCCAACTTTACAGGCAAATTATTATTGGAGTAAGATTAAAGATTTAAAATTAGAAATCCCCCCAATACTAGATGTAGAAACATATAGTAATGATATTACTAAATTAAATAGTTATGCTAAAATTTTCCTGGAAAGAATAAAAGTTCTTTCAGGTAAAACACCTATTATTTATACTAATCAGAATACATGGAATTTAATTGGTAATCCATCTTGGAGTTTATCTTATCCTTTATGGGTAGCATCTTATTATGTAACTAAGCCCTATATGCCTTTACCTTGGACTAAATATCTATTCTGGCAATATACAGATAAAGAGGATATAGGTGATGCTACATATAAATATGATTGTAGTTATTTCAATGGAACTGAAGCTGAACTAAGAAGTTATTTAGGAATAGTTTCTTCAGTAGTTACAATAGAAGATAGAGTAAAATTATTAGAAGATAAAGTAAATATAATTATGGGGAAGTTAGGTTTATAATGATAGATATGACTTTATTCACTTGGTTAATTGCAGGGTTTGCATTGCTGGCTGCGATTTTATTATCTATAAAATCTATATATAAAAAAGACTATACTGTATTAACAATGGGTGTAGCGAATACATTTTTATTTGTAGCAGCAATGATTTTATTAGTTTATAAAGATGCATCATTTGTACATATTGCTGTTCTTTCTGTAATAGTAGCAGAATGTACAAATGTAATCATCTGGTTTCTCTCTAAGAAATACAGAGAAGAATTAGAGGCCAAAGTTATTCTAGGTGCTTTAAAGACTATGCAAGATAGATATATAGCCTTAGTAGAAAATTCCCTAGTAGGTATCTATGTATTTGATGCTACTGGAAAAATAGAGTATGTTAATCAAACTCTATCAAGACTTCTAGGATACAGACCTTTTGAATTGATTGGAAAAAATATTTTTGATCTAGTCTACTTAGATGATGTACCTACAGTAAAAAAGAATGTTACAAAAAGACTAGAGGGGGATGTAGACTTGATTAAATATAATCTACGTATGTTTAGAAAAGATGGTACTATTGCTAAAGTAACTGTTATGGGTTCATTAACAAGAAACGGTCACGATACTATTTCTGGAACTTTAATATTAGCGGAATAACATGACATATGGAAACTTCAATCATAATAGCATTAGTCTCTTTTTTGGGTACAGTTATTGTAGGATTCTTTCAGTTTAGATTAATACGAAGCCAAGCCAAGAAAGAAGATGCAACAACAGAAAATATCCATATTAAAAGTTCAATAGATGTAAATACTTTCTATACTGAATTAGTAAAGAGTATAACAGCAGAAAGAGATTATTTTAAAACTGAAAATATAAAACTAAGAGAAGATAATGATTCTCTAAGAGTTAGATTAAAAGACTGTGAAGAGTAAATAATTCATTTTTATAAATCCCTGGATATCTTCGGATATTTGGGGATTTTTGTTATATTTTCCCTAATTATTCACCGATTCGATTTTCTAAAAAATATATTAAATTTAAAAAAGAGTAAGAAATTTATTACTAGTATCTGTATATAGAATGATAACTCATGTCTTTGTATAATCGATTCGATTTAGGAAATTTTATTCAACGTCTTTGGGGTACACACGCCCCTTTAAACTGGACAAAGACTATCCGAATTGTGGGAATAGAACGGGGGTTCTAATAAGACATTGCTTATCTTATTTACCTAATAAGTAATAATAGAACAGATATTCTTAAGCTAATGTTAAAGGACTGTTAAAGATTTATAATACCCTAATAGTCTGAATTATAAATAAAAAATAAGACTGGATAAAAATTAATTATCCAGTCTTATTAATTGAATTACAGTTTTTCCCTTCTTTCTGCGTGTGTGTGAATTGGTCAATTAATCCATGTAC
>Ga0172381_10000400_pt1 | contig 52078 bp, 69 predicted proteins | sample Leawel6488metaG_FD_119754 | JGI IMG/M metagenome (GOLD analysis project Ga0172381, IMG submission 119754) | Leachate microbial communities from a municipal landfill in Southern Ontario, Canada - Leachate well 64-88 metaG | ecosystem: Engineered > Solid waste > Landfill > Unclassified | place... | reverse complement strand
GACATTAGCTTGAGCAGCGAATGATTTAGATTTTGATTTAGCAGCATCTCTGATTGTTTTAACAATAGTCTCGGCAGCATCAGCAATCTGCTTAGCCACTTCTGGTCTCACTATTTGACCACGCTGAATTTTTTGTATATCACCAGCATAAGTACCAATCTTTGAATCAATAGAATTTACAAGGTTTAATTCTCCTTCTCTTACGGCCGATTGATATGTATCAAGAGCTTGGACATATGAATAGACAAGGTTCAGTTGTTGAGCAGCATTACCTGGGTCTTTGCGGACAGATTTAATAGCACCCTCAAGCACTGGAACACGGTCAGAAGCTAGAACCAATGGAGAAGAATTGTACTTGTTGATGACGCTGTTCAGTCTCTGTTCTTGTCCTGCAGTTAATTTTTGACCTCCTGATGTCAGGAGTTTGCTTAATTCGCTCATACTCGGTGGAGTAGTTTTTGTGGGGTCGACAATCTTGCCCTGAGAATTACGCATCTCCATGTGGACGTGAGCACCATCTGTCATTTTTCCTGTGTTTCCAGAGATGGCGATAGTATCACCAGCTCTAATCTGCATGTTTTGTGATACATGAGAAATGTCGCTCAAGTGTCTGAACGTATAGGTGAATCCATCAGCGTCTTTTACAGTGACGTAGTTCCCACCACTGGGTTCTGTTCCATAAGACACTACCTGTGTTGCCATTGGTAGTCCAACTGGTAATGGTTCTTTAGCTTTGAAATCAACTCCATTGTGACTTGAATACCACTTAGTAGATGAACCAAAAGCGTTTGTAATTGAATCAGCTGGCTTTAGACCTATCAATGGGACAATGCCAGAAGTGCTATTTCTGTTGTTGTAGTATTCTATCGCAGCAATCTTAGCTGGGTCTCCTGCTGCATCAATCAGTTGTTGGGATGTAATAGGTTCTGTCCCCTCAGCCTTCTGTTTTTTAGTTTGAATATCCCATCGCTGTTCTTCTAGTTTACCTGATTGCAATTGTTCTTCCATGTTGTATCTTCCAACATCCATCTTGCTACCAAGGATTCCTTTTAACATATCATAGCGAGTCTTTTCAGATTCAACTGCTTGTTTTTGGTTGGCGGTAATGTCATTGGTAATATCTCTGATTCCTTGACCTTGGAGGTCCAACATTCTACTGGTACGAGTTCCTGCTCCAAGAATAGAAGCTAAGTCTCCTTCAGAAGAAGACAACTGGGTAAGAGGGTTTAAGGTAGCGCTACCTTCAAGGTTAGGTGAGAAGTTCTTTGCTTGTTTTGATAATTCATCTTCTCTATTTACCAGAGCGAGTACATCCTTGTTTGACGATAGGATTTTCTTGACCTCTAGTTGTAGTTCTTTTTTTTCTAGTGCTTTGGTTCTCTTGGTTAGTTCCCTGGCTGAATCTTCCATGCTAGAAATAGCTTCATCCATTGTTGAACTAAAAGAAGGTGCTTCCGTTCCTGCTGATTTGGAAGATGCTTTCGCAGACCTGTCGAAAGCTGTGCGTTGAGATTCTGTTTCTCCACCGAACCCCGCTGCCTTTAATAGTGTTTGTCGTTCGTAGTCTTGCATTATGCTGTGCCTCCTGAACCTAAGAATCTTTTAAAATTAGAAGTTGCGGTATCTGATTGGCTCTCAGATTTAGTGTTAGCTATACCTCGCAACTTATCTTGCGCAGTTGTAATCATATTTTCTTTTTCCCTTTCTAGGTCTAGTTTCTTCTGTTCTTCTTCCAGTGCAGAAGTCTCTAAATATTGGCTATAACTAAGATTACGAGTATCTGTCTTATTGGCAAAATCTTGTTGCAACTCGTCTAGGTTCGCTGCTCTTTCGACATCTTGTTTTTCATTTGCTCCCTGCCTAAATCCAGAAGTGAATGTTCCTCTACCAGCAAATCCTTGTTGAGCTGCGTCCAAAGCATCAGCGAATGTGCGGTCTTCCGTGGCATAGGTGCTCTTTTCTTCTTTTACTTGCTGTTCTTCTTCTTGCTTTTTTACTTCTTCTGCTTGTTTCCTAGCAAGAGCGATTGACTTATTCAATAAATCTAAACTCTTTGAGGTATATGGTTCCACAAGGTCTTCTGCCTCACTTTTATAGTCACTAGCCTGAGCAGCATCAGTGTTAGTATTTTGAGCAGTATTGGAATAAATACCGTTTAAATAATCAGTATAAGAATTGCCTGTATCTCCAGAACGAGATGGGCTTGATAGAATCATTTTCCCGTTTTGATTTGTGTAGACGTCTCCTTGTTCATTTATATAAATAGGATAACCCCTGTTATCAGTTTTACCTGTTTCATTTAATACTGTTCCGTCGGAAAGTGTAACGCTCATATGTTAATTATACATTATTAAACATCCTCGAGTGCCTGAAGGCGTTTCTCGATGTCTTTTATCCTATTGATAATCTGTTCTTTTGTCGTTCCTTGATTCAAGAACGGGTCGTTTTCCGTCTCAGATTGCACCTTTTTACTTATAACTTTATCTTGTGGCATATTATTGTTCTACTTTATAAGTAATTTCATATCCTTTAACTGTCGGTCTGACGTTAGCGTTAGCATGGACAAATTCCATCTGAAAGCACCTTCCGCTGGCTGACAATTCAAAATCTTGCCACGGTTGCTGAGTGACCATTCCCACATGCTTCATAAATGGTTGAGTGGTATCAGTGCGGTAAACAATCATCATACCATCTGGGTCTTCACAAAATATCTTCACTCTCTCGACATGGATAATCTTTCCTACATCCTGGAAATGTGGAGGAGTTCGTAATCTCATCACAATGTTTGTTGATCCAGCCTGAGTACCGTTATCTAGTTTATATACTTTTCCTTCTTCGCTTCCAAAGTAGAGATATTCTTCTTCGTTGTCATCAATGAATCTGGCAAATGCTCTCGCTGGCATATTATCCCTGAGATAGAACTGGTCATTGATTACATCATATACCAATACAACATCAGTGAGAGAAACCGTATCTTCTATTTCCAGACTGATGTCTCCCAAGAAAACATATATTTTTCCATTGTTAGAACCCATCGCCGCTTCATCAATAATAGTGCTAGGAATAGCATCTATTACTTCCTGAATAATATATGACAATCCACCTACATCACTAGAAGGAACTGTGAACAATCCGTTTCTGTCTAGATAATAGTTTACTCTTTCGTATAATGTTTCAGATTTTGAGTTGAGTGTTCCCTTATCGTCTTCAATTTCTCTGAGGGTGGACTTGGTGGGGTCTCCATCATCATAGATTCTCCAACCGTACTTTCTGCCGTTGCTCTTAGAGATGATAGCTTCGTCATTGACGATGATTCCACCATTAACTTTACCTCCGTCTTCTGGACGGATGTCTATCCAATCGTTATTTCTATCCCAACCTTCTCCATTTCTTATGTCTGAAACCCAAATCCTGTGTGGGAATGACGGGTCTCCAGCAATACATAGGTACTGTTTATAGACAAAGAGGATACTCCCTTTGGGGGCATTACCTTCCAAGTCTTCAAAGTTTACTCCATCATATTTCTTTGTAGCGTCTACACCATCACCAATGATTAACTGGTCATCAGCATTATATATTTCGTAGACCGAAGTGCTATCTGGATTGGTGTCCCAACTTGTTTCAATATTTATGGTGCTCATGGTTATGCAGTAGTAGTAGTTGAAGTAGATGTTGATTGTGTAGTGCTGGTACTTCTAGTGGTACTAGTCGTACTACTAGTTGAGGTTGTCGTACTGGTTGTCGTTCCTGTACTGTTCTTGATTACTCTTACTTGTCCTGCTCCAGTTCCACGAACAATCTTTATCATTTGCCCCTGGTGAATATTGGGAGCAGGAACGTATGCAGAATCTGTTAGAGAAGTAGATGCTCCAGCTGTTGCAGTTCCTGTTTTTACTATGGTGTGTTTTGATGCTCTGGATATTACCGCTCCCATATCTAGTCCAGAAGTAAGATTGGTATCCACATCTATCCACTGATTGTTAATCAGGCGTTTTATTGTTCCTGCTACTCCAGCAATCAATGCTTTTGTTCCAGATGATTGATAGAATGGCGCCAGAAGTTTTACAATTTTTTCAGTAAAATCTATAGAAACACTACTTATCATTGGAGAAGTTGTTCCATTAGATACTAATGTTAGTTTTATTCTAAACGTATTACCATTTGTGAAAGAAAAACTAAGGTCAGTGTTTCTCAAAGTAATTGAAGTACCAGAGATAATATCTGTTGTATAGGATGATTGAACTGCGTTTGAAGTATTAACAATGTCCACCTGACTAATATAACTACCAGAAGATAGTCCAGTAGCTTTGATGTTTAATTGGGTCATTGTCTGTCCAGTAGTCAGTGTTATATTACTAGAAATCCATGTACCCGATGTAGCATAGTTTGCATATACTTTGAATGCTGCGTCTGTTGAACCATCCGGATCTACTGCCCATGTAGTCCCACCATCAGAGGAGACATAAAAATTACCTGATAAATATTCATCTGAATTTTTCTTATATAGGCGATAATAATTTGATAATCCACCACCAGTCTGTTTAGAAAGTAACCAATAAGTTGTTCCCTCTACTGTTGCTGGTGGAGTAGCAAATGTTGCTTCCAACCAACCAGGAGAGGTTGAAACATCTGTATCAAGAATGGTTGATGTTCCATTTGCTAGGGCTGAACCAGATGGCTTTCCTGCTGTATCTGATTCAATACGAATATCCGTATCTGTCATAGCTGTAACAGAAGAATATTTGTAAACATTAGAAACTCTTATATCAGTATCTCCATTAGGAGATGCATTATAGTACTTAAAATAGCCAGAAATAGTCTTATCGGTAACAGTAGAATTTAAGACACCGTCTATATAAATTTCTAAATTACCATTATATGGTTTTATTTCACATGTATGAGAATAACCACCGATGTTTATATTTAATCCTCCATAATTAGAACTACTGTTAAGATAACAATTACCCCAATGAACAGATAACCTTATATAGTCACTTCCACTAAAAATTCCAGCGTAACAACTATCGTTTGATACTCCAATCATGTCACCAGATGCTCTTCTGATACTAAATTTACAACCTTCCCAGTCATCACCATCAGTTTTTCCTGTTGTTGAAATTCTTCCGTATGATGGAGCAGAACTAAAAATTATAAACTCTCCTCCTACTTCTGTAACAGAGGAAGCACCTTCTATTAACCACTTATTAGTATCTATAATACCATCAGAAAAATCATCCCAAATAGTTAATTCTGTTCCGAGAACTTTTCCATATAGCAGAGCAATCTTGTTGATACTTGTACCAGTAGCGACAAAACTTTGTGCTGCCCAGTTTGCACCATAAACTTTATAACTATCATCACTCAATGACTGGTCAATAATACCACCACTAACTTGTAACTTATCGTCTACTGCAATAGTTCCATCATAAGTACCTGAATTAAATTCCGCATTAGTATCAAAGTTTATTGCTGCCAAAACGCTGGCGATAAGATTATCACCAACCTGGGTGTATCCCTTAACCTTTCTTAATCCGCCTTTCTTTTCTGCTTCGGCATTGATAACCAAATCCATATCACCTTCAGGCTTAACCAGTTGGTTAGCCTTTGTATTCATTCTTCCGAGAGAATGTATCTTAAGAATTGGCATAGTTGCGTTCCCTTCCTAATGGTCTGAAGCCACGCATTCTTCTTGTACGTTTTGCACTTTGAGTAATAAAACGGTTCTTCTGTTCTTGGTAACTATTCTCAAATCTGCGAGCGACAGTTTCCCTCCCATCTTTTCTATACTCAATTCTGGCAATAGCGTAATCACAGAGCAGGGCAGTGTTTCCTACTGGCAGCCCTGTCACATCCATCTCCCCCCTTAGTGGAGTTGGTTGGTAAAGATACTTTACTGTGTAAATATTGTTGCGACTGAAAGCATCGGAGAATAACACAGCATCAATTCTGAAATCTGTTGCATCTGGCTGGTTTGTACCGTAAGTGAATCTTAGTTGCAGGTAATCTATGGCAGATGAATCGGGAGTTAAAGTTTCTACCACAGAAGCATCACTCCAGTCGAACTCTAACAAGTTCCAACCATCCACAAGTGCTTCGTCTTTGTAGTCTTTTGTCACTGCTAGACTCCAGTAGTTAGTAGAATCAGAACCCCAACGCAAAGTGACGGAAGTCATGTAAGTAACATCTGGCAGGTAAACCCAGATTCTCCATTTACCTGAATCTTCATAATCAGAGAGGTCTTCTGCGGTGAAAGTGGAGTTTGTCATAATAGCAACATTGCCTGCATCAGCGGAAACATCCACATCAAAGTTTACAGAACCGTTGCCTGTCTTAAACTCATCCAAGTCTGTGGTGACATTAGTAGCATCTCCAGAAGCGACCCATGTTCCTTCTTCACTGTAGGCGTTGTTAGATAGTACTGTGATTGGTGTCGTGGCATCGGAGGCTGGTTCTGGGACATCGTTTAGATATAGTTTTCCATCGATAATTTCGTATCCCTGTGCGTCTTCATTGATAACACTACGAGGGGTTGATTTTACAATCTGCCCATCTCCATCACGAATTTCACTAATCTCTCTAAAGTCAGATGGAAGAGTGTAGGTGTGCTTATAGTTCTCTGTAGGAATATCAATGTATCTGATGAAGTATTCACTGGATGCCTGGAAAATGGTGTTGATTACGTCTTGCCTAGCGTATTCCAGATACTTTAAGACCTGCCCTCGGCTGGTAAACTTACCTTCTACTCCATTGGTTTGTTCCAAAACAAAGTCTATCATCGGACCGATTTGGTCGGATGTTTCTCCTGTTCCTGCTAATACTTCCGAGTAATCTGTATATTGCCCAGATGTTGAATTGAAGAATCTGATACGGTAGAAGTATGAATCTACTCCTGTGGTATGGTTGTAAGTGGTAAAGATGTCATCTGGTTCTAAATCCGTGGTGGTGATAACACTCCACGAGCCATTGGAGGTTGTTTTGTAGGATAGTTCTACTTGGTTGTAGAGAATCTTGGATACCGTAATACCAGGAGAGTGAATGAAAGAAGCGGAAGATGTAAGATTGATTGTACCGTTACCAGATATAGAAGATACCTTTTGCAGTTCCGTTTGTTCTTCTCCGAGATTACCGATTAAAATGTAATCATCAGTAACAATCCCTTGCGTATTTAATACGATGAGATTGGTGTTACCTGCTGTTAAGACTTGTGATAAGGCGGTTATTTCCTCTATTGCGTCTATAGGATTGCGAACGTGTAGTAACATGTTGTTTTTATTATAACACGACGGGCTTTACATTAGATACTTTTATTACAGATTCAGTCTTGGAAATGTAAAAACTAGAGTTTGTCCTAGATGTTTTGAATTGAGGATTCCACGGTTGACTATTGGAAGGTGTTGTTGTAGTCGTACTAGTGCTGGTAGTACTGGAAGATGTGCTGGTACTGTACGTCGTACTAGTAGAGAGGGTGGTAGATGTAGAAGTCGTAGTAGTACTGGTTGTAGTACTAGTGGTTGTAGGAGCAAATGTAGTTGTAGTACTAGTACTTTGAGTGGTACTTGAAGAACTAGATGTAGACGTTGTGGTAGAAGAAGTGGAAGTTGAACGAGTAGTAGATGTACTAGTGGTTGAAGTAGAACTACTAGTGGACTGAGTAGTAGATGTTGAAGTTGATTGAGTTGTACTCGTACTTCTTGTGGTACTAGTTGAGGTAGAACTAGTACTTGTTGAGCGAGTAGTCGATGTGCTGGTTGAACTGGTACTAGTCGAATGAGTAGTGCTAGTGGAAGTTGAGGATGTACTAGTAGACCTTGTGGTGGATGTAGAAGTAGTTGAAGAACTTGTGCTGGTAGTGGTGGATGTTGTAGTTGGAGCAAGAGTGGTAGTAGTGGATGTCGACTGGGTCGTGCTAGTGCTGGTAGTAGAAGAAGAAGTGGAAGTTGATTGAGTTGTACTGGTAGAAGTAGTAGAACTACTCGTGGAGGTACTACGGGTAGTAGATGTTGAAGTTGAGGTAGTGGTGGATGAGGTACTAGTGGAATGAGTCGTACTTGTCGAGGTAGAGCTAGAGGACGTGCTGGTAGAATGGGTTGTTGAGGTAGATGTGGATGTAGTGGAACTAGATGTACTAGTGGAAGTTGATGTAGTTGTTATTGATACATAATATTCGTAAAAACATGTGTCAGCTCCAGTGCCAAAAGCAGCCCATGCTGAAGTATCACTGCTATAACGATGAATTGTTCCATCTGAATAACCACCGTTGGGATAATTCATACCGATACTTATAAAATTGCTAGTACTCTTACTATAATCTCCATTGAAAACTATATAATATTGTGTATTAGCGGTAAGGGCTATCGGAGTTGAAAAGGTAAAAGTATATACAGTAAATGTAGTTTGAGCAGATACACTTGATGCTGCCATTGTTCCACTACTATCCCCTCTTTTAGTACCAGGCTTACCAGAACCATCGTCGTTTGCTAATTCAACCCAAATATTTCCAGAAGGGCTACCTGTTTTAGAAAGATAAAGTCCTATCTCATTACAAGAAGCGGTAACGGAAGGTTTAAACCCTTGAGATACAAGTGTACTATTATTATCCTTACGTAATTCTACGTAATCATTCTTATTAGTTGTTGCATATGATTGGTCTAATACTGTGGACATGAATATATTCTACCAATATTACTAAAAGAAATAGCCATTATTGTCCTAAGATAACATTAAAACTTGGCTTAACTTTTCTGATTGTAAACTCTGAATTAAACGGCATAGCGGGAGTAGTGGTAGTACTCGTACTAGTAGAACTGGAGGTTGATTGTGTAGTACTAGTGCTACGAGTGGTAGAAGTAGAAGTACTATGGGTAGTGCTGGTTGAAGTTGTACTGGAAGATGTACTAGTGCTATGTGTCGTGCTAGTGGAACGGGTAGTGCTGGTACTCTGTGTGGTGGAGGTTGATTGTGTCGTTGAAGTAGAAGTGGTACTACTACTCGTAGACTGAGTAGTTGATGTAGATGTACTTCTGGTTGTTGAGGTGGATGTGGTTGTAGTAGAGGTGGTTGTAGTCGAGGTGGATGTAGAAGAGGTAGATGTTGTAGTAGAAGTAGTCGTGAGTTGGTTGGTAAAATTCCAACCATCATTATTTGTTCTATCCAGACTATGGTCGGCATTCCACGTTGCCCCACCTGTAGCATTAGAATTACTTATATCAAGATAATCACAGTTTACTGTTCCAGATGATTTAGATAGAGAAAATTCTTTAGTTGAAGCTGATACTGATAGTATATTTATATATAATCCAGTTCCTGCTCCAGAACATTCAACATTATTTAATACAGAATAACCAGTTCCTCCACTATCAAGAGAATATTCAGTTACAACTCCGTCAGAAACAGAAGTTACTGTTCCGACTGAACTATTTTCTCCCCCAGAAATAAGAAATATATCATCTATTGACCATCCTGAACCTCCGTTGTTTAGTGACGTTGTTAATATTTCTCCCCCCACCTCATATCCGTCTAATGTTATTAAGTTTCCATATTCTCCGATTGCGGTAAAAGATGAAACTGTTTGTGTTCCTCCTACAAAATAAACTTCGCACCCAGCATCAATTTTAAAATCATTAAATGTATTTGAGCCATATACTAACAATTGATAATTAGGAGCAGAAAACCATATATTATTAAACGTATACCCTTCACTAGCAAATTGATAATTTAATAATGATAATGATGCAAATTTTATTGTTGAACCTTCTGGAGTAAGTGCTAATGTTCCGCTTTCTCCCAAATAAACTTCAAATAAACATGCATTATCAGTTAATAACCATGTCCCATTACCCATGATGACAGTAATATCTGATGTATCGTTATAAATAGTTATACCTTGTACTTGTCCGTCTAATCCTCCATCAGATGTTATATTTTTATCATTAGCATCAAAATTAGTACTTATTCCAATACCACCAACGGATAAATTATCTTGTAAAACATACGTTCCTCCTGAATTATTAATACCAACAATAAGATAATATATATATACTCCGTTAGTTTCTATAGTTTCACTGTCGCTTGATACTAAATATAGGATAAAAACACCAGTGATTGTTAAACCACTTTCTAATATTATTGAACCAAATGAAGCTATCCCATAACCTGTTCCAGACGCAATTGTATATGTATGACCAGAATTGCATGTTAAATTGTGAATAATTGGGAGTATATCCAGTGTTATAGTTCCTCCGCTACCAAAACCAGAATTAGAATCTATAAAAACATCATCAGAAGATGTCGGTAAATTACCACTACCAGGAGTTCCATTGGAAGAAGTAGCCCAATGATTAGTATCATCAGACCAATTCCCTGTACCACCAACCCAATAACGATTAGCCATATATTCAATTTTACACTACTTTGCTCCAAACAGTTGTATTACAGAGTTATTTTTACAATCTACAGCTACTCCTATCTCCTTAAAATCTTTATCTAAAATATTTTCTCTATGATATTTACTATGCATCAATCCTTTTATAGTACTCTTTTCTGTTTTGAAATTTATAGCTAAATTCTCTCCCATAAATGTATATCCACTAATAAATGAATACCATTTAACACCTGTAGTAGAAACATGGTTCCAATACTTATATCTCTTCATATCTTCTCTTTTCAACTTAGCTGAATTTGTGAGGGAATCACTAACAATCAACGGTTCTATCCCCCTTGACACCCTTTCTAAATTTGTTCTAATGATTAACTGTTCCATACTTAAACAGATAAGTAATATTAGAGTGGCTGTTCTATATACCATGGAAGATTTGGTTCAATACTTCCAGACTTACCATAAATATCAGGATTTGTACAGTCTTCTGATTTCCACTTTGCGTTGAAGATATTCTTGTTTTTAGATACTAACTCGTATCCGATTGCTTCTTTTGCTTTGACAGCGTTCTGTTTAGAAACGGAAGACTCGTGGTGTACTAGGGAATGCTGGCAGGTCAATATCTTATAACCTTTAATAAAGCACCTACGATTCCAATCGTAGTCCTCTCCTCCACACCAATAGGCTTCGTCTAAATACCCAATAATATCCCTAGCTTCTGTTTTTATCAAAGTGAAGAACATTGTTGTGCCGTTACCATTGCCACCGCATAGTTCTTTCAGTAATCTGTCGTATTCTTCTGGGGTATAACTTTCATATGGTTTGTCCTTTGTCCACAGGAACTTCTCATTTTTCTGCCAATACCATACTGGATTCCCTCCTCCGTCCCACGTTCTCAGGGCAGGGAAGGGGTTGACAGCTAGGACATCTTCATGGTCTAAGCACTTCTTTATATCCTCATACCATCTCTTGTCTAGTAGTCTCACATCATCATTGGCTAGTAATGTGTATTTTGTTTGGGAAAGTTTGAGTCCGACATTCATAGCCTTGCTGAATCCAAGATTGCGATACGGTTTGATGTGCAAGTGTATTGGATTCTCGAACTTAATACCATCTACTGTCTGGTCTATAGAAATAATCCTGAACATCTCTGGGTCGTACATTCTGTAGAAATCTTTTACTAAATCAATCGCTCCTTGAGCATTGTTGTACGTTGGAATTACGATTGTTAATTCTGCACTCATAGAAGTTCACAGTTAGGATTAGTTTTTAATACTTCTTCCAATCTCTCCCAGTCTTCTGGTTTCCAGACATGACCACGAAAATCATCTTTTCCAAGTACTACCTGTTTAACTGGATGGTTTTTCTTTTCTGGATAAGTGACTAAGGTGAATCCGTTGTTGTTAAGTGTATCAAGATTCTCTGGTATTTCATCATACCAAGGAGATTTGTAGAGTTTATTTCCATTATCTTCAACCCATTGGTCTAACATACATTTTTCTATCAACTCTCCTCTCTTATGGTCCCAGCCGTGCATCCCAAAAACTATCCAATCTTGTTTTAAGCAATTCAACCAATCTGGATTAGACCTACCAGGGACTACAAAAATATTAACTTTTAATCTTGGATAGTTACCTTTCAGATAGAACAGTTTGTCTAAACCATTCTGCTTGTCGATATACAGGTCATCGAAAGAGATAATCATTTCTTTGCCCTAAGACGAAAATTGTATTGTGGTTCTGGTCTTCCGTGTCCAAAACCAACAGCTATTTCTTCGATATTAAAGAATCCGTGTTCTGCTAATCTATATCTTAGATACTCTTGCGTATACATACAGAGGTGGTATTGTCCTTCTCCGTCATCACCAGTTGTTCCATTGAATAGTCCCATTACTCTAAACCATTGTTGATTGTTTCCTTCACTGTTGATGTGAACTTCCTGTGCCAATTTACATGCCTTCAATAGGTCTGGGACTTCTATTTCTACTGTCCCCCCTGGCTTGAGTATTTTGTACATCTTAGCGATACATTGGTTACCATCATTCATGGACATGTGTTCGATAACGTGGACAGCGATTACTTCGTCAAATGTGTTATCTGGATAATGAATATCTGTTGCGTCTCCATATAACCATGGGGATTCTGGGTGGTCTTGATTCCAAGTTTCTGCTAGTTTTTTGTTTACATTAGGATTTTCTGTGCCAGGATAATAACACTTATCGGTATTGGTAAAGTTTTTTAATGGAATGTTTCCGCACCCGATGTTCAGACGTTTCATTGGAGTTGGATTCTTGAAGAATTACGATAGTGAACGATATGAGTCTTTGATGTGACATAGTGGTACAAATCTCCAGATAGTGTCTGCATATGTCTGGATAGGTGAATGTCTACGGAAATCGGAACCATACTGAAACACCACGTCATATGCATTATTTCTGGAGAGAAGATGGCACAGTTATGCTCGACCCAATCCTTACCGACAGTTGTTTTTTGTTCTGGTACGACCCATTTACCATCGTTATCGACATCACAAGAATACGCTTCAAGTGTGGCGTAGTGTCCCAGTTTTTCGGCTTCTTCAATTAGAATTTTGTCCCAATCGGGCTGTACAATACAATCTGATTCCAACTTAAAGAAATGTTTGAAGGTAATAAAGTTTCTACCGTAAGCTAGTCCCAAGTCCATCATCTTACCAATCTGCTCAACGTGGTCTGTACCTACTGGGTCGTTGTGGACATCAATCATCGCCAGATGCTCGTCTGGTGTAAACGGCATTGGTTCTTTGAAGTTGTCATTTAATAGCAGGTGAAGATAGTTTCCTCTGGTATTTTGTTTTACCGCTTCTACGCACTGTTTAACTTTATCGTATGCACCGTAAACAGGAGTAACGATAAATGAATCGTAATGCGGTTTCTTCTCAGGGTGATTCATACGGTTGTATTATTCCCATTGGACTAAGTTTCTTCCATCCTTTTAGTAGTTCGTCTGTTATTTTTTTATCATCCCTATCTTCGTTGTAATAATTACGCACCAAGATACATCTTTTTACCTTTGGAAACCAGTGTTTGTAAAGTTCGTATTTCTCTTCATATGGAATTGCATCTATATCTACATGTAATAAATCAACAGGAAAAGTCTCACTAAATCTAGCATCTTCTTGATGAAGAATAATATTGTCTGCTTGGTATGTTTCAAATCTTTCTTTCATCTTTTCTTCGTATTCTTCTACAGTCCAAAAACCTCTGTCTGCTGGGTACGTCCCAGTATCGTAAGTGTGCAAAGTAACATCTGGATTACTAAGAGCTAATGCTAATGCTCCTTTTCCCCAACCAGTACCGAGGTCGACAGCAACATCTCCTTGTTTTAATTTACTCATATATTCGTGAACACAAAAAATATCATCGTCCGTATAATAGACATCCAAGTCTGCTAGATAAGCGATAATATTAACTGCCCACATAGAATTTCTTTATTTGGTTACAAACTGTTTCTACTTCTTCTTCTGTGGTCTGCATATTTAATGGCAGACATAGTATCTTGTTTTCCATCTTGTCCATGTTCGGACAATCGTTCTTGAAAGGTCTGAATATAGTATACATATCGTTTCTGTAGTGCAGAGGAGAAGTTTCGATTCCTTGTTCGTATAAGTAGTTTGCTAGGTTCTCTCTGTCATCGACGATAGCTGTCATTAGCCAGTTGGCAGAGATACGTTCTTCGTCTTCTGGCAGTGGAAGCACCATGTTATCTGGCAATAGTTTTCTGTACAAGTTTACTAAGTTCTTCCTGCGAGTGAGTTGTGCTCTTAAAACTTTCAGACTTTCGATCCCCATGGAAGCAGCAATATCTGTCATCTGGTACTTGTAACCATTCAAGGTGATGTCTCCCAACCAGTGGCGCATGTTTCCCAACTTCTTTTCTCTGTCGATACCAAACCAACGGAGGAGTCTTGCTTTTTTAGCTTCTTCGTTATTGCGGAATGTAATCATGCCACCATCACCAGTGGTAATGTGTTTGATAGCCTGAAAACTGAATGTGGTAAAGTCGGCAATTGCCCCGACAGGAAGATTTCTCCATCTTGCGCCAGGAGCGTGTGCAGCATCTTCTATCAGAGGAATCCTATATTTGTCAGAGATTGCTTTTATACGGGAATAATTAGCAGGGAAGCCAGCGTAATCAACAGTGACGATTGCTTTAGTGTTTGGAGTAATCTTTCTTTCAATATCATCTGGGTCTGGATTAAGTTGTTCATCAATATCAACAAAGACTATCTTTGCTCCCATGTGAAGAAGTGTTTGGTTAGCAGCACTACAAGTAAAAACGGGTGTTAGCACTTCATCTCCTGCTTTTATTCCAGCCAGTTCGTAAGCAATATGCAGAGCGTCTGTTCCAGAACCGACTGCTACTGCTGGAAATGTGTCTAATTGTTTTTGGAACGCTTGTTCAAATTCGTCTACTTTAGGACCTTGCCCTATGTATCTGGTACGCAAAGTAGCATCGACAGCTTTTCGCATGTCTTCTGTAATAAACGGGTGGCACAAGCTAATCATAGGTAACTTTCAAGTAATATCTTTAGTTTACGCATTTTCGATTGGGTGGTCATCTCTCTACGAGCCCAGTCGTAGGCTTTGACTCTCGCTGTTTCTCTTTGTGGGTCGTTGCTTAAAAACCATTGTATCTTTGAAATTAGGTCTTCTTCTTTATAGAAGAAAGTCACGTTATCCCCCATCATCTGTTCTGCTAGAGGGAAGTAATGTACTAATGGCAATCCACCAGTGGTTACTATTTTTCCAATACGGTTTGATTGATACCCCGTAGTTTCTTTAGATGGTGCGACCCAGTTCATACAGAGGATTACTTTTGCTTGGGCAGAGATTTGGTTATAGTCAGCGCCGTATTTACCTGGTTCTGCTTTGAATCCTTTTTCACGCCACTTCTCATAATCCCAAGAGAAGATAGTGAGTTTGAATCTTTTGTTTACTTTCTCCAATAGTTCGTTTCTGTAAGAACCTTCGATGTAAGAGCCAGAGAAAACAACGTCATACTTCTCGTCTCTAGGTAGCTGGTCATACTGACCATCTGCTGTGTCCCAGTTGAAAAACTGGAAGTTTTCTTCGTGTTTGATTCCTAATTCTCCAGACAAATACAAATCACAGTTGGCTAGTATCATGTCATGCCAACTTGGAACCATCCCGTTCTTGGTCATATAATCCCAGACCCAGTAGACAAGTTTACCTTGGTATCTTTCTTTGATTCCTCTGATTATTTCTTCCGTGAAGTGGTGCCACTTACACAGGATAATAAAATCATATTCTTCTGCTGGTGGGATATTGTCTTGTTTGGCTCCTGTAAAGAAAGCGTGTATTTCAGCACGGTCTGCAGTTACTACTTCAGTTCCAGTTTGACCAAGACAACGAGAGATGTGTTGCTCATCGCTAACCTCACCAGTAGCACCAACCCCAATCATGTTGCCGATAAATAAAATTTTCACTTTGTTTCCTCCTTCTTCCAGTCTTCCCCTTCTACTTCTGGGACATCAATTTCGAGAGCTTTATCGGTCATTATCTTTACCGCTTCTTTCTCGTCTTTAGTAAGCGTTACTGGTTTCTCGATTGCTTGTACTTCTTCTTTCATTACTTTTACGCACATCGAAAGAAACTCATCTTCTGTTTCCAGCACAATATCCTCACCCTTACTTCTGATAAACTTTATAACCGCTATCCATTGTTTAGGACGACAGACTACGCCAAGTTGTTTCCATTTATCTTGCGTGACGACAATCTTGAAATCTTCCCAACCACGACGCTTGGAGAAGGCAAGTAACCATTTAGCATAATCCTCTGGGAATCCTTTGGTAGGGAGGAGAGCGACACGGTTTGAATCGTATTTTCTAATTATGGTTTTCAAATTTTCCTTTCCATTCCGCTTGGAATTTAGTCTTGCTAAAATCTACGTCTGGTTTGTACCAAATTTCAGGGGAACTAGCTCTCACTACGCCCCACTTATCTGTGAACTTCTTGTGGTTCTCTTGGACGTATTTGGCGTTATCTGGATGGAACGTACCACTGGTTTGGCTAAAATGATAAACCAGGGAACTCTTTATTCTCTTGGGAGTTATTCCTGCGTACATAATTCTATATTGCAAATCAGAATCTCCGTTGGAACCCCATGGGTCGAACTGTTCATCTGCTCCACCTATAGTGTCCCAGACATCTTTTCTGATTAAGATGGGAAGGTTCAAACCATCTTCCACTGGAGTCTTTCCAGAGTAGCTAGACTGTTCTAATGGACTATAACTTTCGACAAAATCAGTGAAGCATTTTTCGTCAAAATCTGGTTTTGCACCAACTGTCCCAACTCCTCCACAAAAGTGCTCCAAGAATGGTGGAGCACCTCGACGTGGTTCTACCAAGTTGGGGCTAGCCACTAGCAAGTTTTGTTTTTCCACCCAGAACATCAATTCCTTTAACCAGTTAGGAGATACAACCATGTCATCGTTTATAATCAATATCCATGGAGAAGCTACGTTCCATTTTATAGCCTCATTTAATGCATGCCATTGACCTTGCTGAAAAGGTATAGAGAAAACGGTTGTCCTCCCATCATCAGTCAAGTTTGGAGAAGGATTATTGCCATTGTGAGCAACTATTATTTTGCTTTTACACGACTCTTTTATACTATCCAAACACATACTTAAAGAACGAGCAGAAAGCTCGTTATGCAACGTCGGAATGACAATTGTGATTTGTGTGTCCTCCATATACTTAGTTTAATACTAATTTACCATTATGCAAATCTGCATGATGTTTTGGGCAAAGCCAGACGACTTCCAATGGTTTTGAGTAATCAGGATGATGACCATGGGAGTTAATATCGCCACACAACTTGCATGGCAATTTTTTCATTCTTCCCATTCGTAATTCATGCATTATTCTGTAGTGTGCATATTTTTTAGTGGGATTGTTTGATAACCATTTTCTGTGTTCCTCTGTTATATTTTCTCTATTCCTTTTACGATAAACTCTTTTATAAGCCCTATAATAATCGATATTTTTTAATACAGAGTTTCTTACATATTCTTTGGAACATTTTTTACATTCACCTCTATATCCATTTTCTCTTTTGTTAAAACAAGATATTTCTAATGTAGACCCACAATGATTACATACTTTCTTCATAATAATTACACCTTTCCCTTCAGAGAAAAGTGTAATGCGACTATATGCTGAAGGACATCCAATCGCAAGGTTCATATTACGCTATCTCCATAAATTCGTCCATCTCTTTTAAGTGCTTTTCCAAAGAGTAATTGTCCTGAATATACTTCCTATATTCTCCTGAATTATAAGAATCACAATCTATCATGTTTACAGCTTCTCGGTGGGTGTTAAATATCATTTCTGAAGGCCAAATATCTTTTGCTCTATAGAAATTATTGCAGACACCTTTTATTCCCTTTGACATTCCCTCTGCAATAGCATATGAAAATGCTTCTTTTCTTGAAGTAAGAAGGACATAGTCCATATTTTCTAGAAAATCATTTATCTCGTTACCTGTTGAATAGGGGAGATTTCCATAGAATTTAACAGAGTCCTTTATATTGTTTTCTAATAGGATGTGTTCTATCGTCTTTTCCCAAAGGTCGTTCTCAAACATCCTTCCTACCACATGAAGTTCATACTGAGAGTTTCTCTTTTTAAGTTCTGAGAATATTTTCAGAGCCTCATCCGTACCTTTCTCTTCTGTCAATCTTGTGGCAATAAAGGCTATTTTATAACCTTTTTTTCTTTCTCTGAACTTGAACTTTTCTAAATCAACCCCCATGTTGATAACTTTATTTGGTATGCCGTCAAGATTTCTAAACTTCTCATCACTTCGTTCTTTAATATGATTGGCTATGTAGATAATTCCATCGAAGTAACCTGGTTTTATACTAGCGGGACCATTTACCCAAGAGTCTACATCTACTACTCTAACGAAAACCTTTCCCTTTTTATAAGGTCTCTGTTGCGATGCTAGGTGAGAATTAGTATCTGCACTCTCAAAGAAAACCCTGTCACAAGTTTCAACCAGATTAGGGTTAAATCCTGGCTCAAACAAAACGGTGTGCCCCATTGATTCCCAGTGCTTGTGTAATACTCCACTAAACTTTTCGTGCCAGTTGTCGAAAATGCCGATTCTCATAATGTTTTATATCCTGTTACTGGTTCTAATGCGTCATATTTGGCTACTTCTTCTTCTATGTGTTTCATCCAACATTCATCAAAGTCTTTATTGGAGATACCGACATGACAAAGAAATCTATCTAGTCCAGTCATATTGGTCATTACAGTTCCGTCAGCTTGGGCTAATTGCCCGAAAAATACGTCATCCTGAGCGTGCATAGTATACTTTGGCATCATTGAGTAGTAAGCAGCCCAAACCGCTGTCTGAGCTAATAATATAGCGCCATGGGGATAAACACAGGCGGTTGCCTTCTTCTGGTCTTTATATTTCTCTCTGATAAACCACCAATCTTCTTCCAACGACTTTTGTTCATCGGGAGAAGTAGAACCATGCGTCATCTTAGCGATTAGTTGCAACCTTGGTTCGGCGTTGAATCTTTCCAGGAGAGGCGTCTCCCAATCTGGTCTTATTACTGCGATGTCGTTAGCCAATCTGAATGTAAGCCTGGTTGTAATCCAGTTGAGAGCATGGATTGTCTTTGGCACTATCCATTGTGGCTTTGATGCAAAGACATTTGCTTCTGGACAAAGTGCTTCGAGGAAATCATATTCCGCCTCATCGCAGGGGATATAAGTGTTCTCTACTATTTCTGGATTGGTATTTTCAAGATACTGTGGCCAGAACCAGCGCCACCGATTCTCGTATCTGTGAGCGGAACTGGGAATAATAACAGAAATATCCTTTATATTATAAGGGATACGTTCTGAACTTATTTTAAGCCAAGAGTGTGTTTCCACGGAAAGAGCGGGTTAAGTTTAGCCACTGATTTTAATATACCTGGGTCTTTATTGACATACTCGAAATCTAGTGTCTCGGACATTTCCATTAGTTCGTTAACACTGGTTTCTATTCCAGTGCCTATTTCGGCTGTACCAGTCCACTTGATGTCGATAGCTTTTTTGATTGCACTCACTACATCTTCCACATGGACGTAATCTCTCGTTTGTTCTCCGTTGCCATTTACCTGAATTGTCTCGTTAGTGTGGTTTTTGATAATATCCACTATTCCATGGCCGCCATCTCCATAAACATTGAAGAAACGCAGGATACCGTAGTCTTTGAATAATACTTCGCCGTATAACTTCTGGATGGCGTAGAGAGTATTTGGTTCATAGATTGCGGCTGAACTTGCATAGATTACATGAGCGTTCCATCTTTTAGCCATTTCTAATACTGTACGGTGTAACTTAATATCAGAGTCATCTTCTGGTTGAAGATGAGCGGCAAGATGAACGATAATGTCTTGTTTTTCTTTTGGATAAGACTTTTCATCAGATGCGTCTAAACCATCCTTGAGGTCTATGCAGTTTACGTCTTTACTAAGACGTTCTAGTAAGTGAGAACCAATATATCCCTTAGCTCCTGTTAAAATTATTGTACCATTGTTCGGCTGTGCCATATTGGGTGTCTGTTGGTCTTGGATAAATATCTTTGTGATAGTGGGGAACATTACCGTAGCCCCATTGTTTATCATCTCCGAAGAAATGATAGACTCCGATATCTCTAGCATATCCTACTTTGTATCCTTCTGCTTTTAGTTTTCCACAGATTAACCATTCTTCGGAACGGTTTGCTTCTATCATATCTTTTGGTTCGTTTCTCCAACCACCTACTTGTCTCACCAGTTTTGTATTCATCAGACGCATTGAACCGCCACACTTATTCCACTCTACGACCTCTGGTTTATTCCTAAATAGTTCTTCTTTGTTTGCTCCGATGAATACTTGAGGTGGGCAAGCGATAGCGGCGTACTCTGGATTCTTGTCTTTCAGTTCCAGTAGTCTTTGTAGCCAGTCTTTACCTTTTTCAAATGGAGGAACCAAGATGTCGTTGTCGCTATCAACGAACCAATCACTGGTGACGTGAGATAATCCAATATTCTTTGCTGGTTCAAGACCAATATTATCTGGGAGTAATACCAACTCATCTATTTCCATTCCTCTTAACATATCTGTCGTCTCACTATCACTCCCGTTGTCTACGACAATTATTCTGTGTGGAGTGAAAGTATACTTCTTGAGTTTTAACAGACACTGTTCTGTGAACTCTTTACGAAAATAACTTGTTATTACGATGTCTATCATGTCCTCACATGCTGTTGATGAAGGATTTGGTCAATCGGGGTAGGGTTTACGATTCTGGTGAGAGAGTAGTACCAGGCAAAGTCCTGCCCAAAGGGATTACCAATATCTGTTCTGATTCTTCCATCTGGAAGGGTATAAAGAGGAATCAACTCTTTGAATCTTCCTAAGATTGCTTCTCCAAAAGAATACGGGTTACTTTTCTCTGGCAAGAATCCTGCTCTCCAAACAATATTCTTGTGAGCAATAAATCCACCTGAGTAAATGTCTCCACTCTTGAAGACGTTGGTCTGTCCTGTATTGTCTATTCCTGGATGAAATGTTGGTCTTACTTGTGTTCTAGTGTAATGACCTTCTTTGTCTCTCCATTGAATCAGTGAACCCCAATTGAATAGTTGAGACTTAGGATGTTTTTCTATCATGTCCTCAAAAGATTTCTTCCAGTGACTGAGTAACTCGTCATCAGAATCTAACTGCATTAACCATTCCCCTGAAGCTGTTCTTAACCCAGCATTTAGAGCCACCACTCGTTCCATGTGGTCTTTGAACTCCAACAAAATAATATTCTTCGGGAATCTTTCGCACCACTTCTTGACATGTTCTTTTGTCTTATCAGTGGAAGCGTCATCTACGACGATGATTTCATAAGCACCAGTATTCGTTAAGAGACCAGAATTAGCAATAGAACCAATAGCTCGGTCTATCGTGTTCTCCCTGTTATATGCAGGTATTACAATTGTTGCCAGCATTATATTATATTCTTATCACTTTTTATTCCCTTAATCAATGGTTCTAGCTCGTGGGTAAAGATATAGTCTGGATTTCGTTGAGCCAAAAGTCTTCTTCTGGTCAGGTTCTGTTTATTGGTGGAACTGGCTACAACTTCTTTTGCCAATGATGCGTAGTCTTCTCGTTCCAGACCGTTATAACTCACCTTTGTTCCTCCATCGCTGATGTTGGCAATATCCACATTGGAATCACAAGGCCACATGATTGCATCGGGTCCAAACAGTTCTCTAAACGGAGGGAAGTTGCGATTTAAGACAAGGAGATTACCAGACATCGCTGCTTCCTGTGTAACAAGAGAATAACTCTCAGAAACACTCGACATCCAAAAGACATTGGAAATATCCATGAGGTCTCGGACTACACCTTCGGGCACTCTGACCTTGCTTTCTGGTTTGAACTCGCTAGTGAAGGTAACATCGCTTTCCACACCCCACTCTTTGGCGATTTGTTTGAGTTGATTTCGATACTGTAGTTTGGGGTCTCTGGGGTCGTCACTGGAACTATGGAAATCTATTCCGATGAAATGAACGGAGAAACCAAGGTTTTTTAATGCACCCATCATTTTTATCCCATACTCCAATTGTTTTCCGTTGTCAAGTCTCGCTGGATACGCCATCACAAAGTCTTTGCTGATGAGGTTATGTTTCTTACATAGTTCTATGGAATACGGTTCGTATTTTGCGAACTTAAAGTAGTCTGTTGGGTGATGGACGATTTTAACCAATGATTCTGGGATATTGTATTCTCTGGCAATTCTGGGGATAGACCAGTTGTTGAAGAAGACGTAGTAACTTCTCGGAAACTTCTTTCCGACTACTTCTTTATATTTTTCTGGGAATATTCCGACCAAGTCAGCTATCTTGTACGGGGAAGTGGCGGAGTGAATCCAGTGTAGGAAGTGTAGGTCTTTTCTTTCTTCCGCATACGCTCTCAAGGCCACGTTATGTTTTAACGAAGCTGGTTGGTAGATGGTGTCGTGAGTGATAACTAATTCTACGTCTTTCAGATGTTCTCGGAAGGATTCTAATAGCTTATCCACATCTTCGTTGAAGGAGTTATCCACAACCACTTCGTTCTGGCGGATTTGGTCTGGAAGTTCACAAATTGTAGCTTTAATAGCATTTCTCCCTGGTTTATATCCTTTTGTTACTAATAACTTAGGATTGTAACCATGTTCCATAAACATCCCTAATTGGTCATTAACTACATTACAAAGAGAGTATGCGTGGTCATCATTACCACGAAAGTCCGTTTGTATCGCTATTCCTCCAGTTTGATTCATCTATTTAGGCAGTAGTGGTAGTTGAGGTGGATTGCGTTGTACTTGTACTTCTGGTTGTACTCGTTGATGTTGTAGAGGTACTGATGGTAGTAGAGGTGCTGGTTGACATCGTAGTTGTTGTAGAAGTGGTCGTACTGGTAGATGTACCAATCTCGATATGTTCTTCTCCCTGATTGAGATTTAACGAAATAAACACCGCACTTGTCGATGTTGTAGTAGTAATCAAGATAGGGTCATCTTCTCGTCCAATATTCAATGAATCTGGAATAACGAAGTATGTTTGAGCAGTGTTTGGATATAGGTCAGCGATTACTTCTCCAGAATCTCTAAAATGGATAAAAATCCTACCAGATGTAGCTGCTGTAGAGACATATCCACCAGTGCAACGGAGTCTTAATCCAGAAGAGGGGGTTAGAAATGTTGTTTCATTCTGAGCGGCAACAAAAGATTTTGATACTGATGCCACATACGAGTGTTGATTTGCTATCTCTGTTAATGAATCATATGTCATGGTAGTTCTATTATATCACAAGTGAATTATGCTGTTGTTGTAGTACTGGTTGTAGTACTAGTGCTGGTGGTCGTCATCACACTATAGGCATCTAAAAATGTTTCTTTTGTTGTATCAGTATAGGTGACGACAATATTGGTCATTATCCTTCCTGTTGGACCACCCTGACGATAGGTAAAGATGTCTTGGGTAGAGTTTTGAGATTGCTTGATGTAATCATGCGGGTCTATATTAAGTCCTGAGATAGCCCTCAATATCTCGTCTTTACTGTGTTTAGGGATTTGTGCTTCTTCCATTATTCTAACGGACCGAAAGAAGTCTTCTGAATATGTTGCTCACGACTAGATAGTATTGCCATAAATGCTCCTGGTGCAACTTCCACTATCTGTTTTAAGTCCCAACCGTCTTCACAAAGACCATTAAGCATCTGCTCTAACATCGCTGATGGTGTTGAGTCTGGAGAGAAATTGATGACCTTATACATAGGAGAGAGGTTAGTGAAACTGGAGGAGTAACACCTTCCCCTCTCCCGTGGGGGAAGGAACTATCCTTCCCCGCAGGTTCTACTACGCTGTTGTCGAAGTAGATGTCGTTGTCGTAGATGTTGTCGTAGAAGTTGTGGTTGGTTGTGCTGCTGTTAGAGCAACGCAATCCCAGTCGCTTCCGTTATAGGCACATAACGAGGTATCGGAACCATCGCTATCCAGATATATCATTCCTGCCACTGCTGACTGTCTTAGTTCAGCTGTTGTTGGTGGAGTGTTTGATATAAACAGTGGTCCTACGAAATTTGAGCTACTAGAAGTTGCTGCCATGTGAGTTCCTTTCTAGCGGTTAAGCTGCACCTGTCGAGTGTTCTACACCACGAGCATCAGTGAAACCTAGGCTGAATCTCATATAACCGACATACTTTTTAACACCAGTTTCGAGTTCGGTTTCGCTACCGATTTCTGGGTTAACACGCATGTAAAGGTTCATACCTTGACCGCTCTTGTTAAAGGATGAATCGACAATCATGTAAGCTGTATCGGAACCACCTGCTGCGGCACCCATACGTTTAGCTTCAATAACTGACAAGCGTCCGTTGTAGACATTGATGTCGTTATCTGTCGTTCCAACACGACCCGTGGACTTCATCAAAATCATCGCTTCCTTAGCCAATGCAGGCGGTACCCACAATTGCGTCGGATTCATGTCGATTAGTTCACCACGGCCATCTTTGCGTTCTGAGAACGCTACCAACATTGTTTCCAAGTTAGTTTCGTTCAAAACACCTGTGTTGGCGTTGTTCCACACTGTTCCACCATCTTCACGAGTGTGAGAAGCGGAAGCGAGTGCTAGCGTGTCTGCACCAGCGAAGCAAGTCGTGTTTGTGGCGTTGATAAGCATCTTAAACACTTCTTTATCAATTGTGCGGATAGCTGTTTGTGACAACTTTGCAGCTTGTGCTGCTACTTTGTCGTATTGGTCGTCGTCTTTCATTTCACGGGTTAAAGCGTAACCACTCTTCCAGATTGCTGGCACATAGTTCTTTTCAAAACCCTGTAGAGCTTCTGTGTAAGAGGCTGATTTCGCTTCTCCGCTTTGTCGCCAGTCTTCGAGACCGACACCAGTCAAGTGCTTCTCTGAAGCCTTACTGGAGGAAGAAACATTGACCAATTGCGTATACATCTGAGGGGTCTTTTTCAGGTTGTCAAACCAGATTTCGTCAATCAATCGGTCTAACAATTTCCCGAAATTCCCTGTATTTATTGGAATAGGCATTGTTTTTCGTTAAGTTAATAAATCTCCAGTTTAGCCAACGAGTTGGCTCTTGACTTTCTTGAATATACCCTTCGATGTATCACCATCGTTATGTGGGTTTATCTCCAAGAGAATCCACTGTTCTGTCGCATCTGATTCATCAAAGACAGCAGATGTGTTGCTATCAATTTGGTCTGACGCAGACACGTTATTGAAGTACGTTCCAACCTTAGCTGCTGTTAGAGCGGCTGTTGCGTTGGCATCGTTGTAATATTCCATCTCTGGGTCAATTACAACTGTTACTCCGACTTTATCGATTGTGACGTTATCGGAACCAGCCACGAAAGTGTCTGAACCTGTTACGCCCTGGTTTCCTGAACGAACACCAGTGGAAAGTGTTCCAGCTGCGTTTGCGCTCAAAGAAATTTTCTGTCCATTTCCTAAATCACGATAAAAACCAATGACAATACCCATTGAGCGAGCGGATGCTCCTGTTAAGCCAGCGTAGCCAGCTGTTACATCGACATCATCACCAAGAGTGATTGTTGCTGAGTTTTCGATTAGGAAATCTTTTGTTGCTCCTGTGGTGTCTCCACGAAGCGTTCTGTAGGGATAGAATCCCGCCATGTTTTTAGTTAATTACATAAGTTTCAAGAGTTTTGTGCCTTCCGTCGCAGGTATCCTTCTCTGGTTACACCGAATTGGCTAAACCTCTTTATCATTTCCTCTTCCTGTGGGTCGAGGTTAATGTCCGAGGCTCTTCCGTATCCTGTGTCGCCAGCTTCTGCAGCGGAATCACGGTTGGCAGTTGAAGCGTAAGTTTCCATTGATGACCTGTCTGAAATGACCTCTGGTCTTTCCGCACGCAGGGCTACCTGTAAGGCAGTTTTTAATGTGTACGGATTACCGTTAATGTCCTTCATACCGTCGAGGCGTTTGGCGTGTTCTCGGACTGCATCCCACTGCGCTTCAGTTTGGATGTAATCTTTGAAATTTTCACGGAAGCTTTTGATTGTCTGCATAGCGTCATAAGTTTCCTTCGCTCGCAGATTGTCTAATAACTTTCTATCCTCTGGTGGTAATTCGGCTCTGAGTTCCTTGTTATCGGCCTCAGTTGCTTCTCCAGAAAGTGACTTCTGGATTCGCTCCACTAACTCTGGGTCTTTTGCGGCAAGTGTCTGGAGTTCTGTTGAGATTTGGTCGTATTTCACCTTGAAGTCTTTTGCTTCTTCGGCTTCTTTGCGCCATTTCTCTACTTCAGCTGCGCTCCCTTTCAAACGATGGTAGGCATTTTGTAAAGAGCCCGTCTCTGTCGCCCACTTATCGTACTCAGGGTCTTGAGGCGCTTTCGGCTTTTCTACCGTTTCATCTTTTAGATTTGGTAAATTAGCTTCTTTCGTCTCGACCTTGTTATCGGTTTCTACTACTGGTGCCTTGTTATCAGCAATGATTTCTTCTGGCATAAAATTTTGTTATCAATTTAGAGCTAAATTTATTATAGCATATTACTCTTTCTCTTCTTTTTTCCACTTGTCGTGCTTGGCTTGCAAGTAGGCAATAAACATATCAATCCCGTATAACATTCCTTGTTTGTAAATCAGGTCTTTGATTGTTACATCGTCTTGCACGTTCCTATAATCTATCCTTGTAACTTTATCAGCCCAATCTTCACGGATAGCCTTAGCAAGTTTTTTCTGTGCCTCCCAACCTGGGTCGTTTAAGGACATTCGCAAAGCCACCAGTTCTGGTTCTAACAGAAGGTTCTCGATACTTTTTTCAGTGAGTTTTTTATCCTCCAAGTAAGTTCACCTCGATTCTATTGCATCATTGGTGGGGCATCTACTTCTTGCCCCTGTGCCGTTGCTTGAGTTCCCATGCCACCTTGCACACCAGGAGTTCTGGCGGAAGGCATTTCAATTTCACCTTTAGCGGCTTGTTGTTTTTCTTCTCCATCAATGTGGTCGAGGATGGCTTTCTGGGCTTTCTTATCAGACCCTAAGAAGTGCTGGGTGTACTGACCAGTCGGTCTACCTTGCAATATTTCATAAACATAAGCCAAGTGGACAGCGGTGTGTTTGAGACTTGGATTTACAGTTGCGGGTACTTCTTTTCCATTAGCCATGTCGATAGTTTCTTGTTGAGCTTGTTCCACACCAGATTCTTTGGCTTTCAAAGTGCTCTTCACCATAGAAGAAGGCATATCCATGTTCTTGAAGTACTGTCTGAGCAGTTCTGTCAGGTCAACAACTTCCAGTGCTTGTGGATAAGCCAGGACTGTTTGCAAAGCGGTATTCAATCTCTTGACCAAGACAGCTTGGCTCATCGGCTGTGTGGACTGTGGAATTATCTGCACATCAAAACTTCCACGGATTTGGTCTGGGGTAATTTCTTGGAAGACATAATTCGTTTGTCCTTCTTTTTGGAAACGAATATTGCGGTTCTGTTTCTTGTACTTTGGCTTTCCAGATTGCTCGTCTAAAATAATGTTTCCATCATCATCAAGAATCATCTCCACTTTAAGCGGGTCTCGATAGAACTGCTGAATGTTGGCGGTTCTCAGCCAGCCGATTCTGGGGAGACAGTTAATTTCCAACATCTTGTTTAAGAGACCAATACGCCTAAGAGACGCTTCCTGCAATCGGATAACTTCTGTGGCGGTATCATCTCCGCTGGATGACGTAGAACTTTCAGCGAACCTAACATCAAGACCAGAGGCAACACGAGCAGTCTGTTTTATTTCTTCATACAAAGAGAAGTGGGCTTGGGTTAATCCTCGGCGTTCTACTTGTTTCCATTGGTTTACGTCTTCAACAGGGATTACTCCACCTGGTCTGATTTGAATTTCGTCTTCGTCCAATGTAGTCATCCCGCCAACAACAGAGACAACATTGATATCCAGTTTGCCTTCATCAATCATCATGTTGTGGATGGTGTTCATCTCTTCGTTGGAAGGTTCTAACAGTTGCGGGATACCAATACCATAAGCACAGTTAGGGCGGGGGATAGCTACATCCATCGAGTAGGGGAGTTGCTTATGCTCGTAAGGGATTGGTTCATCCATCACGATGATACCGTTCGCCATAATCGTGTGACGGTCTTCTGGTTTATTCCAGTATTCGATGACTTCTACTTGGTTATCTTTTAGTTGGGATAACGGCAAAAACGCACCATCTTGGTTGGTGTCTCCTCCTGCGGGGAGGGATTGGATTTGGGCTTCGGTGATAGATGGTTTTAGGAATCCCCATTCTTTTACTTTCTTGGAAGTACTGTATTTTGAGTATCTTGTTTTGAAATCACGAATGTCGACAATATTACGTTCTGCACAATCTCTGGCGTTGGCAATTTCCGTACATTGGTCATCAACGTAGAAGTTTCTTAGTGGGACATGCTTACCATAGACATCATTAAACTCACGGACATCTTCCGTGATGATTTCTTCCTTTGGTTCGGCGTTACCACGTTTGGTAAACTTTCTGGTTCTGATTACTCGACGGTCTTCACGGTAGATTTCTTTTTCAACTGAAGTACCATAGGTTAGTTTATCCACATCTCGCTTAAATGCTTCTCTATCCCAGTTACCTTTGTCTAAAGTGTAATCGGTGATAGCCATGATGGTATCAACCTTAGATTCATCTTGTGGGGAGTTGGGAAGCAACTTCCACCTTGTTCTGCGGGCGGTAATCTCAGCTAAGATGGCTAAGATGGTGCTCATCGTTAACGGGACGAATACATTGGCTTGCCAATCCTCTGGCGGGTCTGCTGCGGGCTTAGAAAGATACAATCTATCGTAAGTATCCCAGTTTTCATCGAATTGTTTACGATAAGACTTCATCTCTTGGAGACGGGTGTCAATAAATCTGGCTAGTTCCTGATTTTTCTTCGTTTGCTTAGGAAGTTCCTCTTTTTTATCGGGATTTAATGGTTCCATTGATTAAATTGTACCATAATTGAAAAACCACCTGTTTTTTGGTGGCTTTTCTGCGATTATTTCTTCTTTTTTTTGGATTTTATCTTAGTTCCGTACTTTTTTGCCCATTTTTTAGCAACTTCTGGTACATTGGCAAACATATACTTCATTTGCTTCTTAGATTTGAATGGTGACAATTAAATCACCTCTTCTTTCTTTGGTGGGTTACAGTTTCGGCAGAAACATTCAGCTTTCCCCAATAAAACATGGGCGTGATGGTCACAAAGATGCACTCTTCCTTCTGGAGGAGCTTCTGTGATAGCAAAACTGGCTGGTTTCTTCATACGGTACTCGTACTCTTTCGTGTATTTGCTACGACAGTTGGGGATAAGTTCATTCTTCTCTGGGTCTTTATTGTCCACACCTACAATGTAGTAAGCATTTGCTCCTTGCCTTACTTGGTATCCCTCTGGACACTGCTTGAGACGCATATCTTGTCTGCCATCTGGGGTGTTGTAGATTTCCTTACCCAGTTGCCAGGCTTCGGCTGCGGTAATCTTTACGGCTTCACATAACTTACCAGGGCCAGAGAGCGGGTCTCGGACTTTGATTTCGGCTTTAACTTTACTGTCCAGTTTTTCTTCCGCTACTCGTCTGGCTTCACGTTCTATCTCCAGTTGCTTGAGTAATTCTTCGGCGGTTACTTCTACTTTGGGAGTAACCAAGATTGGTTCTTCTATCTTTTTCTTTGGGGGCATAGTTTGTCGTTAGTAATTATAGTTTGATTATAGCACACCCTAGTATTTTGTATACCTGCTCCTGCCCATCTGTCTGGGATTCCACGGTAGTTTATGCTTATCCTCTCTGTCATCTTTCTCTTCCCTAGTTTCCTCTTTGTGCTTCATGCCCTTCTGATGTTTATAACCACCCTGGATGTCAGCAATTGAACTGAGGACGTCCAAAAGGTCATCGTATTTACATCTCGGAAAGGTTCTCAGTTGTTCCCTGAGCTCTATCATCCCCTCCTGCAGATACAACCTCTTACTCCTGATAATCGGGTTCAAGATACCCCGCATACGAATCTCCTTCGTGACTCTGGTGCTTCTTGATAACTCAACCAATGGAATATACACCTCTCTCGTTCTCATCTCGTCCCTAAATGCGTACATCAGCGACTTCTGATACGCCACAGTTTCCACACCAATCTTTCTGGTGTGTGGCCAGCGGTTATACATCTTAAATGTGCGGTCTATGAGCTCGGCTGGTTTACCTTTGAAGTTATCGTAGTCCAGCACATACCACTCATTCTTCTCTGTTACACCGACACACATGATAGCTGTAAAGTCCGCTTGCTGGCTCTCGGAGATAGCAGGGTCAATCGTGATATAGGTATTAAGGATTTCCTTCTTCAGTGTGGCTGGGTCGTACCACTGAATATCCGTCTCTCTGAAGTCGGCATCTTCACTGGAGATAATACGATTCATGTACTGGTTATTGAAGAACTCTATTCCGCCATCACCAGTGCTACCTGAATAAATCTCCCAGAGGTTTTGCACGTTAAACTTCTCTGGAAACAGAATCATCTCTTTCGTAATCATTTGCTGTTTCTCCTCTATCGGCCTATCCATTCTTAGGATGTCATAACCTTCGTCTGATAACGCTTGCCGTACCACAATATCAAAGAACTGCTTCTGTCCATCAATAATATGCTGGTAGATGTCCGCAAAATGCCACCTCGTCCCGATAATGATTAGTTTTCCACCAGGGTCTAGGATGTTATTACTGATTTCACGATACCAGTTCAAGGTCTTCCTTCTACCTTCCTCTGTGAGGTTTGTGTGAGACGTCGGGTCATCTAAAATCGCCACGTCACAATTATGGGAAACGGCTTGAGGAATTGAATATGTGTGGTCTTTGTGAACAGTTATAGAAATTACTTCTTGGTCTCCCATTTTTTCAACCGAGATTACCTGTGAAACACCACTGTCCTTGCTAAAGAATTTTCCTTTTACCTTTTTTGTTGTAATAAATTCATCACTGAATAGTGATAATACTTTTTCCTTAAAATATATCCGATAACATTTGAATATCTTTCCATTCAAACGGTTATCCACTTTCCCAACACTACAGTTGAATCCTAACTCGTGAATAAGCTGAGTTGCGCCCAAAGCTATTTCCTCTGATACGGAAGTAATGTTTCCCTCCCACTGTCCACGAGGATTTTTGTGAGAAGAACCATCTCCGTACCATAAACCTTTTAGGAACATAATTCTCGATTCTCTACTGGCGGAAAATAAGTCTGCAGGAATTGCCTTTCTAAACGGACCTCGATACATTTTTCTAAACAAATTAACAAACATATCTGGTGGCTGAATAATAGAAAGAACCAACGAATTACCGTTCTTTGTCTTTGGATAGTAAATTGTATGTCTTTCAGAACCGTACCTTTTGAAGATAGATGCTATTTTCTCCGCATATTCCAGTTCGTTTTTGTGCATGGCAAAGGTTATTCTCCTGCCACCATTGATGTGGATTGAGCCCTCCGCTACCCACCAACCAACTGCCCACCAAAAGTCTGGGTCATCTGGAATTATTCCTGGGTATCCTCTTTCATGCTTTGGTCTAACAATTTTATCTCCCTTTGTCAGTTTGTTTGCTTCTTTGAATTTCCCATCCTCCATCAAGAACAAATGGTCCCAAGAAACCTCCATTGGAAAAGCAGGAAAGGAAGCAACGCCAACCTTTATCGTATCCACAGTTCTCCTCGATAATGCTTGAATGCGGATATATCGTCCTTTGTGTGTAAGAACAGAATCTTCAAGAGTTAACTCTTTCACCTGCTTCAATCCATCGAGCGTATTTATCCAGGTTGTTGGGACAAAACAATGGCTTCCCGTCCTCGTCTGGTCAGTACCAGTAGTGAAGACAGTAGGCTCTTTGATGGCGGTTGTTGTTCTTAACCCACTGGTGATTTCATCATCAGTCCATCTGGATTCTTTTCTCACATGGTTCCCAAAGAAGTACCTTAGACGTTCATTCTTCTCAAACGTGTCTCTAATCTGCTTTAGAAAGTCTTTCGCTTTTGCGTTGGTTTCTGAGCCTATCAGGATACGGACGTTAGGGTTCTTACAGATTTGCTGGACACTGTAGCCGACTGTGATTGTTGAACTCTTAAGATGACCACGAGGGATGAGAATCAGCTTCTTGTTCAGCTTCCACTCATCTACCAGATGACAAAGTTCTCTTTGGCACTCACCCATCATATCCTGTGGGTTATCCTTCTGCAGAATCTGCTTCTGAAACAACCAGAGATTACTCAGGAGGAGGTTCTTGTAAGTTTCCTTGTCTAACTTAGCACCACCGAAGTCTACGCTTTCACCCATTCGATTAGCTCTACAAACATATCTGCTAGTTCTTGGTCTGTGCTCTCCCTAAGCTTGGGGATATTCAGCCAGATACCATAGGGCATAGGGGATTTACCCTTCGTACAGAGGAAATGCTCATCATACGGGGCTGTGTTACGCATGAGAGACCGCTTGGATGTGAGCTTAAAATCTTTCACTAAAGTAGATTATTGCTACTAAACACACACATCCAAGAAATATAAGTATAAACCAAGCGAGAATAATTCCGAGAGCTATAGTTAACATACAGTGAGCCTACTCCTATTGTTTGACAATGTCAAATACAGTTCGATGGTCAGACAATGTGAAAATTGGTCAGGTTAGAGTGGAGACGATTAAAGTCTATTCCAAGCACAATCGGGGGTGCTTCGGTGATTAAAGTCATCTATTACACTATATTTATTCTATATTGTCAATGATTTACACCAGTTTATACATTAACTAGCTAATATTTGGCTAACTATAGCCATTATAGACTTCTCATTATATGTATTATATGAAGTGTAGTGATGTTGTGTGTCATGCTATTCTTTGTGGCATGCGTGATAGCCATTGACTGTACATACACTGTATTGTCAGACATCAATCATGCTCGTAGTACATCATTAACTCATACCATTGTTAGTGGTAGGCGGGCTCAAGAGAGCACGCTGGAGGGGTTATAGGGGAACCAATTAAGCTAGAAGCTTTCTAAGCTCTTCTTTTTCGCTTTCTGTTACTGTTAGTGCTGAGAATTGCGTATTGTTTGTTTGCTCTATCTTAGCTGTTGCACCGTGTCCAGCTCTATCTAATAAGTCTTTAGCGCAAGTGTATCTTACGTTGGCTGGAGCTTGTGGGTCATCTCTTAATTGCTCTATTACTAGTAGAGATTGGTATGCTTCATTCTTTAGGAGTTGCTGGATATCGTGCTGTACTTCGTTGGCTATAGCCCTTAATTCAGGGCGTTGTATTAGTTCGCTGGCGTTGTGTTCTGCTGTTGAGTCTTTTTGTACATCTCCAAACGCTTCTTTATAGGCTTGTTTCTGGGTTAATCCTTGACCAATAAGAACTGCAAGCTTTGCATGCTTAGGTTTTATCTTTGTGACCATATTGAATAGTGTAGCACCATTATTGGTATTTTAGCTTCAGAATACTGGTGTGACTTGTAGACTATTGACAAGATTATTGACTAGGTATATACTTAAGATAGTAAATAAGAAGTTATACACAGCACATTTACAACTAGCGGAAAGCGTATCAACTAGCAAAGCGCAATAGTGGTTGGAGCTCTTAGGAGCTTATCGGGTCGCTAGTCGGTTGATACTCTGTCCGTTGATTGTTAATAGAAAACAATGATAAAAACATATCAAGTAAAGGCATATTACAAACATGGAACAGATGAACATCAATATATCTACCATGCCCATAATACAGAACATGCCATAGTGCAAGCTAGAGAGCACCTAAAACAGCTTCCAGAGGGTTGGGAGTACGGATACATGGTTAAGGGTTTAGATTTCCCAAATTACTAATATGGGTGAGATTCTAACAATAGTGGTGTTTCTAATATTCGTAGGACTGCTTACATCTTCCAAGGTGTGAGCAGTAGGGGGGTATGTAGTAATAGATTTCAAAAATAGCGAACAGGCAATAAAGCCAAATATTGAGTTCTAATAACAAAGAAAGGAGAACAGACACATGAGAGCAGATGAAGCATATAAATTGATGGTGGGGCATTTTCTGATGTTTGGGCACTATCCTACATCCACAAGGCTTGGTGAGATGTTGGGTGTAACCAGACAGAGAGCTCATGCCATTATTCAAGACTTGGTGAGACTTGGGAAGGTTAAGTATTCCAGTGATGGTGCTGGTGAGATGCAGTATGACTATAGACCACTTCTGTTAAACCATCAGAAGGAGATAATGTTTGCTTGGTCAAAAGACAAGTATGGTCCAGATATGATTAAGAGATATAACAAGTAGTCGAGTCGTCGGTTGGCTAGGCAGAGCGAAGCCCTAGCGAAGCGGCGCCGACGCCAACAGTCGTCGTCGCTTTTCTTTGCTACTTTCTTTTAAGAAATACAACCTTCCCGTATATATATAGGCGACAGGTTAGCTTTTGTAAAGCTTTTTTGGCTTGTGTTAGCCAATAATGGCTCATCTATTGACAAACCTTGTCTGGTACAGCTTAATCACGAAAACAGGTTGGTTAATACAATTGAATTCTTACTTTGTCAATAGCTTAAAGCCCGAACACTGGTTAGCGGTCGGGCTACTCTTTTAAGAATATATCCATAGTACAACACTAACTGGAACATTGTCAATGGGTGTGGATAAACCTGTGCACAAGTGGTACTTGATGTTAATAAAATAATGGTGTAACATTTAACTATTGCAAAGTGGATATTTTCGTGCTAACTTAACGGCATAGAAAGTAAGTAACCACTACCACTTTGCAGAAGAGTGGTTACTTCTCTATGTCAGAAAGACAAAAACATGTACATCGAACATGAAGGGAAAACACCATGCCCAGTATGTGGGCAGACAAAAAGAAAACTAATCTTACGCATAATCCCAACTGGTAAAACAGAATACCATTGGCCAACATATATCCCGCAGATAACAGAGCGGTGTCTTTACTGTTGGCGATACATCAAATTTACTGCTCAGACACCAGAAGTTATTGAGCAACTAAACAACGCACTCAAAGAAGATGAACCCAGTCTATGACGTTGCGCTAAAGTTAATCCAACAGGGGTACTCGGTATTTCCTGTTAGTAATGTAGACAAACGACCGTTTATTGCTTTCTCATGGAAACAGTACCAGACAACGCCACCAACATTCGATGAAGTGGCAAGGTGGGAGAAAGATTATCCAGACGCTATGTTGGCACAAGTGTGTGGCTTCAAGGGATTTGTCTTTTTGGATATTGACATAAAAGACGTTGACAAAGAATCACCAGAGGGAGTGATACGCCAAGAAATAATAGACGCACTGGTTTCTCAATTTGCAGACGCTCCAATGGTTAAAACTCCATCTGGTGGATTGCATATTCATTTTGTGGAAGAACAACCAACACCGAAGATAATTAACTTGCTAGACCAGTTTGGTAATCCTTGTGGAGAGATACGCCCCGACACTGGACATTACACAGTTATTCCACCATCAGTAACAAAAGAGGGTTATAAGTACGAATACATCAACAATGTAGATAAACCAAAACAAGTTGGTAATCTAGCAGAGTACTTGAAATCAGTGTTAGATAACCTTGGTGTTACTTACGCTGGTGTTACAACCGACACTGGTTACAAAGAACCAATCAACAGCAACATCAAAGACCCAATTAAGTTTGGACAACGTGATGACACTTTGTTTCGGATAGCCTGCTCATTACGCAATACTGGTATGGACGAACAGGGAATTTATGAAGGACTACAACGTCATAATGGAAGATGTGTTTCCGAAGATGGTGTAACTCCAAAACCATTGGAGGATTTTGTGTTGCGTGGAAAAGCTCGTGACGCTGCTAGAAAGTATCCTATTGGCGATAATGGTGTAGTAAAACCACTACAACAACCCATTGCGCCACCAAAAAAAGAACCAATCTTAAAAGTGGACACAATGGACTTGCTGGAGATGGTCAAGAACGAACCGCCAATGGAATATTTAGAACACTTAGGCAGACGTGATGTGTGGGTTAATGGTTGGTCACACTTGCTTGTAGCTCCACCTAAAACAGGTAAGACAACGTTGTTAGATAGTTTAGTCCGTGATTGTGTAGCCTGTGGAAAAACCGTGAACATCATTTCAGAAGAAGGGCGAAACGTGTGGGCTCAGAGATTATCAGATAGACCATATCCTGCTCGTGGTGTCAGCATTTCTTTTGCGATGGGACATAGCCACGACGAGATATTACTTAACGCTCAACAATCAACGGAGAATATTATCATCATCGACACTGTTCGTATCTTAGGTTTCGCAGATGAGAACTCTGCAAGTGAAGTACAAACAATTATCACGCCGTTTGTTACCGCTTGTCGTGAAAAGAACCAAACATTTATCATGTCACAACACGGCGTAAAAGGTGAACGTTCTGTGGGTATGAAAGGTGCAGGCTCTCTCGCTATATCTGGTATCGTGGATGTGATTATTGAAATATCCCGTGAAGACAAAAATAATGTCAGTGCCACGAAAAGAAAAGTAGATGTTTTGACTCGTGTTAATGGTGATAGCCACACGTTTATTTATGAAATGCGACAAAGTGAACTCGTTTATGTTGGTGATACCAGAGAAGTAGAAATAGAAAATGTGATGGACAGAATACTAGATGTCATGCCAGTGGACTTTGTTAAGACATCAGAAGTTAAAGCTGGATTAACAGACCCAATCCCAGGTAGAACAAACTTTGATTCCGCTTTGTGGAGATTAGCCAACAAGGGGTTAATACTTAGAGAGCCGCCAATCGAAGAAGGTGCAATTTCTGGAGCAAGATACAAATGGAAACTTGCACCAGTGCAACAACAAATAGGAGAAACGCAAATGGAAATAGCGCAAGATTTATTCGGGGTGTCAGCCCCTTGACTCCCCGTCAAAGATATGCTAACTTATACACATAACTTATAACTTATCAACATGACAGACGAACCAGAACAAACATTGCCATCCGTTCAAGAAGACGGGTCAATGACAATATTGCAAGAAGACAATAAGCCAGTAATGGAGAACAAAGAAATCACTTTGTTTCAAGGTATCGCAGCGGTAGCTTTTGATAAAGAAGTACAAGATAAGTTACTTGCTCCAATAGACGAGAATGAAGTAGAAATCCGCCCTGAAGGTTTAATCTATTATCCTGAGATTCTATATCGCAAGAGATTAAACGAAGCGCTGGGAGCAGGAGCGTGGGCTTTAATGCCCCGTGGAGATAAGCTTGTCATCAATGGCAATACAATGATGCGTCCATTTGCTATGTATATTCATGGAAGATTTATTGCTGAAACAATCGGCGAAGGAGACTACATCCCAAGTAACCAAACAATGACTTATGCTTCGGTAGCGGAAGGAGTTAAATCAAATGCTCTAATGCGTTGTTGCAAAGATATTGGTATTGCCTCTGAACTATGGCAACCAAACTACATCAACAAATGGAAGAAAGACCACGCTGTTAAAGTATGGGTTAAAAAGAAGGATGGGAAAAGGGCTGTTCAATGGAGAAGAACTGATAGAGATGCTTTTTGGAACGAAACTTGTAATGTGCCAGATAATCAACCAACTCAAACAGATAGTGGTTATGACCAAGCAGAAGGTGCAGCGTTACTCGGTGCATTACCAAAACCAGTGAAGGCAACAGAAACTGTAACTAATACGTCATCTGCACTTCCAGAAAAGTTATGTGCTGTATGTGCTAAACCAATGTCACAAATTCCTGCTGGTGTCAGCAAAACTTCTGGTAAACCGTACCCAGCCTTTTTCGCTTGCAAAGATAAAACTCATAAACAACCAAGATGAAAATACAACTTTCAAAAGAAGAGTTTTATGAATTTGTTTCAGCCGAGCTGATATTAAAAGGTCTTAGTATCAAAGGTAAAATTGAACCAATGAAACATCACAGTGATGGTGAGTATCCTCCCTGTGAAGAACCAGATTATTACTTAATAGAAGTAGAATGACCAACGAAATCGCAGAACAAATTTGTGAACATTGTGGTACTGATTTAAGGATTACTAACCCAGACAGTGGTTGTGAACATCTTTATTATCCAGAGAATTGTAAGGTTTGCTCAGGAAGAGAAAGAAAACGCAATCATCCAAACGAGCTCACTATCAAGCTCCCAGACTTATTAAAGTTAGCAGAGGACGGAAAGAAAATTGTATTCTCTGGTGATGCAGAATCTGCCCTTGTTGCCTTTCTAGAACACGAAGCTAAAGTAGCTGAAGTTAAAGAGCAACTGAAAGAATGGATTAAACAGTCTGCTCTATCGTACTCAAAATCCTTCTCCAGTGTGTCTAGCGATAAGGTGTCTGTTATGTATCGTGCCTATGGTGCAGCGTTCGGCTTAGAGCAAGAAATAGACCCAGAAGCAGAAGCAGAACTGATAGACGCAGGAATACTAAAAGAAGAAGTAAAACACAGCTGGAAGATAGATTCTAAAGCACTAGAAGCGTATGTGAAGGAACATAATGCTGTGCCAGCTGGGATAGCAACACTTCCTCGTACAAAGCAGATTAGTTTGTCGTTAAAGAAAGATAAGAAAGATGAATAGGCCACTAATTGCTCTTTGGACGTTATTTGGTAGTTGGTTTATTGGTGGGTTTATTGGTTACCTAACAGGTGTTCATGGTGCAATATTGTTGGGTGGAATTGTTGGCATGTTTGTGTGGTTTATGGTTTTTGCAACTTTAGCTTGTTTAGATAACTGATATGACTCCCTTCCGCATTAGTTTCACCATTGCTAGTAACTGGGCAAAAGGTAACTACAAACAAGCTGTAGCGTCATATTTGAAGCTACAAACGTATACCAGTGAAGCTATGGAGAATGGCAAGAAGCAACATGAACTAATTAAAATCTATGTAGAGAAGCACGGGAAACTGCCAGAGTTCTTTGACAATACCCCACTGATAAAACCAGTATGTGAGAAGAAACAAGAAGTAATGATAAACGATTGGGTACAGTTGGTGTTTATTCCAGACTGTTGGAATGTTAAAACGATACTTGAATATAAATTTACTAAAGACACTGATGGTATCTCGAAGTATGTAAACAGTAATCAGGTAGAACTGTACGCTCTTGGTATGTCTAAAATGGGGATAGAGATAACACGTGGAGAATACTTAGCAGCTGACCTTATTAGAAAGGAATCGTCCAGAGCTATTATATGGATTTCTGAAACCACGCTTAAAAACACGGAGGAGTGGCTATTGGAACAAGCCGCCTCATTCAAACATTACTTGTTAGAGAACAACTTACTCAAATGAAAATTTCTTACGGCTACTGTCGCTGTGGGTGTGGTGAGAAGACTAAGATAGCCACAAGAACGGACAATGGTAAAGGTCATAAAAAGGGAGAACCAATTTTGTATGTTTCCGCTGGTCACTCCACACGATTATCTCCCCTAGAATACAAAATTAACAAAAAGACAGGTTGCTGGGAGTGGCAGAGAGGTCTTTATAAAACAGGATATGGCGAAATTCGCATAAAAGGTAAAACAAAAAGAGCTCATAGGATTTATTATATAAAATACAAAGGTGAAATACCTGACGGTCTTTTTGTCTGCCACTCTTGTGATAATCGTAAATGTGTTAATCCAAAGCATCTATGGCTTGGGACGAATAAGGATAACGTCAAAGATGCAATTAACAAGGGAAGATTTAATCCTTGGTTAAAAAGAAAAAATTTAATTAAAAAAATATCATGATTTTTGACTTGGTCAGGAAAGAATCACTCAGGTCTATCGTGTGGATTTCACCGATAACTCTCGCTAAGACAGAAGATTGGTTATTAGAACAGGCATTTTCGTTCAAACAATATCTTTTAGAAAATAATTTATTAAAAGTATGACACTTGGAATCCGTATCAAGACGTTAAGGCTGAAGAAGAAGATGTCGATGAATGAACTGGCTAAGAAGTCTGGTCTTAATGTTTCGTACATCAGTCTGCTTGAGTCTGGAAAGAGAACCAATCCTACTGTTGAAACTCTGGTTACTCTTGCTAGGATACTTGGTACAACAGCTTGGTATCTGATTAAGAGATAACATGTGCTATTGACAGCTAGTCAAAAGAGGAGTAAGTTGAACTAAGTGGGAGCTATTAAGTAGGTAAGCCAAAACAGGAAAGAGATTTTAATCTCAAGTATGGCTAGGCAACTACCACGGTATGGCACTAAATCCACTACTAATACAATTATATGAATCAAATGGAACAAAACAATAGAATATTTCTCGAAGCGTTTAACAATGTAGACGATAAGTTAAACGACTTCACTAAAGCATGGAACGAACTGTTTGATGCAATGAAAGATACTTATGAACCGAAAGAAGACAGCAAAGATGTGGAGGTATAGTTTTAATGACCTACCGCAAGCCCTCAAAAATCAATCTCTCAGAGCAAGAGATGGCCGAATACAATATCGACCTGAGAGAACAGAGTAAGTTCAACAATCACACAGGTGTAACAAGACACGATTGTCCAGTTTGTATTGCAGCAGGACGTGGAAAACCAGAACTGGCAACACCAAAGTTTATTCCGAGATGTGAAATCCGCAATCCAAAGAGCTTTCTCGAAAAGTGGGCGCAAGAACCAATAGGCACAAAGGGAATAGATTATTTGTTTGTTCCTCTAATCTGGGTGATAGAAATACTAATTATTCAAGTACTAATCAAATGACTACCACTCAAGAAATTTTAGAGCAGTTCGATGACAAGTTTGGTGATGACCACCCAATGGGAGAAACATTCCACGACCACGATGATTTTATAATGGTTAAAGTCTTCATCGCCCAATCCCTCATCGACTTTGCGAAAGGGTGTGTGCCAACTGTACAGGAAGACAAAGAATTAAACGGGTGGTTTATCGGGTACGAACAATGTCGCACCGAAACCCTCTCCAACATCGAAAGGAACGGGAAGGTATGAAAATATTTTTATTTATTATTCTAGTATTCGGAATGTGGAAAATTGCGGATATTGCGTACTGGTTAGGATATAATAGCCACTATTTTTCAGATTATATTCGTGACTATAAAGAATTTAATAAAATAAGAAGACTAAACAAATGAACATCTTTCTCGCTCTCGGTACAGCAATATTGGTTTACTAAATAATTTAATTTTAATAAAAGAAAGGAAAATAGTATGAGCAAAACAGAAATAACAGAGTTAGAAGTAAACGGCGTAACTTACGTCAAAAAAGGTACAGAGAAACAAGACGCACAAAAGTTAGATGGTCTTGAATATAAAATTATTCGTGGTGACAGGTCTGGTGTATTCGCTGGATATGTTCAGTCACAAAAAGACAGAGAAGTAATTTTGCTAAACTCTCGAAGAATCTGGTATTGGGATGGTGCCGCTTCTTTGTCAGAGTTGGCAATAGAAGGAACATCCAATCCATCTAATTGCAAGTTCCCTTGCGAAGTAAAAAAGGTACAAATTCTTGACGCAATCGAAGTAATTGATTGCACTGAAAAAGCACGATTAAGCATTCAAGCTGTATCGGTATGGTCGCAGAACTAGGACGAGGGTATGGGTCTGGGTATGGGTCTGGGTATGGGTATGGGTATGGGGATGGGTATGGGTCTGGGTATGGGTCTGGGTCTGGGGATGGGTATGGGGATGGGTATGGGTCTGGGTCTGGGGATGGGTCTGGGTATGGGGATGGGTATGGGTCTGGGTCTGGGGATGGGTATGGGTCTGGGGATGGGTATGGGTCTGGGTCTGGGGATGGGTTCAACATTTTAGAAACATAACCGCTTACTTTTTAATCGTGATAGGAATATGACCACAGAACAGAAAATAATAGAGTTTAATAAAAAGTTTGTTTGGAATGATGTGCTAAAAGTTTATATAAAAAGAAGTAATGGTTACCAAGCGACATTCCAAGAAATAAATGACTCATGGCGAGAACTTTTAATCAGTAAGAAACAAAAGAAATGAACACACTAGAACAAATAGTTAATGCGTTAAAAGAATTGAAGGAGGAGAATACGAGAACAATCGTTGATTTAGATTGTCCGTGTAATCCTAACAAAGAAACAGAAATGCCATTAAAGGCAAGCCAACTCTTAGAGAAGTTGGAGAATCAGCCACTCCCAGACGCTACTAAATTAGCGATGGAAATGTGCGGCGTGGCTACTCCCAAACAGGATGAGAAGTGCTACTGTAATTCAAAAGAACCTATGGGGATAACACACTCTAATTATTGCCAAAGTATGAATTACAGTAAGCATGACAAACCTGTAGTAACTACTGAAGCAATTATTGCTGGTTTTGCCCACGATTACCGTAGAACTGTGATGAGTGAAGAAGAATTAAGTGATATGCTTACTATTTTCTTAAAACAAATTAGAATCAATGAAAAAAATTTCTAAAGAAAAGATACTCCAGATAGTAGAGTTCTATCTCAAAGACGCAGAGATAACTCTTGAGAGGTCATGGATAAGACCAGAAGAAGACAGAGAAGCATACGGAGCTAAAAACGTTTGTGAACGTATAATAGATGATATTAATAAATTAACAGACTAAAATGATAAAAGAATTTTGTGATAAATGTGGTGAAGAGAGGGGTGCAGTAGTCAATTTCCATGAGGTTGGGATTGGGATATTAAATGCACAGAAAAAATACTGGGTTGTTTGCCAAAACTGTGCTGACAAAATAGAGAAATTATTTTCAAAAGACTATCCTACTTGCGAAGTACACATTGATACAAAGTTAATAGACAATTGTTTATATTGTGGTGCTCCCCAATGTTGCCCTAAATGTTGTGCATTAGAAGACGATATTATTACGGGCGAAGTTCCATATGTCTTTCAAGAAGAAATTAATAAACTCAAATCAGAAAACTCGCTACTGCGGAAGAAGGTGGAAGTGGCAACACAATGGATAGGTGAATTAGCTGACCATTCAACTATTAAATTCATCAGAGAAAGTTCTCAAGAAACTCTCGCCCAAATTAAGGAGATTGTATGAGTAAATTATTATGTTGGTTTGGGTTTCACAAAGATGAATACATGAGAGAGGTAATATTTAAGTCAGAATACCAAGAGACTAGCAATGGTTGGGATAAATGCAAGAGATGTGGAAGAACAACTGAGAAAACTGGATTTACTCATATTGGGCCAATAAAAGTTATACTAAAGAAATGACCGAAGAACTCCAAGAAGACCGAGAGAACCAACTTTGCCAAAGGTGTAAACGAGAAGCAATCTTGGTTAAAATGTGGGAAGGTTATCTTTGCGCTGATTGTTTAAGTGATTTGGATTTATGAAAGTTGAACAGAAAGAATACGAGAATTACCTAAACGGACTGACAGAAATAATGCAGAGGATAGAAGTAGCAAACAAAGAAGGAAATACTAAGAAAGTTGCAGAGTGGTTTCAGTATTTACAAGGATATGTAAAGGCGTGGGAAGTATTGAAAAACCCACCGATTCGGAGTAAGAAGTAAGTAGTGTTCATTAGTGCGTTGGAAGTTGGAGTGGCGAAATAGAAACGCAAACGTATAGGTGGTAAACCTAAAAGACGTCCGTTCGGGGATTCCCACCCCATGCGAGGTGACTAAATTATAGAAAATTATCAGTTTCTGCGTTTACGTGGAAATCCAGCATGCTGGTTAATTCAAATCCTCGCCTCCAACACCCAGCGCATTTATTCGGCCAAGTAACGAGCGAGTGGGAAACATTATAGGTGTTCTAGATTCACCATAATGCCAACCGAGTGTATACAGCGTTGCTTGGCGGAAAGTTTACACAATATTCTGCCCGAAGTCCTTCCCATGAAGCAAACTTTGCGCTCGTTGTGTAAGCTAGCGAAAGCACGTCAAGCACGGTCACTTTTTACGAGTGGCCTTGTTTGTATCATAATTAGATTATGTTCGGAATGTTCATCGTTGGGTTCGCTTGTGGAATGGTTGTTGGTGTTGTAATTGCCAGACAATGAAAACAAATTCAAGCCAACGTACAAAACACTTCCTTGAAGAAAAAGGTTACATCCTGTGGAAAACAGAACACTGGAATCCATTTGCACACAAGAGAGTGGACATGTGGAATTGTTGTGATTTTGTCGGATTGAAGGACGGTGAAACCTTCTGCTTTCAAGCCACTGGTGCAGATGTGAAAGAACATGTCAAGAAGATACAAGAGTCTCCGTACTTTGCGGAACTACAAAAGAGTAAGTGGCTTATCTATCTTCTCTCTTGGCGGAAGTTGAAGAAAGTCAAAGGAAAGAAAGCGACCTACTGGGATTGTAAAATCCAGAACGTGTTTGAGGATTCCGTAATCGAGTCTACTCTTTAGGTAGAATAAAACCTTGCACAATAGGGTCATTTATATCTACCCAACGTGATTTGACAGGAAAGTTTCTTTCGGAAGTTAATACTCTGTTATCCACAACCTTCTCCACAACAAAAACATGACCGACAGCACCTTCTTTTGTCTGTCCAATAGCACCGACTACTGGTTTGTCTTTTGTTGTTTCGTAACCCGCTTTTTCCGCATAAGCCAGAGTAAGTCTAGCTACTGGGGCATTAGTGACTATTCCAGTTACTGATTTTGCGTAGAGGGCACAGTTTTGCCCATAAACTCTTGATTTGCGGCGAATTGGTTCTGGAATGGTACTTAGTGTCGTTACAGGACTATCTGGGCTGATAAAAGCGTTTGCAAATACATTCCCATTCTGGCTGGAGACATCTAGGACAGAGTTTTTCTGGAGCTGTGGGGTAGTTGAATTTAAGGAATTGGCATAAACGTCCCGTACCATAGGGGGTTGCAGGAGCAATAAAGATAGGAGGAGGAATATTGGCTTTGACTTGCATAACATTTTATTTCGCTGAAGGGTAATTCGGGACTCACTGAACAGATAACCTGAAGAATATGGTCGTTTTAGACCACTACCATATTGTACTACAGGTGTTCCATGACGCTGCAAATACAAACAAACCGCCTAGTGGCGGCTTATTTGCTGTAACTATTCGTCAATCAGGAAGGTTATTGCTTCTTTAATTTACTCTATTCCTCAAATCTTTCAACAGTCGGCTTAACCGTCAATTCATATAATCCTGTGGATGACAAGCCAATAATTAGACCAGTAAGGATACTGGCTACTTCTTGTTTGACGATAAAAGCTAAACCGACACCGACTGCTAATGCCAGTAACCTTACCGCATACTTCGGCATTGGTATTTGCTTTATGATTTGCACGATACCTGTGCAAATGGCGATTAATACTGCTGTTTCCATAATTTTAGTTTAATGAATAATAAGTTCTCCAAACACTTCTTATATCATAAGTCCAACCTTCAGAATCTATCCAGTACGGAGAATTAAAACATTTTTGTATCATATATTTAACTAATAATTAGTATCTCTAGTATAATACAGAGATGGTAAAAACACTCGACCTAGAATCCCCCGAAGATAGAATAGTCATAGACTGGGCTATTAGAAATGGTATTCATTACACAAAAATGCTCAAGATTGCTTGGCCGTTTAGATTGTTTATGCGATTGTTGCGGTTTCTTAAATTGTGGAGAAGTGACTGGAAACCTATCGTCTAATGTATTCCTTAAAGAACTCCCACACTCCGTAAATAGAGGAGAGGAGTAAAGCAATAATAATCGGGATATATATCTTGCTAGCCGTGCTAGTGAGGCTTTCTATTCTTTTTCTGAGGGATTCGTCTGAACGTTCTGACTCTTGAAGTTTGGCTATGTTCTCTTGGTTTACCCTGGCAGTGTCTGCCAATAAGTCTAATCTGCAATTTAAGGCCTTTATGTCTGCACTCATTTGAACCATATTCAAATCAATTCTATTGATTGAGCTGTTTATCTCTCCATGCCCCTGCTCGTACTTTTCTACGAGTCTAAGTAGCATTTTTTTTGATTCGCTGTCAGACATTATTTATTCCACTTTTTTTTCTCAGAGTCCCACCATTTATCTCCCTTACCAACATTTTGTTTTTCCAGTTCGTTTCTATGATCAGCGGTGTATTGAATCTTGCTAGCCAATTCTGTAACTTTGATATTCTTTTTATTTAGACGATTTACAAACACACTTATTTCACCAGTAAAAGCATCTCTACCCCAAGAATCCTTAAAAAGTCTGGCAATAGTTTGTTCTATCGTTTCTGCTTCTGTACTTATCCAATAGTATTGCTCCGGATCAACACGTTTACCGTTAACGAAAGCCTGTATGTGCAAATGTGGACCATAACACCATAGCCCAGTCGAACCTGTTATTCCGATAACATATCCTGCTTTAACAACCCCAAGTTTAATTCTCTTTGAAAGATGAGCAAACTCAATATAATCACCATTTGGCCTCGTGAGACGCAACCAAATTCCACCTGTACCATAATCTGACCAGTAGGGTTTTGTAACAACTCCATCAAACGGAGCCATAAGATTAACGTAGATAGCTTCGTAATCCGCTCCGATTCCTTCTCCATGTGCAATATGCCAATGGATATCGTGGACGAGCTTGCGGTTAGTTAATGGGAACATATAAAACTTATTATACACGCTATGTCAATAAACGAAAAACACGGCATATTGAACCGTGTCTTTCTATAAGTTTAGAAGGGGGAACCTTCAAAACTGGAACAATTAGTCATTTCGACTAAATCTTGTTATGTACCCAGCAACGCCTCAAAAGAGACGGTTACTTCAAGCTGGTAGAAAGATCATTCCTAATGATGAAGTTGTCAGGTCGGTAGTTAAATTATAGGCTCTAAACCTACCGATATGCAACATGGTTGCCACGGCTAGGTTCGAGCAAAGGTCGGCGATATGGTCTCGTTTACTAGATTGCGCTTTCTAGTTATGCACCTCTACCTTCTAATTGTGGTGCAAAAGCCTAATTAGATTATAGGAAGAAAAAAGCTAGGCGTAAAGTCTAGCTAGTACTTTTTCCCCTTTCTGTTGGGATGTTTGGTAGGAAGTATCACCAATCTCTTGCAAGATTTATGGCCGTTTTGTGCCAAACAATGGTACAGTTGGCCATCCTGAGGGCAGAAACCATGCTTCTTACAGTAGTAGATGGTCATTTCTTTCTCCTCGGAATGTTGATAACTCTCTTTGTTTCAGTGCAAATCTCCACAACTAGGCGACGGTTTGAGAGGTGTATCTTTGTGAGTGCCTCTCTCATCTTTTTGATTGCCAGTTGAATGTCAGCTGGACTGTCTACATCAATCACGTCCAGGACGTAAACTTGCATTGTTTATCTCCCTTTATACAAAAGAACGAGTACAAGGTTAATTATACTCGTCCTATTTAATTTCTAGTAATTTACTTTTTCTCTTGCTTCTCTACTTCTGGTAACTCCTTAAAGAGTTTTTGTATTCCGATAAACACCTGCACAGGTACGTTCACTTGTACCAATGTGTTCTCTATTTGTTGGATTTGGGCTTCTGTTAGTATTTTGTTCATACCCTATTTTGTTAACTCTACAGGCGAAATGTCAACTGGCTTGGAGACGATTTGTAACTTGTCCATCTCGGCAAGAATCGCATTAAGCTCGTCCAGCTCTGTGTTTCTGGCTTCCACATAAGCATCTCTCTGTTCTTTCACTGCTAAAATCTGGCTCTCGATAAACGACCTTTCGTATTTAGTCTTTATTATTTCAGCAGGTTTTTCCTTGCTGATTTCTATTGTTGTTTCGTCTATTTTTTTTGAAGTTAGCATAGTTTTTTATTTAATAATTAAACTATTGAAGTTATTATACCGTCCTTAACGGTCACTGTTTTCAAATCTACTGTCGTGAAACTTCCAGTCGCTCCAGTAGAGTTATCACTAGAAATATACCCACCTGCCGTTCCGACCTTAATACTCGTTGTCCCGACTATTTTAGTAACAGTCAAAGTGTCAGTCACAAATGTTATATCTGCGTCGTCTACTAACCTTCCGTTTGTCCCTGCGAACGGAACTCGTGTTGCGGTAAGCCTCGTCCCATCATCAAGCACAAACGCCTTGCGAGCCGCCCCTGTGGTTATGGTCGCAAAGAAGTCATCGGTCAGAAACTCTACTGCTCCAGCTTCTGCTCCTGTTAAAAGCGTTCCACTTGTAAACTTCAACGGTGCTGTACCTGCGGTGGCTGTGCCTGCTTTTAAGGTCAATGCAGCAGTTGGTATAATTCCAACTCCCACCTTTCCTCTTATGTTTCCTGCATTATCTCCGCCTAAAAGTATATATGAAGGTGTTGCTGTGCCTGAAGATAATCCTGGCAATAAATAGATACTTCCCCCAATACTGTTTGCTCCTGTTACAGAAACTCCATTGCCTGCTAGAAGTGAAAGGTCACCACCTACTCCGCCAGTATAAGTCTTACCTGTCAGAGCTGTTCCTGAAGTTGGACCAGAACCTGATGTCAAAGTTAACGCACCACCGCTCCCTAGTTGTAATGTACCAGAACCTAAAGTTCCTGATATACCACCTCCATTCCCTGCGGTTATAACCATAGGAGAACCAGCACCACCTCTCGTCAATACATTTGTGGCATTACAAGTAGCATATCCACCATCTCCTCCGAGAAGTGTAAACCCTCCTGCACTACCTGCTAAATTTCTAGCTGTTGAACCAGAAGCACTTCCGCCACCCGCAGCATTCATAAAGAAATATCCGCTCGTGCCACCAAAGTTGTTTGCACTGCCTACTCCTGTACAATTACCTCCATTATTTGAACTTAAGACAAATGGACCTCCACTTCCACCAGAAATTCCATTAACATAACTTGCTCCACCAGAACCAGAATTTAAAGTAAATTGACCTCCAGCGATACCAGAACTTGAACTCCCTTTTGTAACAGTTGCAGGAATATCTGTACCATTCCCAGATTGTAGTAAAAATAAACCTCCACCAACAGAGCCGTTATAAGCACCATTTGCAATAGTTCCGCTATTACCAGCATAGACACGGACATTACCACCGCCTAATAACCAAGCAGGGTTGCCATCACTGTTTAATACATTTCCTGAAACCCCTGCTCTTACTGTAACATCTCCACCTTGACCACCACCGTTTGTGTTTACTCCAGTAATTAAAGCATCAGCACCATTTGCAGCAGTTAGATTGACATTTCCTCCTGCCCCAGCAAAAGACCCCACATTAGTTGCCCTTGCAGTTGGAGAACCTGATAATAAATTTAATACTCCACCATCTCCAACAACTGACGCTCCTATTCCTGTTCCAGCAGTGATATTAAGATTGCCTCCAACACCATCTGTAGACGCCGTTCCTGCTAAGATTGACAGGACATTCCCACTATTAGTTCCTGTAGCATTTGCAACAGATATAATCCTATCAACTCCAGTTGCAAAAGGTTAGGTTACCTGTTAAAGTAGTCGCCCCTGCTCCGAGAGTGCCTGTGGTGAGGAAGTTTTGAGAACCTAAGTTAACGGCTGCCGTTGCTCCTGTATACGGGATATACCCAGAGAGGTCGGGGGCGGGGGAGACTTGGTAGTAGTCTAATTTTCCGCTAAGGGGGTTAAATTTGTAAGGCATTAGTACCCTCTCCAGTTGTTATTGAGATATGTTTGAGCAGACGATTTTAGTGGGAATCCAGATGCACTTGTATCTGGTAAAACTGATATTGGTAACTCTCCCATTGTTACTTTTCTAAATTTTTCTGCTGTTTCTGCATCACCATAACGGTCTGCAATATAGGCACGAACCATTTTTAATTGTTCATTTGGGTCTATTGTTTCTGGGTTAATTCCAAGTAGTTTACCGTATTTCTCTCTTTGAGTTTTTATCATTTGTCCTAGGCCAAAAGCACCTTCACTTTTTTTATTTACTCCTTCTGGCCTAAACCCAGATTCACTTCCAATAATATATGCTTCTGCGTCAGAAAGACCTAATGCTTCTTTAGCATTAGAAATATACATATCTCCTGTTTGCCCATACCTAGCCATTTGGACAGGTGGTCTCTGAGTTTCCGCACTAGCTACCTGTGGCATTTGTGTTGGCATAGGAGTAGCTGTTGGTTTGACAGTTGGAATTGATGTAGGAATTTGTTGAGTATTTTGCACCAAAGCAGAAATACCTTTTTGTTTGTAAGCATTGTTCAAATCCATGTTTGACAACTCTCTTTGTATGGCCCCTCTTTCATCAATATTATTTTTATCCAAATAAGTTGATGCTTGTTTTTTGTCTTGTTCCTGTCTTTTCAGTGCCTCTGCGATAGCATTTTGATTAGGTGACTGTACCATATTAGATTTTGCGTTTGCTTGAGGGTACAAAAAACTACTGAAACTAGCGAGTTCGTTTTTGGCACCTGTTACTTTCTTGATTAAGGAGTCAGTGAGTTGGTCAAAGAAAGACATATGGTCATTGTTTTTTTCCCTGTGGGAAAGCTCTCATTATTTGGGGCAATACATATCCAGCAGTGGCAGCAGCACCTTTAATAAGTGGTTCTATTTTGTTTGCGCTTCTTGATAATAATCCAACAAGAGCTGGAGAATTAGTTCCTAAGTTTAATGCTGTAGCCATAGCGGTTGAACCAGATTTTATAGGAGGTGCGAGCAACTCTGCCGCTCTAATGTTTTTTAGCTCATTCATTAAATTTGTACCCATTACATCATCCATTGTTTGCAGAGCATTTCTGACTTCTGTATTACCAACACTCATTAGTCTTGTCATAAACTTCTCTCTGCCTACAGGGTCTTTAATTTTACTCAAAGTAGCAACGAGTTGTTTGTAGTCTTTGTAGATACTATTTATTCCACCCAGTTCTGGAACCTGTTTGTAGAATGGCTCTTTAATAGAGTTCTTTACTTGAGCAGCTACTTTAGAATAAACATCAGATATTTTCTTGGAAGGAGCCCTTCCCGTAGTAGGTTCTCTTTTTATCCCAGTTTCAAGAATGTCCGTCATTGTTTGGTTGAATTTATCCACAGCGGAGATACTATAGTCTCCTGCTTTTTCAAATTCTCCTATTAACTTGTTGGCCTGTTTAACAGCACTCTTTTGAGTGGAAGATACAACCTTCTCTCCAAGTGTAGAGAGAGTATTTTTTGCAGCTGCAACGCCACCAGACATATCAATTGGCTTGTCTGCATACTTTTCAAATATTTTATTCTTCGTCGTTGAATAAAAACCACTATCACCTGTCATTTTTTTAGACAAATCACCCAATGTCTTTGATGCTTTATTGGCGTAATCATAGTAAACGTCTTTGCCAGCGTTAATTGCATCCTGAGCAACCTTAACTTCTTTAGGATAGTTCTTTGCTTGTTCCATCACCCAAGTTCCTACTTTACCGACAGTATCAGAACCAAGACCTGAAGTGGCTGTTAATAGTTTCTTCCCAGATTTAGCGAGAAATGGAACTACTGTTTTAGCACCAACCTCGGCCAGTTTCCCTCCAACAAGATTGTAAGCAACCTCTTTGTTTACGTCTTTAACATCACTGGTTAGTGCCTTAGTTGCTCCTGCCAACCCTCTTTCTTGAGGACGAGTGCCAGCGGTTCTACCAATGAGTTGTCTTAATAATTCACCACTAGCACCACCTAAAGCCATCCCTGGAGTACCAGCTACCGCTCCTGGTATTGCAAGAGCAGTAGAAAGCCCTGATGACAACACATTACCAACATCACCCATATCAAATCCTGGTTTGTTTGCCTCAGAAATTCCCTTGCGTTGCATGTATTGCTGATTACCAGCTTCTGTTCCAGCACCCATCGCAAAACGCTCACCAAAGTTAGCGTAACGAGGTTCTTGTGTTTGACCATTCTTCATCTGCATCAGTTGTTCAGGAGAAAAAGACTGCACACTGGTAGCCTTTTGCTTCATTTTCTTTATTTGTTCAGGTGTGTAACTCATTGTGGAAGATAATTACCATCCGCTTGGCGGACATAAGTTGTACCATCAATAACTTCTATCTCCTGCAAATCTTCAGAATTATTTCCTTTGTCATAAGAAGGAGTGAATTGTGAAACATAACTGTCCCATTCCTTGCCAACTCCGACATTAGCTTGAGCAGCGAATGATTTAGATTTTGATTTAGCAGCATCTCTGATTGTTTTAACAATAGTCTCGGCAGCATCAGCAATCTGCTTAGCCACTTCTGGTCTCACTATTTGACCACG